>Ga0210027_1000524_pt1 | contig 38917 bp, 34 predicted proteins | sample CryGeymeta201510_FD_183978 | JGI IMG/M metagenome (GOLD analysis project Ga0210027, IMG submission 183978) | Groundwater microbial communities from Crystal Geyser aquifers in Utah, USA - Crystal Geyser metaG 2015-10 (SPAdes) (version 2) | ecosystem: Environmental > Aquatic > Deep subsurface >...
TTTTAATCCCTCAAGAGCAAACCGTTCCGTACTATCATTATTCACGATAATCACTTCAAAAAAATCTTTTTCTGTTTCAAAAGAAAAAAGGCTCTCCAGGGCCTCTCTAAGGTACCGAACACTCTGATAGTTCACAAAAATGAGAGAGATGCGAGGATCAGTGTTCATAGAAGAATTGTTTATACGCGCGATGTACCTCTTCGGCGGTATTGCCTCTCCCAAATACTCTGTCTAGAAAGTTTTTTACCATTCGTATTGTAACATACAGCGCCATATATGGCTGTAAAAGAAATGGGGTGTGCTTTTTAAAAAAAAGGAGTCCTGAATACACGAGAAAGTATGTTTTTTGGGGGCTGGTCTTGCTTTCTTCGCTATGCCACACCCGAGCTTGTGGTACGACACAATTCTCAAATCCAGCTTGTGTCGACCGTAAAGAATAATCAGCATCCTCATAGTAAAGAAAAAACTGTTCGTCGAACAAACCAATAGCCAGGGCCAATTCTTTTTTTACCAAAAGTGAACACCCTGTAAGGAATTCACTCCGGTAATTTTCTGACGCAAGCTCTTCCGAAGAAGGCTTTTCATGCGTCGCTCGCATACGCAAAAATTCTATCCTGCCTTTTCCGAACCAAAGGTGATTGCTTCCTTTTTCATATATCACAGGACTGAGGAGCCCGGCGCGCGGATTTTTTTGGGCAACGGTCATAAGGAAAGAGAGCGCTTGGACATCGATTTCCGCATCATAATTGAAAAGCATACACCAGTCCGCATTATGAAGAAAGGCCAATCGCATCCCGATGTTCATTCCTTTCGCGAATCCCTCATTCTTTCCATTGCGTACGAATGTAAACTGCGGGAAAGATGCCTCTGCCGAAAAGAAGGAATCATCGGAGGAACCATTGTCAACCACGATAATTTCTTTGTTGGGATAGGTAAGCCGATCAAGCGAGGAGAGACAAGAAGACAGGCAATTATCCCCGTTATAATTCAAAACGATGATGCCCACCTTCGGAACATTTGTCATATAGGTCTCGTTAGGTACCCCTATGGGTTCAGTGTTTCTATGGGTTCAACCGGAGAGAAAGGGGTATCTTCTTCTTTTTGGAAAAGACTCATAATTTCCTCCGAACTGATCGCTTTTGTCAGCCAGAGCATCCCGATATACGCACCGACTCCGCTTATACCGGAAAGGAAAAATGAATAAGGAGAAAGGAGAAAGAGAACACCTCCCATTACCATTCCAGAAAAAAGAATTTTCCCTGTACTTTCCAAAGAGGGAATATAATGGACGTATTTATAAACAAGAAGGCTCGTCAATGTGACGACGAACATCTCAGTCGCAAGCGAAGCGAAAGCCGCTCCTGTATATGAGAAGCGTGGAATGAGAAAAGCATTCAAAAGAAGATTGAAAATGGCGGCGAAAAAAAGCATCTGCATAAGCTTTTTTTGAGCGTTACCGACGACGAGCAACATATTGAAGTAGTTTCCGAAGAAAATGAATCCAAGCGCAAAGATAAGAATCTGTAGGACGGGGGCGGATTCGAGGAAGGTGTCCCCGCTCACGATACGGATAATGTTCCCTGACAGAAACCACGTGCCGGCTACGATTGGTATAACAATGATAACGAAAACTTTAAACGTTTTATCAGCGATGTCTTCGAAGCGTTTTCGATTGGTGTAAATAAATCGTGAAAGAAGCGGAAGGATCAATCCGGCAAGCATCGCTGGAAAAAAAATGAGATTTTCCATAATTTTATAGGCAACATTGTAGATACCCACATGAGAACTCGTTTGGAGGACGGAGAGGAGGATGGTATCCATTTTGAAATAGGTAAACGTGATAATGGCGGTCACACCCATCGGCAGAGACTCATAAAGGAATTTTTTCCAATAAGCATAATCGACCTTCGGAGAGAATTGCACGAAGCGACGGCTCAAGAAAAAAACGATGATGGCATTGAAAGAAAGTGATGCTAGAAGGGTGGAAACGATAGCAAGAAAGCCGAGATCTGCCCTCACAACGAGAATAACAATGGCAACCTGAAAAAGTTTTCCAAGGAATTCTACCAGGGCCACCTTGTCCATCGCCACGCGTTTCTGAAAAATACCATTCAACATCAATGAAAGCGTGGAAAAGAGAATCGCCCCAGCAGCGATAAAAATACCGATTTTCAAATCACGCGGATAATCAAAAAATACTACCAAAAATGGTGCCAGCAAGAAAACAACGAGGGAGGATGTCAGCCGTAAGGACAGAACCTTGCTTAGGATCTTGCCTTCATCCGCTCCTTCACGAGAAATCTCGCGGGCCGTCACCGAACTCAACCCTAGATCAGCCAAAGCGGAAAAAAAAGCAAAAAAAGCGAGTACGGTCGAATACTTGCCGAAACCATCCTGTCCGAGATATCCAGTGATCAAACGAATCGAATAGAGGGAAAGAGCTACTGTTGAAAATACTTTCAAAAAAGAATTGAAGACAACGTTATAAGCAATTTTATGTGCGAGGGCCATTGCTTTTTCATTTTATTTGATTGTACAAGTTCCTTAAATAAGGTCGGCCGATCCGTTCTCTATTATTTTCGGGCTGACCATCACTTTTCTTTCTTCTCCTCTCCCGACACTTTCGGTGCTGACATTCGGATTTTTTGCAAGAAAAGAGTGCACTACTTTGCGTTCGTATGGAAGCATCGGACGAAGAGCGACAGAAATATTGTTTTCCAAAGCTTCAAAAGCGGCTTTTTCTGCTTCTTTTTCGAGCACTGTCCTTTTTTCAAGGAAATAATCATTCACGTCTACCACGATATTCACTCTTTCTTCTATTTTCTTGCGAAGCATTACACGGACAAGATGCTGGACAGCAGCAAGATTCGTCCCATACTGACCGATAAGAAAATTCTGATCTTTCTCTACGCGAGCCATACAAAAGAAGATGTTCGGGGTTCCCTGTTCCCCCGTTACCTCGACGGAAGCCTCAAAACCGAGCTTCTGCAACAACTCTACGACAGTTTCTTTGATGATTTCTTGGTGTAGCTTATTCATACGTTATTTCTCTTGTTTCGGTTTAAAGATAACCATCTGCTGAAAGAGCATAAACAGTGTCGAGAAAAACCAGTAGAGAGCCAAAGCGGCTGGAAATGTCGCCCCGATAAAGAATGCCAGTCCCGGACCCAGATACAACATCTGCTTATTCATTATAGTCGCAAAGTCGGGTTCAGAGGAAGAGGTATTCTTGATTTTGGGCTTGCTCTGGTTTTGAAAAAGCATTTTTGTTTGAAAATACTGAGCGATTGCTGAAAGGAGGGCCAATACATAATTTGGCTTCGTGAGGTCTACAAAATGAAGGAAGAGATGATTGATCGCGCCCGGATTAGGTATGAATGTATATAAATCGCTTGGATTAGCCACAAAACCAACCTGAGAAATATTGATAATCACCCGATAGATGGCAATAAGAAATATCAATTGGATGATAAGTGGGAGACATCCGGAGAACGGGTTTGTTTTGTGTTCTTTATAAAACTCCATCAGCGCTTTTGTTTGTTTCTCCTTATCATTTTTGTGCTTTTGTTGGAGCTCTTTGATTTGTGGCTGTAATTCCTGCATCTTTTTCTGTGATTCTATCTGTTTTTTGGAAAGGGGTATCAAAAGAGACTTCAAAACAAGCGTTGTGAGTATAATGGCCACACCGAAATCATATCCCGGAACGACATTATAAAAGAATATAAGGGCGTTATAGAGAGGTTGATAGATAGAAATATCAAAAATATGCATCATATTGTTTTATGCTTTACGGTTTTTGTTTATGGTTTGAAAAAGACTCTGCATTATTTTCTCTGTCTGTTTAGTATCCACCTTTTTTGGCTTTTTTACAAGGAAAAAGAGGATATCTCCCGCCTGCGGCCACTCTTCTTGATGCTTATAAAACACTTCAGAGAACACTCTTCGGAACCTATTCCGATCGATAGCTAAAGGGAGGTGCTTCTTACCAAGAGAGAACCCTAATCGTATCGATGGAGCGTCGAGCAAATACCGGCAACCGACTTCTCCAAAAAAAAGAGGCTTACCGAAGCGAAAGACCCTATCAAAATCCTCTTTTTTTTGCAAACGCAGACCTTTCTTTAACATATTCTACGCTACCGTCAATTTTTTTCTTCCGTCTCTACGGCGATTTGCCACTACTTTTCTTCCTCCAGCAGTATTCATTCTCTCAAGAAAGCCATGTCGTCTGACACGTTTGAGGGTTTTTGGTTGATAGGTTCTTTTCGGCATATAATAAACATTAGATTTTAAGTCATTGGATGTTTTTCTAGTGTACCAGAAAAAGAAAGAAAGTCAATGATGGAGCCTTTTCTCTTGTTATACACCGCTTATCCACACTTCGTACACTTTTTCACCCTATGCCGACCTATACGGTCGTGATATAATTCTATTTGATGTTTTTGTACTCTCTAATGGTAGCTTTGCTTTATGACAAACGAGGAGTTATGGAAGGCTGTTTTGGGACAGATGGAGCTCTCTATTTCCCGTGCTAATTTTATTACTTGGTTCAGGAACACGAGTATTGTTAGCAATCAAGATGGGATTGTGACTATTGGGGTGCCAAATGGTTTTGCAAAAGAATGGCTTGAAAACAAGTATAATCTCTATATTTTACGTGCTCTCAAGGGCATCAATGGTGATATTCAAACCATCCGCTGTATCATTGCGCCGGAAAAACTTACTTCTTCTTTGCCAACCGTAGACTCTCTTAAGAATATAGACGCCGTAAAGTCACCCGAGACCGTGGGATTCGTCCGAAAGAAACTGATTGAAAAACCATTTTTTACCGAATCGGATCCATCCACACCTCTTTTCCATGAAACCAATCTCAATAATCGATACACATTCGAAAATTTCATCGTCGCAGAAAATAATGATCTCGCCCGCGCAGCTTGCTATGCGGTTTCGCAGAATCTCGGTACGGCTTATAATCCTCTTTTCATCTATGGAGGTGTCGGACTGGGAAAAACCCACCTGCTCCAGTCTATCGGAAATGAGGTGGTGAAGAATTCACCTGAAAAAAGAATCAAATACATCAATTCAGAACGCTTTACAACAGAGCTCGTAGATTCCATCAAGAGCCAGAAAATAGATAAATTCAAAGAATATTATCAACAGATGGATCTTCTTATCATTGATGATATCCAATTCCTTTCCGGAAGAGAAAAGACCCAGAATGAATTTTTCCATATTTTCAACTCGCTCTATCAGCTCAACAAGCAGATTGTCATATCAAGTGACCGACCGCCAAAAGCCATACCTACTCTTGAAGAGCGTCTCCGCTCACGTTTCGAAGGCGGTATGATCACTGATATCAGTCGTCCGAATTTCGAAACAAGAGTGGCTATCTTGGAATCAAAAATCACTGAAAAAGGCTTTATTATAGACGCTCCGGCCATACGTTTCATCGCTGAAAACATCACTCAAAACATCCGCGAACTTGAGGGGGCTCTCAACCGAGTCATCGCTTTCTGTGAATTTCATAAAATCTCGCCTACCCTAGAGAACACAGAGAAAATACTTTCTCAACTCATCGAAAATAATAAAAAGACTATCCAAGTCGATGATATTTTTCGTGTTATCACCGAGTTTTATAATATTACCAAGGAAGATATCATAAAAAAGGGAAGAAAAAAAGAAATCTCTCACCCACGCCAGGTAATGATGTATATCCTCCGAACCGAACTTCAAACTCCATTTTCAACCATCGGTGATATTTTGGGAGGAAGAGATCATACGACCGCGCTACACGCATTTGAAAAAATAAACAAAAATAAAGATTCTCGCCCACGCCTGAAAGAAGAGTTGAACATTCTAAAGGAGCGTCTTTATTATCCGGTTTGATGTACCCCGTTAGAGAAAAACAGATATTGTTTTGTGGTAATTTATATTTTTAATAAGAAAGTTGTTTTATTTTTCTTGAAATATTGTTGTGTTTTTCTCTAACAGGGTGTATAAACTTGTATAACTTACCAAAAGTCGTGTAGAGTGTTTGTGTAAGAGAAGAAGTTTTGTGGATAAAAAATGATTCTTCTTGAATTATTTTTAAAAAGATATTTTTCCACCACTTTTCTTTTATAAGACATTTCTTCTCTCTTAGAAACAATACCTTTTATAAAGCATTATTATGACTTATCCAGATATTCACAGCCCTAATGGTAATAAGAAATTTTTATAATATAATTTAAAAGAAACTATTAATACAAGATCTTATGAAACTCATTTGTACACAAGAAAATCTCAATCGAGCCATCTCGTATTTGGAAAAAATAGCAGGAAAACAAGCAACACTTCCTATTTTAAGTAATTTCTTAATAGAAACAGAAAATGGAAGGTTGAAAATTTCTGCAACAAACTTGGAAATAGGAATAATTACCTCTATTGGAGCAAAAATAGAAAAAGAAGGGAAAATAGCTATACCGGCAAAATTGTTGAGTAATTTTATACACAACCTTCCTTTAGGAGATATCCTTGAATTAGAAAGTGATAATGAAGGATTAAAAATAATAAGCACTTCATATCAAATAAAAATCAAAGGCTTGAATGGGAAGGATTTTCCTATTATTCCTGAATATAAGGAGGAATATTTCTTTACTTTTCCGGCGCAAGAACTTAAAACAGCCCTTTCTCGCCTTTTATTTTGTATCAGTTCGAATAATGCGCGTCTCGAACTTACAGGTGTGCATATTTTCTTTCATAAGGATACAATAGAAATTGCTGCCACAGACAGTTTCCGTCTTGCTGAAGAAATAATTCCTTTCACAGAGCAAGGAAGCGAGTATGATAATTTCCTTTCTCAAAATCCTTCGCTCATTATTCCTGGGAATACGTTACACGAAATCATCCATATTATCACACCTGAGAGCAGGGATATAAAAATAGCTCTGAAAGAGAATCAGATATTCTTTGAAATAGATGGTGTACAGGTCGTATCGAGAATTATCAATGGGAAATACCCTGATTATAAGCAAATAATCCCAAAAGACTTCTCTCTCCAGGTTATTTTGGAAAAAGAATCTTTCCAAAGAGCGGTCAAAATAGCCAGCAGTTTTTCCTCGTATAATTCCGGAGAAATAACACTTCTTTTCCAACCAGAAGAAAAAATATGCACCATATCGTCAGCATCACAGGAAATCGGGGAAAATAAGACCGTACTGCCGATAGAAATACTCCATGGTACAGAACCGCTCACTATCGTCTTTAATCCACGATATGTCCTGGAAGGGATAAATGTTCTTGTGGGTGAAAAAATTCTCTTTCTGGCCAATGACGGATCTACCCCGGCGGCACTCCGTATACATAATAGAGAAAATGCCGTCCTCACTGAAAGTTATTTCTACATTATGATGCCTATTCGGAAGTAATAGAGGGATAATTATATATCTTTTTTCTGTGAATAATCACTTCTATGCGTACCTTAAAAGAACTTCTTCCTAAAAAACAACATAGCCCACTGAAAGGAATCGACGAAAAAACGATTTTTCACATTGCGAAGCGTATTTTAGTGGAAGAATACGGCGTGCGTGGCGGAGAAAATATCATTCCGAGCTTTTATAAAGACAAAAAACTCTTTCTTTCACCGCGGAGTTCCTTGTGGGCAAGCGAGATATATCTCACACGTGTCCATCTTGCAGAGCGTATGAACGCAGTCTTAGGGAGCGAGGAGATAAAAGAGATCAAAATCACCCAACAGATGTAAAAAATCTCAAAAACTGACACTCATACTCTTGCTATCGCGTGCGATATTACCATTTGTATCTTTGATTTCAACCTCTATGATTATGGTAGAAGGGGCAGGAACGGTATAACTGATTGAATAGGGGCTGAAAGACGTCGAGCCTACTTCGGAGCCATTTACGGAATACGTGACGGAATTTACACCGTAAGGAGCCTTTACATCCGCACTCAGGATTATGGATGCGGAGGATGAGCTCACTGCGGTCGTCAGGCTGATGCTCGGTTGGAATTTTTTGAAATCACTTTCTTTGCACTCATCCGTAGGAGGAGAACCGTGCGTGGAGCCTTTCTGACCTTTATACCATTCTTCCACACCTTTCTCCCAATTTTTGTATTGCGGATCGCTTTCCGGTTTGTCGGGAATAGACCCTCGTGGATCATCACGATTTACGTAGTAGAGGATATCGTGAGTGCTTACAAAATCCTTTTTATCAGCCTCGCTATCAGGACAATATTTATTTGCAAGACAATAACTCCCTTTGTCTCCTGGAATACCACAGACCTTCAGGTTCTTTTCTGTTTCGAGTTTGCCAGCAAGCATCAGTTTGTTTGTTTTTTCTTCCCCATCACCGATCTCATCCTCAGGAGTATATTTGGGGAAATCTTCGATAGCATAGTTCGTGAGTGTTTGGTCGAGGAAAGCGCGCCAGATCGGAGCAGCGACATTGACACCATCTGATCCGGTCACCATAGGTGCATTATTATTATTTCCCGCCCATACGCCGACAGCAAGAGAGGGAGTATAGCCGACAGTCCATCCGTCACGGAATTCGTTGGTAGTACCTGTTTTTGCGACGATAGGACGATTGTCGAAACGGAGAGGGGAATTATCGCCGAATACCCAGGCTCTATTGTTGTTATTGGAGAGGATAGAATCGAGCATAGCGACATATTTTTCCTCTACCACACGTTCGCCGGCATCCGGTTTGAATTCCTCGAGCATACTTCCCTTCGCGTCCTCAATGCGAAGAATGGCCGTTTTCTGATGCTTGATACCGCCGGTGGCAAGGGTGCTATAAGCGCTGACATGATCGAGGAGTTTTACTTCGCCGCCACCCAAGACAAGAGAGAGGCCGAGTCGGGAAGGATCATTGAGGCCGGTGATGCCGAGATTCTTTGCCAGTGAAATAGCATCATTCACCCCGACCAGATAGAGGGTTTTGACTGCGGGAACATTGAGGGAACCACCGAGAGTTTTCATCATCGGAAGCGGTCCGTGAAATTTCCCATCGTAGTTATTCGGTTCATAGCTTTTTCCCTCTGCTGTCTCGAACTGGGTTTTCGTATCATAGAGAATGGTTTCGGGGAGGTATCCTTTCGTGAAGGCTGCCAAATACACATACGGCTTGAAAGAAGATCCAGGCTGTCTCTGTGCGATGGCTACATCAAAATTTGGCTCGAAAACGCAGGTTTTTCCAGAAATACAACCAGCCGGCTCTGACGTGCCAAAATAGTCTTTGGAACCGACCAAAGCGAGAATCTGTCCTGTCTTGGGGTCCATTGCCACGAGAGCGGCGTTGGCAGCTTTCCATTTTTTGTTGTTGAGAGAACCCTCACGCACCGCCTGTTCGGCGACTTGTTGTTTGTCCCAATCAAGAGTAGTGATCACTTTGTAACCGCTTTGTTCGACGGCCTGATCACCATATTTTTGCTGGAGATAGTCCTTGATATACATAACGAAATGCGGAGCGGCAATGATATCCTTTTGTGGCTGTATCTTATCGAGAGTATTGGTATTCATAGCCTCCGTCAATTGTTCTTCCGTGATATATCCGAGGCGCGCCATTGCTTTGAGAGCGAAGTCCTTTCGTCCGATGAGAGCGTCCGTGTGTGAGCCGTAGGGTGAATAATAGGCAGTGGCCTGAGGGAGGGATGAGATGAGAGCAGCCTCATCGAGCGTCAGTTCGCGAGCCGGCTTCCCGAAAAAAGTCTGAGACGCAGCTTCGATGCCATAAGCGTTCGAGCCATAAGGTATCTCATTCAAATACATAGCAAGGATTTCGTCTTTGGAAAACTTCGTCTCTATTTCGAGAGAAAGAATGACTTCTTTGACCTTGCGGAGAAGGGTTTTTTCACTGGTGAGCAGGGAATTTTTGACAAACTGCTGTGTAATAGTCGATCCGCCCTGAGCCTTGCCAAGCTGAATGACATCCTTGAATATCGAGCGGAAGATAGAAGTGAGTTTTATCCCGTAGTGATTGTAAAAATCCTGATCCTCGAGGCTGATGGTGGCGTATTTGATGACATCGGGCATATCAGAAAAAGGGATGACGGTACGTTTCTCTTCGCCGTGCACATCATAGAGGAGGTGGGTGCCGGTCCGATCATAAATCTTGGTCGATTCGACGATGACACGCTGATTGATCATTCCTGGATTGGGGAGGTCTTTGGCGATGTAGGCAAACGTGCCGATCGTGAAGAGTATCGACAAAATAAAAACAACAAGTGCTGTTCTCCAAAGAACCGGCCAATATTTCCATCTTGGCTTTACCAAGCCAGGAACTTGTCGTTTTTTGTGAAAAAATGCCATAACAATATATGATAAGTATCTTTATTGTATAGCACGAAAGAGCAAAAAAAGAAAGATTGCAAGAGAAAAAAATTACTTTTCTTTTAGGGTAGGAAAAATACTCTTGAGAATATGAAAAGAGACATCAATACCCTTCCCTTCTACGAGAGGTTTTTCATGCATATTGTAAAAAGGATTTGGGTTGATTTCTAGAATAATATAGTCACTTTTCTCATTGGTAATATCTTTGGCAAAGAAATCAATACCCCCATATGTGAGACCAACCGCCTCAATGGCCTGAACGCAGATTTTCTTGAAAACAGGATGCATCTTTGTGGTGCGTTCAACAGATCTTCCTCCATCAGACATATTAAGGTTGTTGCGAAACTGAAAAAATGTATCTTTTGGAAGAATAGAATCGAGCGTAAGTTTGTTATCCTTCAGAGTATTTTTGAAAATAGCATCTTGTTTGATGATAAAACCAGGAAGTCTGCCTTCGTTAAAACGGGCGATAAGTTCTGAAAGAGGAGAAATGCCGTTACCAATTATTCCAGCAGGAATTTTTTGAACAGCAGAAAGCACCTTCCCATTGAAAACAAGCACTCTATATTCACTGGCAATAAACATTTCTTCAATGAGAAATTTGCTTCTTGGATTGTGTATGTAAGCACCTTTTGTAAAGGCGATTGCCTCTTTCAATTCTGAAACAGAACGGATATCCCATGTCATGCCCTTTGCAAGGGAACCATCGACTGGTTTACAAATCAGTGGATATGTAAGGCTTTTTTCCCGAATAAGTTTTTTTGCCTCATTTAAAGAACCCGCCGTTATACCTCTTGGAGTGTGTATGCCGAAAGATTCTAGTACTGTCTTCGTAACAGCTTTATTCTTGGTTAAATTTCCCATACGTCTAAAAAGAGGAAGATTAGTTTTGTGACAAAAGAGTACCTTTCCTTGATACTCTAATTTTATAAGAGTTGTATGAGATACCTTGATAACTTCTGTCTTTATACCTAAAAGAACAGCTTTTTTAAGGAAAGATTTGAATCCTCCGTGATGGATATCCTCGGTGTATTTAACTATAGATATAGACATACTGTTTTTTGATAAAAAATAAAAAATAAACTCATTTGTTTACATCAATCAAAAACTTTTTTAAATGTTTACGACCGATGATGACTGGGTAGTTAAGACGAGAACGATCGATACACGATACTTTTGCAGGAAAAGATAGTCCGTCGATAGTTATGGATATCAAGATGACTGGACGATAAGAAATACCATGAGAGGATCGAACAAGAAAGGTGTCTGCAAGATCGGGAACTGTAAAGAAGAGCTCTTCTCGTTCTTTTTTTGAAAGCTCTTTCAAGAGGTCCCGACCAGCTACTTTTGATTCGAAGGTATTCAAAACATTTTCAAATCCTAGTTCTTTGGCGAGAGAAATATCGATAGAAGTAGAATCAGCACCAGTATCAATCTTTGCCTCCACTTCGATTTCTTTGTCGTCCTTTCCGATCAGTTTCACTTTTTCGATGCTACCGATGACACGTTTGCCTGAAAGCTCCTCGATTTCTTCTTCGATTTCACCGCCGAAGAGGTTCATTCCGACGCGCATACCGCGTTCGGTGGTTTTTATCTTCAGTCCCGATATGCGTTTCAACCGTTCTTTGAGCCCGCTCAAATTTGCGAGTTGGATGGAAAGGCCGGGACGAGCATTCAACTCGAGAATGACCGGACCGCGATCGCGATCGATAGCGATGTCTGCCCCGAGAAAGCCGAGGTGCGAAACCGATTGAGCATCGATGGACATACGGAGAATGTTCTTCCAGTAGGGGATTTTGATTCCCGAGAGAGCGAGGCGGGTACCAGGCACATATTCGATGAGATGACCCTTACCGAGAATAGCTGTCGTTGTGGTACCTGTGGCGAGGTCGATACCGACGCCGATAGCACCTTGCTGGAGGTTGGCCTTGCCGTTAGAAGCGCGCGTGGGGAGACGAAGCATCGCCATAACAGGCACTCGGTTGAAAATGATGATACGGATATCAGGGATGCCCTTGTAAGTGTATGGTTTGAAAAGCTTGAGAAGCTTGAGACGTTCCTCAAAAAAGGCGATATCAGGAACACTCGAAAGAGAGAATGAACCATCGATGATATTGCGGATATGATTTTTTAAGTCATCAATGCTGATAGTGGTGCCATCAGCCTTGACCCAGGCACCTCCACCATTCCCTCCTGAGGTTTGGCGGGCAGGCTTTTTTCTGGCGTACACGACGATGATCCCTTCACCACCGAAACCACGGTTTGGTTTCAATGCGAAACTATCAGGGAGCGTCGAAAAATCGAATGAATCGAGTTCTTCATAGTTTTCTATTTTCGCAATGAGCGTGGAAATGCCGAGATTGTTTTTTTTCAGAATGCGTTTACAAAGAAGCTTGTTGTCCGCTATTTTCATTCCACGCTTACGGTTGTTCGGGCGGATATACTCCAGATTTCGGGCGTTCATACCCAAGAGACACTGGCTTTTTTTGAAAAATTCAAGCATAGTGGAGAAGGCGAGGGTCTATCGAAGATCCCACCACATTAAATGAAAAAACCTAGAGATGACGGGTGACTTTCCGAAAACGAAAATATTCTGTGATACGTAAGCCTGTCCATTTTCCCAAAGAAAAATTGATGACGAAAGTGGAAAGTATAACCCAAGGATATTCCAGAATCAAAACAGTGAGAGTCTGCCAGCTGACGAGGAAATAGCCGATAACGGAGATGACAAGGGTTTCGGTTGCCAAAATGAAAGCAGCCCGGCTTCCTTTCTCGATTTGTGTTGCAACGAATTTTTCTGCGAGAGTGATCATAATAAGGAGAGGAAAAATGCTCACGGATGCCAGCCCGGTACGCTGATACATTCCGCCGATGACAAGAATAAGAAGAATGGCGAGAGAGACGATGGAAAGCGTTATCGCGACACGCGGCAGATACAGGAGCCGGAATCTTTTTAAGATGAAGCGTGTCACCATTCCAACCAATATGACGCTGACGAAGATAGCGATACCGTATTTTAAGCCATTCGGATCGAAAGCGAGTAGGGCGAAAGTGATGAGCGATGGCGTATAGATGCCGAACGCTTTGATACCTATGACCTGGCGAAAGAATGCAACGAGTGTCGCCACGACAGGAAGCATCAAAAGAAGGAGGACCGTTTGTACCGGTACGCCTTGCTCGGTGAAAAAAGCGATAAGGGGATGATATGTCATAGTGAATCAATTGAAAAATGTTTAAGGATTTTTGACGGCTTCCATCTTGCGACGACTGGAATGACAGAGCGCGATAGCCAAGGCATCAGCGACATCATCGGGCTTGGGAATTTCTTTGAGTTTGAGAATAGCCTTTACCATCAATTGTACCTGAGTCTTGCCTGCTCTTCCATAATTTGTCAATGCCTGCTTCACCTCAAGTGGCGTATAACCTGAAATACTAACACATAAACTCTCTAAAGTCAAGAGGATAACACCACGAGCCTGTGCGACGGAGATGATGGTTTTTTGATTTTTAAAAAAGAAAAGCTCTTCGACGGCCGCCTCTTCCGGTCGGTACTTCTTCACGATATCTACGAGGTCGCTTGAGATTTCTGCCAAACGTTTTTCGGGAGTCGAGTCTTTGCTCGTACTGATGTGTCCGAAAGCTACGGTGATGGTTTTGCCACCCTGTACTTCTATTACGCCCCAGCCTACCGTCGCGGTGCCAGGATCGATGCCAAGAATTCTCATATCAGTTAACGGATAACATATAATAGTCAACAGCAACAAAAAATTTCGAGACAGTTTGAGAAATAACACAAGCTCCCGTTGTTTTTTATGGTTGACTGCTTAAGGGAGATTGTTCCATATCCGCTGAACATCCTGATGTTCATCAAGGGCTTCCAAGAGTTTTTCCAGGGAAACCATATTTTCTTCGGTTGGCGTTGCAGTTTGGAGTGGAATATAGCCGAGCTCAGCACTTTCACAGAGAAAATCTTTCTTGCGGAAATATTCTTCGACAGACTGGAGTTTATCAACAGCTGTCACTACTACAAAAATATTTTCTTCAACAAAAAAATCGTCAGCACCGGATTCGAGCGTTTCGTTTTCCAATGTTTCAGCGGAATATTTTTCGAGTAAAAAAGTGACGAGACCAACGCGACGAAACATAAAGCTCACTGCTCCGGCAGTAACGAATTTTCCATTCCCTTTCGTGAGAATAGATTTTATTTCACTCACGGTGCGGTTTCTATTATCAGTAACTGTCTCGATGATGAGTGCCGTTTGACCAGGGCCATATCCTTCATACAAAATTTCTTCGATTTGTACCCCGTCTTTTGATTCGCCCGTGCCGACTTTGATCGCTCGATCAATGTTTTCTTTCGGCATATTGACACTCTTTGCTTGATCGATAGCGATACGCAGTTTGAAATTCATATCTGGGTTACCATTGCCGCCCTCACGAGCGGCGATAGTAATGAGTCTGCCATACTTCGTAAAAATGATGCCTCGCTTGGCGTCATTGATACTCTTTTGGTGTTTGTGGGTGGCCCAATGTGAATGTCCTGACATAGTGTATGGAATATGGATGATAATTGAGTGTGTATCCGTCCTAATGAGTGCCATCGGACATAGCGTGTTCGGAGATTTTCATAATAGTGTCTTTGATTTTGTAAGGATCCGGTACCATACGGAAAAGGAAACGCTCTTGTTCACTGGCAGTCTGCACGGAGACATCACCGAAATTGAGAACAGTAGGAATGATGCCTTCCACGGTCGTCGTGACATCTTGGATGCGGGAGAAGTTGAGCTCGCTTATGTGGCGATCGAAAAGCCCCTTCTGTTCAATATTCACGATACGCTGATTGGTGATGATCCAGATGTCGAAATAGTAATCGATCCAGGTGAGAAAACCGAAAAGCCATACGAAAATAAAGAAAGTGTTTTCCATAAAGATGAAAAATTTCTTTCCACTGATACTGAATATATCAGGGAAGAGGAGGAGGAACACCACAAGGCTCCCAATAAGGAGAAAAGAGAAAAGAAGAATGAGGAGAAAACGGGAAAGGATGTTGAACCAATGACGATGGATCACACGGATAACCTCTTCGCCTTCACGTTGCGAAGCGAAATGATAGGGATGAAATGCGTAGGACATAGATAGTTTTATTGAGAAAAATGGGCAAAGAGCTCATCGAATGGTAATGATAGGAAGAGGAGCGTATTGGTAATAAGGAGTACCAAAAAGACAGAGGAAAAAAGAGTGGCTCCGAAAAAAGCGGAACCCCGTTTCAGTGAATAACGGAAGATATGATAAATAACAAAAAGGGCAATCAGAATGTAACTGAAAAAAAGAAGAAGATAGATGACTCCGAAAATTGCCGGCATAGGTTTGCTTTGTGAAATGAGTGAAACAATACGTTCACCTCCCCTCTCAATCAATGATGAAAAGCAAAAGATGAATACTTATATTGTATCATCAGAGTGAAAAGATCAAAAACTTCTGCCCCAGAAAAGAAGAGTTGCCTACAAGAGTTTGTCTTGATGATCGGCGGGCATATGGATGTCGAGGTGCTTGTAGCCTTCGGGGGTGACGACGCGACCACGGGGGGTGCGAGCGAGAAATCCGAGTTGCAAGAGATAGGGTTCGACAACATCCTCGATAGTCTGTATTTCTTCACCAGTAACACTGGAAATCGCTTGGAGACCGGCAGGGCCACCTTTGAATTTTTTGATGATGGTTTCGAGAATATGGCGATCGGTCGGTTCGAGACCGAGATGATCTATTTCGTAGAGATGGAGAGCTTCACGGGCGATATCGCCAGTGATAGTAGGGAAGTCTTTCGTCTGAGCATAATCACGGACGCGTTTCAGAATACGATTGGCGACACGAGGCGTCTGACGACTCGACTGGGCGATTTCTTTGGCACCCTCTTCATCGAGACCGATATTTAGGATACCGGAAGACCGTTTGACGATTTTTTTGATTTCTTCCGGCGTGTAAAATTCCAGACGATGGGTCGAACCGAAGCGATTGCGAAGAGGATTGGACAAAGAGCCGAGGCGAGTGGTAGCACCGATAAGTGTGAAATGAGGAAGATCAAGTTGGATGGTACGTGCTGCTGGACCCTTGCCGATGATGATGTCGAGTTTGTAATCTTCCATTGCCGGGTAGAGCACCTCCTCGATCATTTTGTTCAGGCGGTGGATTTCATCGATGAAGAGCACATCGCCATCATCAAGATTAGTAAGAATGGAGCCCAAGTCTCCGACTTTTTCGATGGCAGGACCGGAGGTGATCTTGATATTCACCCCCATTTCTTTGGCGATGATATGAGCCAGTGTTGTTTTTCCGAGACCAGCCGAGCCATAGAGGAGGATGTGATCAATACTCTCTTCTCGTTTTTTGGCTGCCTGAATGAATATATCGAGATGACGTTTGATCTTTTCCTGACCGACATACTCTGCAAAATACTGCGGACGCAGGGTATTATCGAAGTTTTTATCATCGAGGATGTCGGCGGGGGTTGTTGTAAGCATACGTTTGGATGGTCTGAAGAGGGCTTAATAAAGGGAAGAAGTGAAATTATACCTTTGTATTGTAACACGGGTTGACCCCGGTCACAAATTATGTTGTCGCTACTAATATATGCAATATGAGCCGGTAGCGCCTACGGCTTTCGTAAGCGATTTTTTTGGCATAGTCGCCTAGATTTGTGACGGAGTTGACAAAAGAATAAAGCTATGCTAGTATGGCATTTCGCTTAACAAAGAAATTTCTGTCTGTCGACAGGCAGGTGAGCTTCTCGGTTTGTTCGCATCATCATACGAAGCGATATGAGCGGGAACTGTTTCATCTGTAGACAATTGGGGATTACTATCTTTTGTCCTCAATCGCGGAACTGTCAGTCCAGATCCGGGTAGGGTGGTTTCGGCTGCGCTATACCTCGACACCTTTCCTTTCCTTAGACTCCTATGCCTGGGGTTTGTCTACAGTTTAAACAGCTTTTGCTCGGCGAAACAAAGAAAAGATCCTTCAACAGGTTCGGGGTTTTCTTTGTTGTTTCCCTTTTCTACAAGTCTGTCACGCGTCGTACTTCGTCAAGAGTGGTGTTCCCCTCAAGCACCGAGAGGATGCCATCTTGGGTCAGCGTAATCATTCCGAGCCCGATAGCCTTTTCTTCAATCTCGCTTGTGAGTGCCCCTTGTGCGATAAGCGCTGAGATGTCTTTGTTTATGAGAAGCGTCTCGGTAATTGCCAGCTGTCCTAAGAAACCAGTACCGCCACAAGAAGGACAACCGCTCGTGTGAGGGAGCGTGATGTTTTTCAGGAGAGTCGTCTGTTCTTTTGACGATGGCATCGAACCCAGTGTTTTTTCGATGACTTCTTTCTCTTCCTCTGTCGGTGGCAGGAGTTTCTTGCAGTACTCGCAGACTTTCCGAACCAAGCGTTGTGCCATAAAAAGATTTCCGGTATTGGCGATGTCATCATTGCTCACTCCCATAGCGTTCAGGCGGGAGATGACCCCGGAGGCTGAATTGGTATGGAGCGTTGAAAGAACGAGGTGTCCGGTACTGGCCGCTTGGATGGCCATTTTTGCGGTTTCATCATCACGAATTTCCCCGATCATCAGGATATTCGGATTCTGACGTACGAGAGAACGCAGTGCGGTCGCAAACGTATAGTTTTCACTTTCCTTTATCTGTGTCTGGAGGATGCCCGGGATCCGGTACTCTATCGGATCTTCGACGGTGATAATCTTCACCTCGGGTGTATTGAGCTTTGAGAGGATGCTGTAGAGCGTTGTCGTTTTCCCCGAGCCGGTCGGTCCGGTATTCAGAATGATGCCGTGCGGTTTGCTGATAGCCGTATAGATATTCTTGAGACTTTGTTTGCGGATGTGGAGCAAATCGAGATCGAGTTTGATGATGGACTGGTTCAAGAGCCGCATCACGATCGTTTCTCCGAAACCGCCAAGAATGATAGAAAGCCGGATGTCTACCTTCTTCGTCTTATCGGGGAGTCCTTTCTCAAGCGTGAGAGAGAAGCGTCCATCGACCGTCCCAGAACGTTCGCCTGATCTGAGTCCGGCGGCAAGTTTGATTTCCGCGACAAGGACAGGATAGTCGGTGAGAGGGAGCGTAGCGGCCGTTTGGAGAATACCGTCGATACGGAAACGGACATCCGCTGTATCTCCCGTAGGCTCGATGTGGATATCCGTGGCCTTCATTAGGATGGCTCCAGCGAAGAGTGTAGGGATACGCAGTTGAGAGTTGATCGTTTTTATATATTTGGCGAAAGCTTTGAGAGAGGCGGTTTCTTTTTTTGCTTCTTCGAAGATCTCCTCGGTGATATAGGTGGAACGAGAAAGCTCGCTCGGCATCAGTTCGGCATAGAGAGTACGAAGTGACTCTGCCTGATCCGTGACCCTCCATACTTCATCCAGCGTTGTTATTCCATCGAGCGCTTTGAGTATCCCGTCTTGTGTCATTGTCACCATTCCATTCTCCAGGGCGACTCGGAGGATTTCCTGTTCGGTACCCATATTGTTTATGATTTCTGTCATATTTTCTGTCATCGTCAGAACCTCAAAGATACCTGTCCGTCCGTGGTAGCCGGTGAAATGACATTTCGCGCAACCCACCGATTTATAGAGCGCCGTCACTTCTTGCGGGAGGGAAATTTTCGCTTTCGGAGAAATGATAGTGATGAGTTTGAGAATAGAGTCGATGGTTTCGTGTGCCGGCTCATAGGACTCTTTGCAGTGTTCACACAGGACACGCACCAGACGTTGCCCGATAAGAACATTAAGTGAAGCAGAAAGGATCGATGGCTTCACTCCGAGTTCCATAAAACGAGGAATGGCGGCAGCAGCACTGTTGGCATGCACTGTCGAAAATACCAAGTGGCCGGTCAGTGCGGCATTGGCAGTGATGTCGGCCGTTTCATCATCACGAATTTCTCCAACCAAGATGATGTCGGGATCCTGACGGACAACTGCCCGGAGCGCCGTTGCAAACGTGTAGTCTTTGTTCTTGGAAACTTCTGTTTGAACGATGCCTGGGATCGTATATTCGATCGGGTCTTCGATGGTGATGACTTTTATATCAGGTTGGTTGATATGATTGAGGAGGGTATAGAGCGTCGTCGTTTTTCCGGAACCGGTCGGCCCGGTATTCAATATGAGGCCGTTTGGTTTGGTGATCTGTTTCGTCACTTCTTCATAGGCGAGACCGCGGAGACCGAGAGCAGTCACATCGACGATGACATCATCTCCTGAGAGGAGACGCATATTGATGTTTTCACCGAATTTTCCAGGGATGCTATTGACACGGACGTCGATGCGTTTGTCCTCGAGATTCACGAAAAAATGTCCGTCTTGAGCCACTTTTCGTACATTCAATCGCATTTTCGCAACCATCTTGATACGCGAAAGCATCAGGTGGTACCGCTCCAATGGGAGATTGCCTATTTCCTGTAGAACGCCATCGATACGGTAACGGAGGCGAACAAAATCTTCTGCTGGCTCGAGATGGACATCACTCGAACGGAGTTTTCTCGCACCGGCAAGGATGATTTCCATCGCCCGTGAGGTATTGGCAGTATGGATGCTTTTCAGCGAGATGAGTTCTCCGAAATCTTTTTCGAATTTCTCCAAATCGGCATCTCTGAGGGAAACGCGGACGAGGTCGAGATTGTCAATGAAGGTACGTTTGGAATATGCTTTCCATGCGTGGTCGAGCGATGGTTTTGAAGCGATGAAAATTTCTTTCTGCCACCCGTGTTCATCGGAAAAATTTTTGATATAGCGCAATGTTTCTGTGTCGGCAGGATCGAGAATAGCGAAACGGGCACGAGTATTCTGTTTGTTGAACAAGACGAAATTGAATTGTATCGCGTCTGCTTCCGGAACGAGGATGACGTCTTCGGTGCTGAGAGGGAAAACGTGCAGGTCGGCATAGGGGAACCCGTTTGCACTTGCTAATCGAGCTGCCTCCTCTTCGATCGAAACATCGCGCATTTTTTTCAGAATCGATTGGGATTGTTCATCCTTTTCGGAATGAGAAGGTGTATCTTTGTGAATGACGTTTGTCATAGTGTTTGTTTTTTGTATTCAGTACGCTCCCATCTCGAATCTATCATTGTCATTGTACCTCAAAAATGGATAGAAAAGCAAAAAATCCTCCCGAAAAGTGAGAGGAGAATATGAGCTTTTTCTATCTACAGATTTTCCGTGTGGACAATCGTATCCTGTAAGCGATTGATGATGATGTCGCCTGCCTCTTCTGGGGCAGTGACGGAAAGAGTGAAGGAAAATGTATCGCCTTGGAGTGTCCCTTCCTTGAATTGTTTGGCGAAAAGGGTTAGAGCCTCGTTCGGATGCGCTTTGACGACACCGCGTACCAAGACATTCGTTTCCAGATGCAGAACCATATAGAGTTGGGCGCTTGAGTAATTGCTTTTGATTTTCTCCAATACATCGGGCAGATCCTCCACGCGGGCGCGTGATTGGACGAGGTCTTCGATTGTGACGAAAGCCCAGATGAGTTTCAATTCCTCGTTCCATTTCACCTGCGCCATCACCCGTCCCCAGAGCTTGAGGAGGTGGAGTGGTTGGGTCTTGTAGAGGAAGCGGATGATTTTCTGTTGATCAGCTCCTTTGTCCATCAATCGTGAGGCGAGCTTGAGCGCTTTTGGCGTGGTGTTGCGTCTTTGGAAACTCTCCGTGGCGGAAATGATACCAGTGAGGAGGCTTTCGTTGACGGCTTCCGTGAAGAATTTCGAGTCGGCGGATTCTAGTGTTTCAGCGAGAATCTCAGCATTGGAAGAAGCGGTGATGTCGACGAGATTTATCTGACCAAACAGTTCATTCTCAGGATGGTTATCGATATTGACGATGGGGATTTCATAAAAAATATCCGGATTTTCCTCATAGATTTTCCCCAAGTGTTCTTTGTCTGGGCTCCCTATGACGATGGCGAGATCGAATTTGAATTTGGCCGGAATGAAAGAGAAGTCTCGCGGATCGATGGAACCGTTTTCCGGCGTGAGATAGATGCGGATTTCGTTAGTAGCATTTTCCGTCCGGACACCGAGTATTTTGTTGCGCGATGTGTTGAAGGCAAGGACGAAGTCTCTCGCTCCAGCAATGGAAGTGATGATATTCTCCGGTTGTTCGAGGAAAGAAAGCATGTCTTTGTGAATGTCGATATGTTCGCTCGCCAGAGTCGCCACCTTTCCGTTGTTTTTGAGAAAAAGAGTCAGAGCGAAGGCACTCGCCAGTGCATCACGGCTTGGATAAGAAGAGAGAATGATGAGAGGGGAAACAGTTTTTTTCAAGAGGTCTTGAAATTGTTGAGAAAGGGTGAGTGACATAGTATGTATGAAATGAATCCGACCCAAGACCGGTCCGCTTATCAGCGGAAAAGATTGATAGTCCACCGTAGCAAAGAAAAAGGGAGCTGTCAAATAAGTCTCTTCTTGTGAAATAGCTTTTTTTCCCCTAAGATAAAGGCAGTATGGAAAAACAATACACAACATATTCAGCCGAAGAAACGAGAAGCCTCGGGAAAAAATTGGCACGAGAAATCGTACCAGGAACACTCCTTTGTCTCCAAGGCGATCTGGGGGCAGGCAAGACGACGTTTACCCAAGGACTTTTGGAAGGGCTGGGCGCAGAGAAACCATTTGTCAGTCCGACGTTCGTCATTATGAAACAATATGACCTGCCTACACGGCAGACAGGCCTGCCTACACGGCAGACAGGCCTATCAAAACCTGTGGGTGGCATCGAGCGCATTTACCACGTCGATGCCTATCGTGTGGAAAGCAAAGACTTCGAAACGATTGGATTTTCTGAATGGTGTGAAAACGAAAAAGGCATCGTCATTCTCGAATGGCCTGAGCGTGTTTCAGAACTTCTCCCAGAAAAACGAACAGAAATATTTTTCAAGAGTATCAGCGAAAACGAACGAGAAATTCTTTTTCAATAAGCATTACGTAATAAGTTGCGTAATAAAAACATGTAATCCTCGTGTGATTGTAAATAATAGGAATATCACTTTTTTCTGTCAAAAACTCGCTGTACAAAGGGATTTTTTTGTGGGAGAATAGAGGAGAAATCTTGTTTTATATTTATGACTACATCCATTGAGCAGTATATTTCGAAAGTAATGCAATCGTTTGCGACCGGACAAGCTCGCGAACATGCACACAGGCCAGCATTCCATGACCTTATAAGTGGATTTGACCCGACGCTTACTGTATTGAACGATCCGGCACGGAGTGAACATGGAAATCCAGACTTTGTTTTTCTTCGTGGAGATCTCACGGCAGGCTATGCTGAGACAAAAGATGTCGGCACAGACCTTGATAAAACAGAGAAGAGTGACCAGCTCAAACGCTACTTCGGATACTCGAATCTAATCTTGACGGATTATTTGGAATTTCGTTTTTATCGAAACGGTGAACGATATGGAGAAGCAATTGCTATTGGAATCTTGAGCGGAGGTGTTGTTGTACCAAAATCCGAGAATTACGAACTTCTCGAACGGACAATCAAAGATTTTGTTTGTTCAAAGCCAGAAAAAATCCGTGGTGGGGAGCGACTTGCAAAGATTATGGGAGGAAAAGCTCGACGTATCCGAGAGAATGTTTCGAGGTATCTCTTGGAAGAATCAGAGAAAAGCGGAGAGCTTCGAAATGTATATGAAGTTATGAAGAAACTTCTTGTACATGATCTTTCACCAGAAGCATTTGCTGATATGTATGCACAAACACTTGTCTATGGGCTTTTTGTTGCACGATATCACGATGACACCCCTGATACATTTACACGTCAGGAAGCACGCGACCTTGTTCCAGCATCCAATCCGCTTCTTCGACACTTTTTCGACCATATTGCAGGTGCAAACTTTGATAAGCGCCTCGGATATATTGTCGATGAACTTTGTGAAGTTTTTGCTGTTGCTGATGTGCAAAAGATTATGGCACAGTACTATAGTAAAATGACGCTTTGGGGTGAAACAAAAGAATCGCCAGACCCAGTCATTCATTTCTATGAGGATTTCCTGAAGGAATATGATTCAGAACAGAGAGTGAAACTTGGTGCATTCTACACTCCGCTTCCGGTTGTGCGATTTATCGTGCGTTCGATTGATATGATTCTCAAGCGAGACTTCGGCCTTGTAGATGGACTTGCAGACACGTCGCGAATTGAGACGCAGGTGACAACACAAGGGAAGAAACGCAAAGAATCTATTCATCGAGTGCAGATACTTGATCCGGCTGTCGGAACAGGAACGTTTCTCAATGAGACGATACGATTCATTCATAAGAGCTTCGAAGGTCAAGGAGGACGATGGGCGAGTTATGTCGATGATGATCTCCTTCCGCGTCTACACGGCTTCGAACTTATGATGGCGCCATATACCATCGCACACCTCAAGCTTGGGATGACACTTCGTGATATGGGGTATGAAAAGTTTTCTCGTCGTCTCGGAGTCTATCTCACGAATTCACTCGAAAAAGGGATGAGTCTTGATGGTACACTCTTCGAATCTCTGGGATTTATGCACAGTATTACCGAAGAGGCACGCGAAGCCTCAAAAATCAAACACGAGAAGCCAATTATGGTTGTTTTGGGCAATCCGCCATACTCAGGAGAATCGAGTAATGCGTTTTATACAAATCATGATGTATACAAGGTAGAACCAGGAGGTAAAGAAAAACTCAAAGAAAGAAATAGCAAGTGGCTCAATGATGATTATGTGAAATTTATTCGTTTCGCCGAAAGTATGATTGAGAAGAACGGAGAAGGACTCGTTGGTATGATTACATCGCATGGCTACATCGACAACCCTACTTTTCGTGGTATGCGTTGGCACTTACGAAAAACATTCGATACTCTTTACGTACTTGATCTCCATGGAAATTCAAATAAAAAGGAAGTGGCACTAGATGGTAGTAAGGATGAAAATATCTTTGATATTAAAACGGGCGTTGCTATTATCTTTGGTGTGAAAAAACGAAGTGTTGGCAAGGCAAAGAAAGTGCTAGCAACTATTTATCGAGCCGATATTTATGGTACAAGAAAAGCAAAATACGAGGCACTTGCGAAAGGAAGCATTGAAAACTTGCAATGGAGCAATCTTCTGGATGATGCTGATATTTGGAAGGTAGAGGGAGAAGGGAAGGAAGAATACTTCGAGGGGTTTTCTATTGTGGAAGTTTTTTTAAAAAGTTCTATTGGGATGCAATCACATCGTGACAATATGGTCATAGATTTTGATAAGAATAATCTTATTAAAAAATTCGAGAAAGTGTTTTCTCAAGAAAATTATTCTGATATCATTGCAAAGTATCAAGTAGTTGAATCAAAGACTTGGAACTTAGAGCAAGCAATTAAAAAAGAGTTGTTCTCTGTTGAAAAAATTAGAGAAGTACAATATAGGCCATTTGATGTTCGATATATTTATTATAGCGATGCATTTGTAGATAGAACGAGAAAAAAATTAGCTGGGATAATTACCATCCAGAATCCTGCGATTATCTTTTCAAAAAGTGTAAAAGTTAATTGGAATCACATATATATCACAAGCAATATCCCGAATGCTATTTCGGTAGACATTAATGGTTCATATTTTTGTCCTCTCTATTTTTACCACGAAGATGGAACGAAAATTGCGAATCTTAATCCGGAAATTGTCGAGAAAATAGAGGCGAGCGTTTCTGGGGAGGTAACACCAGAAGATATCCTTGATTACATCTATGCTGTACTTCATTCACCAAAATATCGAGAGACGTACAAGGAATTTCTCAAGATAGATTTTCCTCGCGTACCATATCCTAGGAACAATGAATCATTTCGTGCACTTATCAGTTACGGGTGTGAACTCCGCGGGTTACACCTTATGGAGTCGCCAAAACTTCGTGATTTTATTACGACGTTTCCTGAAAGCGGATCAAATATTGTAGAGAAAGTAAAATACGTAGATGGGAAGGTTTTTATAAACGAAACCCAGTATTTCGGTAACGTCTCTGAAATAGCTTGGAGTTTCTACATTGGCGGATACCAGCCAGCACAAAAGTGGTTGAAAGACCGCAAAGGGTGTACACTCTCAAATCAGGATCTCGAGTACTACCAGAAAATTATCGTTGCACTTACAGAGACAGAGAGAATAATGAAAAAGATTGATGAGACTCCATTTTTTCTTGGAGAAAAGAAATAGATATAGAGCAGGTACAATTTTGGTATAGGTATGCTTATTCTGAACTACAAACAAGGTAAAACAAGGATTTTCTCGAAAAAATCCTAGTATAAGGCAAAATAAAGCAGAATTTCGATACTTGTAAATTCTAATTGACAAGGTAGTATATTTCTTGTAAACTAGGATTACTAAGAAAAAAAGTATGACCACAGAACAAAAACAAGAAATAACAGCATTTTTGCGAGATCAGATTGAAAAAGCTAGCTTTCGAGTAAAAGCCTATGTTTATGATGAAAGCGGAAAGAAGAGGCTTGGTCGTAATGCGTACGTAAAACTTTTAATGCATTTGAACAACTTTTTTTCCGGAACGTCATCTGTGCGATGGATCGTTATGTATGGACTTCGAGGAGCTGGAAAAACAACTTTACTTGCCCAATTATACGAGGCAACAAAAGTCACCAATGAAAGAAAGCTTTATCTTTCAGTTGATCAGGTGACTGGTGTTTTTGGCGTTTCTCTTAAAGATATTCTTAGTGTATACGAAGAAATGTTGGGGACGCCATTTGAAAAACTTGAGGAGCCAGTGTTTCTTTTCTTAGATGAGGTTCAGTATGACGAGAAATGGGGTCTTTTATTGAAAACGATATATGATAGATCAAAAAAAGTATTCATAGTAGCGACGGGGTCATCAGCCTTATCTCTTCAGGCTAGTCCGGACGTTGCTCGACGTGCCATATTTGAAAAGCTCTACCCAATGAGTTTTCCTGAATATATAAAAATTAAAAATCAGAAAACGGAGATAAAAGGGCTTTGCCAGAAAATAAGAGAAGCTATTTTTACTTCACGAAATGCTACAGAAGCTTATGAGAAGTTGCTTATGTCAGAGACTTTGGTAGATAGATATTGGGCAGGTATTGACCCACAGGAGACCAGTAGATATATGCGATATGGATCTCTGCCTTTTATGGTAGCTTTGAACAATGAGGCGCTCATTTATGATCAAATTAAAAAAACACTCGAGAGAGTTATCAGTGTAGACATACCCAACATTGAACAATTTTCTTCTGAGACGCTCCAAAAAATTCCAGCAATCCTATACTCTATAGCAGAATCAGATCAGCTGAGCACTAATGCTCTCTCAGCTAGATTGGGGATAAGTCGCCCTGTCCTTACAAGCATTCTTGAGACATTGGAGCGTACAGAAACTATATGGCGCGTGTATCCACATGGCTCTCATGCAATGCAAACACGGCAGCCGTCAAAATATCTTTTTACCAGCTCAGCGTTTCGAGCTATGTATTTTAATTTTATCGGAAATACGCGTACTGAAGAAAATTATAAAGGCAAGTTATTAGAAGATACTGTTGCGCTCTACTTAAGAAGATTGCTTAGTAGAAAATCCGATACCTCTATTACATATGATAGTGCTGCTGGAGGTGCCGATTTTATTGTAAGGCAGGGAAAGTGGTCTATTATTATAGAGGTAGGATACGGTTTGAAATCGTTTACTCAGATAGAAAATACTATGAGAAAGAGTGGAGTACAAGCTCAATACGGAGTTCTTGTTTCTAAGAGCCCCCTAGCAGTAGATGAGAAGAAAAACATCGTGAGCATTCCTCTTAAATTTTTCTTACTCGTCTAGCTCTAACATATGGAGAAGAAACTGAAAACTATTGTTTTGATTGACGGGAATGCGCTCATTCACCGGGCGTATCACGCTTTGCCACCGCTCACCACGAAGAAGGGAGAGTTGGTGAATGCGGTGTATGGGTTTACGCTGACACTTTTGTCTGTCTTGGAAAAATTCAAGCCGGAATATATTGCAGCGTCTTTCGATCTGGTTGGCCCGACATTTCGACACGAAAAATCAGCCGATTACAAAGCGACACGAGTGAAAGCTCCGGATGATCTCTATGCCCAGATTCCTCGGGTGAAAGAAATGACGAGAGCATTCAATATCCCTATTTACGAGAAAGAAGGGTTCGAGGCGGATGATTGTGTCGGGACACTGGCGCGTCAGGCGGAAAAAGAAAATGTCTTGGTCATCATCGTGACCGGGGACAGCGATGAGCTCCAGTTGGTGACGCCCCTGGTGAAAGTGTTTATGCTCCGCAAAGGCATCAAGGACATCGTTTTGTATGATGAGAAGGCCGTGGCGGAAAAATATGGATTTGGAGCGACGCAGATCCCGGATTACAAAGGACTGGCCGGCGATGCGCCGGACAATATTCCCGGTGTGACAGGTATCGGCGCCAAGACAGCGACGACACTCCTCCAATCTTTCTCGACATTGGAAAATATCTATGCACACCTTCCGGAGATAAAAGAGTCTGTCAGGAAAAAATTGGAGACGGATAAGGAGAAGGCTTTTCTCTCCAAAGAGCTCGGAACGATTCACCTTGAGACACCGGTGACGCTCGATCTGTCCGCCTGTGTGACGAAGGATTTCGACCGAAAAATGGTAACAAATCTCTTCCAAGAACTCGGTTTTTTCAGCTTGATTAAGCGAATATCTGGTGATGAAGAAGTAAGCAGTAAGCAGAATGTAGAAGGGGGAAAAAAGACGAAAGGAAAGACAAAGAAAATTACTACCAAAGAAGCATTGGAAACATTTTTGGGAAAAACAAAAGAAGTTTCAGTGTATGTGAGTCAAGGAGAGGGAACGCTTTTCGGTGTCGGCATAGAAACAGTGCATATCGCGGTGGATGAAGAATCAGAAGTGGTCGTTTTGTGGGACGAAGAAACAAAGAAGTTTCTGCAAGCATTTTTGGAAGACGAGGCAAGAAAAAAAATCGTCTATGACGGGAAAAGTCTGCTCCATCTTTTCAAAAAAGAAGGGATAGATTTCCGAGGAATCTCTTTCGATATAATGCTCGCGGCATATCTCCTCCATTCCGGTAGCAATGTCGATTTCTCATACATCATTCTCGAAGAATTCGGTGAGGAAGGAATAGCGATGCCGGCACAGAAGATTGCTGTCCTGCAAAAAATATTTGAAACACGCATCGACGAAGTGAGCAAAACGCAAACAGGGGGCAAAACACTGCGTACCGTATTGGAACAGATAGAGATGCCTCTCGTTCCGATTCTGCACACTATGGAAGAGCAGGGTGTTATTTTGAATACCGGGAAATTTCAGACACTTTCGATCGAGCTGACACAGGAGCTCGGCGTATTGGAAAAAGATATCTACGCACTCTCTGGTCGTGAGTTCAATATCAATTCTCCGAAACAATTGTCGGAAATTTTGTTCCAAGATCTGCAGATACCGACGACGAATATCAAGAAAACCAAAACAGGCATCTCAACCGCTTCACTCGAATTGCAAAAATTACAGGAGTATCCCATCATTCAGAAAATTGAGGGCTATCGTGAGTTGTTCAAATTAAAGACGACCTACCTCGACGCGCTCCCACTGCTCGTAGATACTCATTCCCGTCTTCACACCACGTATTATCAGGCGGTGGCCGCTACTGGGCGACTTTCTTCGGCCGATCCGAACCTACAGAATATCCCTGCCCGGGGAGAATGGAGCGTCCTGGTGCGCGGAGCCTTTGAACCGGCGCCGGGATATGTTTTTGTCGGAGCGGATTACTCACAGATTGAACTGCGTGTTATGGCTCATTTGAGCGGAGACACCTCACTTATGAAGTCGTTTAAAAATAAGGAAGATGTCCACACTAAAACAGCTTCCATCGTTTTCAAAGTAAAACCGGAGGCAGTGACACCTGATATGCGTCGGCAGGCCAAGGTGTTCAATTTCGGTATTATGTATGGTATGGGGGCGTATGGTTTGGCACAGGCGGCCAAAATCGATCAGAACATCGCGGCACAATTCATCGTCGCGTACTTCAAAAAATTCGCCGGAGTGGCGACGTTTATCGAAGAGATGAAACTGGGCGCTCGTGAGAAAGGATTTGTCGAAACCGAACTCGGCAGGCGTCGCTATACGCCGGAAATAACAAGTAGGAACGTGCAGGTGGCTCGTTCTGCGGAACGGATGGCCATCAATATGCCGATTCAGGGATTGGCAGCGGATATCATGAAACTCTCGATGCTTGCCGTAGCGAAGTTGATCGAAGAAGGCTTCAAAGAGAGCGTGAAAATGGTACTCCAAGTGCACGATGAACTCATTTGTGAAGTGAGAGAAGATCAATCAGAAATATTTGCACGGGCGATGAAAAAAACGATGGAAGAAGCCTATCCTCTCAACGTCCCACTTGTTGCCGAAACCGCTATCGGAAAAAATTGGGGAGAAATTTGAACAAATAACAATCAACAATAAACAGTGAGCAAAAAAAACAATGAGGAGACAAGAAAAAACCGGCCTTGCGACCGGTTTTCATAAAGGAAGAAAAGTGATTTCCTAATGAGAGATTTTATTTCTTAATTTATTCGTAAGATCATCAAGCCTGTTTATGAGCAAGTTTGCTTGTCTACGGATCTCTGGATTGTTCGGATCTTTTTCAAGAGATTCCATAACTGTGTCAAAGGCAATATCTGCATCTCCAGATTTTTCCAAAAGGCTTTCCACAGGATCCACCATTTTTTTTGGATCAAGATGAAAATCTGCTGTCGGCTCTTCCCACGCTTTTGTCTGCATACCTTCTCTAAACATATATTTGTTTTTACTGATTAATAAGCAAAAAAAACCGGTCACCCGGTTCTTTTACTTTTTAAGTATAGCATAAAAAAAGGCCTTGGTCAACCACTGTCGCCTTGTTTACTGTACCGTTCTTAAATGACAGTGACAGGCAACGTGGTAAATGTTTTTCTCGCTTTACTTTGGGAAAAGATTTACAATGGATGTATATGAAGAATTCTTATGCCAGAACTCCCAGAAGTCCAAACGGTTGTTTCTCAGCTGGAGCAAAAGATCGTCGGGAAGAAAATAAAGGATGTGTGGAGTGATTGGAAGAAAAAAATACTTCCTTCTTTCTCAACGTTTACAAAACAGGTGAAGGGTGCGTGTATTCTGGGGACGCGACGGTATGGCAAACATATCGTCATCGACCTCGACAATGAGTATTCTCTTGTTGTGCATCTCAAGATGACGGGACATTTTCTGGTCAAGGATGAAGCCAATCGTACGACAAAAGCGTTTACCGAGGATCCTGTGAACGGCTATATCCATCATATCGTTACTTTTATCGACGGTACGACGCTCGAGTTTTCTGATATGCGGAAATTCGGTTGGTTGCATACGATGAAAACAGAGGAGGTCGAAACGCTTGCAAGTATCGTATCGCTCGGCCGGGATGCTTTGTCACCGAACTTCACAGAGAAGTATCTGAGAGATGTGCTTTCAGGGAAAAAGAAACAAATGATCGGCGCGATTCTCCTCGATCAGAATATTATTGCCGGAATCGGTAATATTTACCGGAGTGAAGCGTTATTCCTTGCTGGAATACTTCCGACACGCCGTGTCGAAACACTGACAAAAAATGAATGGCCTCGCATCGTTCCGGCGATAAAGAAGGTGTTGCGTCAAGCATTGAAACTTCATGGTATGAGCGACGGGGATTTCCGTGATACGGACGGGCTGGAAGGACGCTTCCAACAGACACTGTATGTATACGGTCGCGGTGATAAACCTTGTAAGAAATGTGGTACAATAATAGAACGAAAGAAAATCGGACAGAGGAGTGTCTTTTATTGTCCGCATTGTCAAAAATGATACTATCGTTTTGAAATTTTTTTAATATATATAACTCGTATCTATGGAAAAACGTCAAAAAATAATTGTTCTCGCGATCGCCATCGTACTGGTGGGAATCATAAGTTATTTCTTCTTTGGGAGCAGAGGAATGCGTAAGCCGATCGAACTGAATAACAAGAACCAGTCTCTGCCAACGGTCTCGACTGGTCCGCTCAACGATGGGAATGTCAGCCCGATTTCTGGTTTGCCTTGTGAAAACTGGAATCGTCGTCCTTTGGCGATAATGCAACCTGGGGATGTGACAGCCCGTCCGGCCGCCGGTTTCTCTGAAGCGGATATGGTCATCGAAATGCCTGTCATTACTGCGAGTGTGACTCGATTGATGGCCGTGTATATCTGTGGTACGCCTGCTGAGGTAGGATCGATGCGGAGTGCCAGGCACGATTTCATCGATTTGGCCAAAGGTCTGGACGCCATTTTCGTCTCTTGGGGACGATCAGAATCACATTCTGACAGTGATCTGGTCGGACTCGCCAAGGGTATCCTCGATCGTGGAGAAATAGAGAACATCAACTGCAATGGAGACGCCGGGAAATCGGCCAATGCCTGTACGAACAATCCTTGTTTCCGAAAAGAGGGTATGGCACGCGGAGTGGATAGTGGGTACAGTCATCCTGCAGACCTGCTCACCTGCGCAAAAGAGTTCGGGTACAGTTTGGAAAACAAATTTTCCGGATACAGGCACACAGCAGAAGCGCCAATAGAAAGCAGACCTCAGAGCGGACATCTGCGGGTAGCTTTTGCTGGACCGTTCGCTGCTGAATATGATTATGACCGTGAGACCAATAGCTATTTCCGTACGTGGGGAAACGTTCCTGATATCGATCGGAATAACAAAAATCGCAATGCTCCGAAAAATGTAATCGTCCTTATGGCGCAATCCACCCAGATCGAGGGGCAGTACAACAATGTACAACTCGGTGATCCATGGTACGATCAAACGGATAGCGGGGATGCTTTCTACTATATGAATGGACAGCAATATCGCGGTACCTGGAAAAAAGATAAATCGAATATTGCGAGCAAGCTCACTTTCTTCGATGAATCAGGCAATGAGGTAGCTTTTGTCCCGGGGCAGATGTGGGTGGAAGTTCTCGAGCCCGGACAAGCACTGAAGTGGGGACCCGTTCAATAAAAAAACAAAAAAAGATAGAGCAGGAAGCGGGCAAGTGCCTGCTTTTTGTTTCTTGTGTATAATAGAGAGGTGAGCTGTTTACTGAGCATATATTTCTATGATTCTGTTTATACACGGCGGAGACGGTTTCCTCGTCAATGAACGACGGAGCATCCTGCAAAAAGCTTTCATACGGAAATATTCTCAAGCAGAAATTTTCGTTTTTGATTTTGAAGACCAAGGAACGTCCGATGATGTACGCCGTAGTTTGGCGGTGTGCGAAGAAGGACTCTTTGCTTCAAAGAAGATGGTTGTCTTTCTTCACCCATTCGAACTCGGGGAAGTACCGGAAAAGCTTCTGCTTGATTTTCTCAAAGATTTCACGAAAAAAAATGAGACTGAAGTGACACTCCTTTTCGTCCATCCGGGGAAAATAAAAAAGACGCACCCGCTGGCAAAAGTGCTCATAAAATATGCCAACAAGGAAGAAGTTTTCGAGAAATTGGAGGAGAAAAATAAAAATGCCTATATCAAGCGTGAACTGGCGACAATCGATGCTGAGGCTCGTTTTTCCCGTGAAGCGCTTCAGATATTCAGCCTATCTATCGGTTTGGACACGGCGCGTATCCGGACAGAACTAGAAAAGCTTGCGACGTTCAAACCCGGTGGTGTTTTCGAAGAGGAAGATATCCATCTTCTTATCGGAAGTGTTTCAGAAAATGTTATCTTTGAAGCACTGGATGCTTTGGGGCGGGGAGACAAGAAAAGATCTCTGCTCCTCTTCCATCGTGAAGCATCAGGTGCCGAAGGAGTCTACCCTCTTCTTTCGATGTGCGCTTGGCAGGTGCGGAGACTTCTTTTAGTGAGAGAATTATTTGATAAAGGAATATTTCGCGCTTCTGATATTGCTCTACAAACGAAGATGCCACCATTTGTGGCTCAGAAAATGCTTGGAACCATACATAATTTTTCCATCGCTCGTATCAAACGAGGGCTGATGACACTCTCCCGATTCGATACCGAATTGAAACGTGGCGGTATGGATCCCTCTGTTGCACTTGATCTCTTTATCTGGAGGTTCTGACTTTGGAAGTAGTAGGGAGTAGGTAGAAAGAAGTAAGGAAGAAAAATTACGAGAAAAGAAAAAGAAGCCTTCTAGCTTCTTTTTTACTACATACTACTTGTTGCTTGCTACTTTTTGATAGCGATCGCCTTCACAAGTGAGTTGAGGCGGGATTTCTTGCGAGCAGCAGTATTTTTCTTGATGACTTTTTTCTGAGTAGCTTTATCGAGAGATTTGTTGGCCTTTTTGAGCCATTCTTGTGCTTCAGCGACATTGCCAGCAGTGACGGCTTCACGAGTTTTTTTGATGGCACTCTTGATGACACCGGTCACTATTTTGTTACGCAAGGTGTTTTTGGCCGTGACGCGCATATACTTCTTGGCTGCTTTTTTGATTGGCATAGAGTTTAGCTTGTAGCTTCGTTAGCTTTTTGGCTGGTTAGCTTTAAATACGAAAAAGTCTGAGAGAATAAAATAAGACTAAGTCCTATCCTTTTTAGCATAACAAAACTTTTTTGGCAATAGTCACGTTATTTGAGAGAGATAGCAGTTATGTTACAATGAAAAGGCTTTTTCAATAAGAAACTCTCTTTTTAAGCTAAAAAGCTACCAGCTAATGAAGCTAAAAGCTATTCATATGATCGCGCAACTCGAAGGGAAAATCGCCGGAATAAAAGGAAACGCCGTCATTCTTATGGTTGGTGGTGTCGGTTACAGGGTGGCTGTTTCTGCCTATACTTTGGGAAAAGTGGCCGGTCAGGAGCAGGTTCTTTTCTATATTCATACGCACGTGAGGGAAGATATGTTGGCACTCTATGGATTTTTGAATGAAGAAGAACTGGCGATGTTCGAACTTCTCATCTCTATTTCCGGTATCGGACCGAGAGTGGCGCTTTCTATTCTTTCCATCGCTGATGTGAAGACGATCTGTACGGCTATCGTGAACAAGGATCCGAGCATTCTTACCCGTGTGTCGGGTGTGGGCAAGAAAACCGCCGAGCGAGTCATTGTGGAATTGCAAAATAAAGTGGATGCCGTGAATATCGAGGATCAAGCCACAGCTCTCTCTGGACAGGATACTATCCTCGCCCTCACATCGCTTGGTTATTCTGTCACGGAAGCACGTGAAGCACTCAAGCTCGTACCGGCGGATATCACAGATGTAAGCCTTCGCATCCGTCAGGCACTGAAGAATCTGGGCAAGTAACTTGTCTGCCGGCAGGCAGGAAATGAAGAGAATGAAAGAAATGAATCACACACGGGAACTCCTTCAATCTGAAAATTGGCTCGCCTTTCAGGCATCCGTCGGGAGAGAGATCATACGATTTTCGTCTGATGATTTCTTGGCGAATGGGATCATTCATCGTCTCCCATTGGTAGGAACGTATCTGTATATACCACGAGGACCGATAACGGGCAACAGTCAACAATCAACAGGCAACAAACAACAGTTGAGAGGAAATATACAGAAACTCATCGAAGAAGCGAAGGAGAAAAATGTGAAATGGATCCGGATTGAACCGCAAAACGAAGAGGTTCTTCAGGGAATCAAGGAGGCATTCGATGGGGGTGTGCTACGAGCCCCTCATAATATGCAGCCGAAAGAAATTTTTGTGATGGATATTACGAAAGATGAGGAGATGCTTTTGGCTCAGATGAAGTCGAAGACCCGTTACAATATCCGTCTGGCCGAAAAACGTGGCGTGAAAGTCTTTGAGACACGGGAAGAAAAATATATCGCAGCGTTTCTTGATCTCATCACGGCGACGTCAGGACGCAAGGGGATCACTTCGCATTCGAGAGAGTATTACAAAAAGTTTTTCACAACGTTACCAGGAGAGATGTGTCAGTTGTTTGTGGCTGAATACGAGGGAAGGATCATCGCTGCCAACATCGTTATTTTTTATGGTGACACCGTCACGTACCTTCATGGTGGCACTGCCGATGAGCACCGTGATGTTATGGCACCGTATCTCTTGCAATGGGAGCAGATCAGGGTGGCGAAAGCACGAGGACATTATTTTTACGATTTTGGCGGGGTGAAGACAGCGAGCAATCAACACAAAGCAATGAGTAAGAATCAAGAATCGAAGAACAAGAACGATTGGAACGGAATTACGAGGTTCAAAGTAGGATTTTCGCCACAGACACAATCGACGATGTATCCTGGCGCGTATGATATCGTTCTCGATGCCAGAGCATATTTCTTTTATAATTTTCTCCGTCATCCGAAAAATATCATTCACTCTCTATTCCGATGAAACATTTTCTCTCAAAAATCATTCCGCAAAGTTTGAAAAATCAGTACCATCTGATGCAAGCCGTCATCGCTTGCGTATGTTTCGGTTTTCCCGCCTACGACTTCGCTCATCGTGCGACGAGCAAAATTGGAAAAAAAATGCAGGTGATCGGTGTGACAGGCACGAATGGCAAGACCACTACGACGCATCTCATCGCTCGAATTTTGGAACGAGCGGGGAAAAAAGTAGCCGTAGCTTCGACCATAAACTTTCAGATAGGAGAGAAAAAATGGGTGAATGCTTCGAAATTCACTACGCTTTCATCGTGGGAACTGCAGAAGTTTCTGCAGGAAGCGCTCCGTACCGGCTGTGAGTATGCAGTCATCGAAACTTCCTCGCATGCTCTCGATCAGCATCGAGTGTGGGGGATATCGTATGCCATCGCAGTGATGACCAATGTCACACGTGAACATCTGGATTACCACAAGACGATGTCGACATACCGTTTTGCCAAGGGGCGTTTATTCCGATCGGCCAAGCAGGCGGTCGTCAACCTGGACATGGAAGACCCTGATTATTTCTGTGTCCGTGAAACAAAGCAGACACTTTTTTATAGTACGAAAGATCCGAATGCGCATTTGTTTGCAGAGCACATCGAACTTGATTTCAAAGGAACCGAGTTTACGGTCGATGAGGAGCATTTCCATCTGCATCTTCCCGGATTATTCAATATCGAAAACGCTTTGGCATCTCTCGGTGTAGCGCGGTTGCTCGATATTGATTCCTCTCTCGCAGGAGAGGCTTTGGCAAGTGTCGCCGGCGTGCCAGGAAGGATGGAACTCGTGCCGAACGAGAAAAAAGCCGACATCATCATCGATTATGCTGTGACGCCGGATGCTTTCGAAAAGCTGTATGCATCGATTCTCCCGCTCAAGATTCCCGGCACGAAAATTATTCACGTTTTCGGTGCCTGTGGAGAGCGTGATCGGGGCAAACGTCCGCAGATGGGGGAAATCGCTTCCGGTTACGCGGACATCATCATCCTTACGAACGAAGATCCTTATTATGAGGATGCGGAACAGATCATCGATGATATTGAAAGTGGAGTGACAAAAAAGAAAGATCGTGACTACTTCCGTATTTTCGATCGGCGTGAAGCGATCCGCAAAGCGCTCGCTCTGGCAGAAATCGGCGATATCGTCCTCATTACCGGCAAGGGTGCCGAGGAAATGATGGCAATCGGTGACAAACGGCTTCCTTGGAATGAACGGCAGGTGATCGAGGAAGAGTTGGAGGCTCTCAGATAAAAATAAACTGTCAGATTCGGGGGTGTTGTTTACCGTTTTTTCATTTCAGTTTTCTTTTTGGAGCACACTCGCTCACCGAAGCCCGTTTCACTCACTCCTGTTTCTTCTCCGTTTTTTTGCTTTCAAGTAAGTAAAAAACCCTGCCTACCGGCAGGCAGGCATGCCCGCTTTGGAGAAATAAGTCTCCCAAAAGAAAACTGAGATAAAAAACAAACTCCGAACAACGTTGTTTATTCTTACATATAAAATAATAAAAACTCCTTCCATTTATGGAAGGAGTTTTCTCTCGTTTCTTCTACGAGAAAAGGTAGATGAAAAATAAAGTAAGGAAAAATCCGATGAAGGCGCCACCGATGATCTCACTGACACGATGGCCGACACGTTCTTTCAGACGAGGGAATTTGCTCTCATCGATTTCTCCTTTGAGCTGATCGATGAGCATATTCAGATAGCGACCTTGATCACCGAGATACATACGGATGCGGGCGGCATCATCGATGACGATAAATGAGAGGACAGCAGAGAGAGCGAACGCCGCCGAATCGACTCCCTCATAATGCGCCATAGTGACAAGGAGCGAGATGACGAGACTCGTATGCGCACTCGGCATATGGCCGTGAGTGAAAGCGTACTCTATATCCCAACCGTGTTTGATGGTGTAGAGAATAAATTTGATGATCTGAGTGATGATACCGACGGTGATGGGGATGAGAAACACCAGGTATGTTTGGAACGATTCCATAAGAAAAAGTATGGATTAAATGATATATCGATATGTGAAATATACCACAGAACCGGTTTTTTTGGTAGTTGCATTTTTTCTATAATTTGGTATTCTGAAGGGGCGAGTTAAATAATAACAATCAAAAATCCTATGAATACAACAGTGATTATTCTCATCGTCCTCGGTCTGTTCGCCGCCGTTCTTGTTGTCATCTATAACGGCTTGGTGCAACTCCGGAATCGTGCGAGTGAAGCTTGGAGCGATATCGATGTTCAGCTCAAACGTCGCTATGATCTCATCCCGAACCTCGTGAATACCGTCAAGGGGTATGCCGCTCACGAATCAGGTGTATTTCAGAAAGTGACCGAAGCCCGTACGCAGGCGATGCAGGCAGGGTCTGCCGCCGACAAAGCCCAGGCTGAAAATATGCTTTCTCAAACGTTGAAGAGTCTGTTTGCGGTAGCGGAAGCATATCCGGACCTCAAGGCCAACACAAACTTCCTTGAACTGCAACGCGAACTCTCCGATACGGAAAACAAGATTCAGGCTGCTCGTCGTTTCTACAATGGCAATGTACTGGAACTCAACAACAAGATTGATATGTTCCCAAGCAATATCATCGCCGGAATGTTTTCTTTCTCCAAACGTGATTTTTTTGAAGTTGCCGATGGAGAGAAGGAACCAGTGAAAGTGGCATTTTAATTTTGAAGTACACATCAGGGATCATGAAGTATGGGTTTGGGTTTTCTTCTTGATTCCCGATTCATAATCTATGATTCTTTTCATTTATGGCGACACTGTACAATGAGTATGACAGGAATATCCGGCTGACGTGGGTATACATCACGATGTTTTTGGTGTTCGTTATCGGTGTGGGATATGTGTTCGCGGGAGCGATGCAGTCGAGTATGATTCTCTATGTCGCTGTCGCCTTTTCGACTGTCACGAGTTTTGTATCGTATTGGTGGAGTGACAAGATTGTCCTTTCGATGAGCGGAGCCAAGGAGCTGACGTTTGCAGAAAACAAAGAAATATATCGCCTCGTGGAAAACCTGGCCATCACTGCCGGTCTCCCGATACCGAAAATATATACAATCGATGATACCGCGATGAATGCTTTCGCGACAGGGCGTGACCCGAAACACGGAGTAGTGTGTTTGACAACCGGCATTATCGCTCGTTTGGAGAAAAATGAACTCGAAGGCGTCATCGCTCACGAACTTTCACACATCGGCAATC
>Ga0210027_1000530_pt1 | contig 38734 bp, 39 predicted proteins | sample CryGeymeta201510_FD_183978 | JGI IMG/M metagenome (GOLD analysis project Ga0210027, IMG submission 183978) | Groundwater microbial communities from Crystal Geyser aquifers in Utah, USA - Crystal Geyser metaG 2015-10 (SPAdes) (version 2) | ecosystem: Environmental > Aquatic > Deep subsurface >...
GATCAATATAAATGTTGATAAAAAACGAGTTAAATAGGAAAGGGGAATATTGTGCTGGCTAATTGTTTTATTTTTCGAAGATAAAAAGTTGACAATTTTAGATACCATATTGACGATGTAATTAAGAAAGTTCATCAAAAATATTATTAAGTATAGGCTCAACAACTAACAACTTATTATTTTTTAGAAAAAGGTTGAGCCAAATAATGTTAGACGACACGTCTCATAATCTGTTGAATCTTGTATAAATCTTATAATAACTTCTGCTTTAGCACGTTTGCTTTTTTCAATAGTTTCTAAAAATTGATTAATCTCATCCCTAGAAAGATTTTTCATTCTTTCATATGTTTTTTTATCCATATTTCGGTAATTTTGCAGTGCTTGGTCAGTCATATCAGAAGCTTCTCTTAATCTACCTAATTGACTTCTTGGATCTATGTCTTTAATCCTTCTTCGAAACATAAAACTTTCTACAAAATAATATTGTTCTAATTATATCATTTAGCCATCTCTTTCAATTGTTGCCTCCCTGCCAAACTTTTAAAAAAGCACTTCTAAACATTTTTTGATTTTTTTGAACCATTTCATCAACGATTGATATTGGTACCCATTCACCGCCATAAGTCTCTTCACTCGCAACAATATTATATTTCATATTTTCAGTAAATTGACAGACATGAGCAAAAAAAAGCTCATTTTGAGGATCATTTCCCTGTCCTCCTTGATCTATAATAAAGTCTTTGCCATCTTCTCCAATTCCATTCAATGGAATAAATTTCCTATTGTTATTTTTGTTAACAGCAATTCCTACTTCTTCCAGCGTTTCTCTCTATGCAACTTCACGACACAAACTTTGTACATCATTAATTCCACTATCAGCATTTTCAACGTGATAGGAGAGTTGTGATTGAAGTAAGTGAGGATTTTTCTTCAATCCACTTCGTCTGCAAAGCCAAATGCAATCTCCACAGAGTAAAATTACCATGCCACATAAATGAAGTGGATATTCAGCATTATCTTCGTATACTATTATGAAATCTGCTCCTACATTATTATCACAGAGAGGCATGATGCTGGCGCAGCGGTCAGTTGGTATGGGAGATTCATCAATTGTGTGGGTTTTATGTAATTTAAAAGTTGGTTTTTTGGAGTTACTAATATAGTTGGGCTTTTTATTTTAGATTCAGATAATCGAAGTACAAAGGCTTCATTGTTGAGAATTTTCTCTCTATCTTCTTTCCATTTATCAACACTCCATTCATTCAAACTATAAAGACGTCTATATCCTTGATTTCTAATGATTCTAGGAAAAAAATCGTCTAACTTTGGCTCTAATAACTCAGCTCTTATCATAAGTAGTGCTTATTATATCGGTTTTTCTCTGATAAACAATTTTTTGATGAAAAGTTATTCTAAGTCTGCTTCCTCTACGTTGCTCCAGCAATGAAAGGCACGTTCTTTTGAGTCGGACAAAAGAGAATATGATGCTTTAGGAAACTTTTGGCCAATTTTTTCCCTAATTTCATCTGGCAAACTGTAATGGCCAATTTTTTCCCTAATTTCATCTGGCAAACTGGGATCTGACTCCTGAGCGTATACTATCAACTTTTTTTTATCTGGAACATATTTTATATTGTAATTACGTGTTGGATGATCGGGTAAATCAGAGTTAACTTGAAAATTAACTTTAAAATCACCGGAACTATTATTTTGAAATCTATAAACGTCAGTGATAGCTGATAGAATATTTTTTAGTTTACCCTCAATTTCTGTTGTTCTTTGTGTATCTTGTGCTTCTTGTGCTCGCCTTAGGTAATTTTCATTATTTTGCATAATTGAACTATAACATATTTTTTAATTTTAATTTAAACAATTTTTATACTAAATAAATCAGCTAAAAGTATCATTGTCTAAACTTTCTTGCATATATCGATAGACGATTGAAATAATTTCTTGAATGTTCTCATTGGCATTTTTATAAATTAAATGATCCAATGCATCACTTCTTAATTTTCTGATTGGATCACTAATTAAAGCGTGAATAAATGATTGTGTGGCTCCAGTAACACCAGTAAAATCAAAAATAACATCATGTCCCTTTTTTAGAGCTGGAATTATTTTTTCTATTCTTATTTTTTTAGCAATATCCTTATTCTCTGCAAAATCACCAGTCAACTGTTTTAATTTAATAATTTTTTTCATATAAATTTTGGTCTTTTGTATTTTTTTCTTTTGCGATCGCGGATAGCCTTATCATAAACATCTCCAATGCTAGACAATAAATCATTAAACTCTGGGGTCTCGTCAAGTGAAATATCAACTGCTACTAATGTTCCATGAAAACTAGGAGTAGCATTGGTTTCGTTATGTGAATCCCTTTCTGGATCAGCGTATAATCTAGGCATACCTTTAATACGCTTTTTGTACTTTAGTAAAGTATATTCTGCACTCCCACTGTATATAACGAAATAGTTACGTGTAATTTTAGCAATAGACTTAATAAAAAATAGTCCTGCACCAGCATTATCAGCAGTACCTCCTTCTTTTTGTGTTGTCCCTGTAATTCCTGGAGTTAATGCCAATTTAATTGCATCAAGATCAGTTTTGGGATGCCAATAATTATTCATACTTTTCCAAATACCAATTCCGGTGTCACAAATTCCAATACTGACTCTATTGGTTTTTTTATAGTATTGGGCAACCACAACTGCCCCGTTCTTTGCAAATGAATGCTCAATGACATTTCTAACTAATTCTCCAATAACATATTTAATAACGGTCGCATTTTTTTCTGACAAATATAAAAGAGGGATCACGTCTGTAATAAAGCGAGACTGATCGTCAGAAGTTTTAATTATTTTAATTGGAACAAACCGTCCAGCTTCTTCTTTTTGATGATAGACAAATGGGGAAGAAGTTTTAGTTAAATCATAAAGTCCCATTCTATCTAAATATCTACCCGTCTCTGGAACTTGGCCAGTAATTTCTGTATTCTTTTTACCTACTCGAATAGCAAGAGCTGCTGCTATAACAAGGTTAGCAGGATGAACAGTAACCCACTTATCATGAGTTGATATTTCCAGTCTATTTGGATGTGATAAATTAACTGATTCTATAAAACTTTTAAAGTTGCGCAGATTACCTTGATTCGATAAAAAAATCTTCATAATGACACATTATCCAGTAGGGTGCTTTTTTGTCAATAGGCACTCTACGGGTAATTGGGTCCTTCGCCCATGATTTGGACACTCCCTCGCTACGTTTCGGTCAGCCCTCCGCCCATACTTCGGACATTCCTTCATAGAATTCAGTCAAGGTTCTCATTGGCTTTGCCAACATCTCAAAGTTAACCACAGACTTAAATGAGAGAATGTGGGAGGATATCAGAACCTATTTTAGGATGAATGAGGAGTTTGGTTTGCCTGACTTAGCAGTAGAAACGCTTTTGTAAATGAGTGCTGAACGTCTAGAAAAACATTATGCTAAATATTCAACTACCAAAGAGTCCACGCAAGCAATGCCCCGATGTTGTATACGGCTAAATGAATCATAAAGTTATAAATAAATCCATTTTTAACTTTTAAGATCATTCTTGGAAACACAAACGAAAAGATTATTGAAGTTATTAAATATAGCAAACCAATTAAAAGATCTGTTCTTAAAAATTGAAAAGCATGAATTGCTCCAAACAAAACCACAAATAATTTGGTAATTTGATTAATATTCATTTTTAAATCATTCAGTCGAAGAACTAGTAATACAATTAATAATTGTTGCATCATTACATCTATTGGTTTAGCCCAAACATAGAATCCGTTCATAAGTAGAAATGAAGATTCGCGACTATCAAATTGCCACATAGGTTGCTCTAAATAGGTGAGAATTAAATAAGATGTTATGCCATGTATAAGGAGTGAAGAACCAACCAAAACAACAGCTTCATACCATTTTGTATCTTTAACTAATTTTAATATTTCTTTTTTAAAGAAAGTAATAAAACCTACTAAAATTACCAATAAAAGAACAATAACCAGCCAATAATTCTGCATATAAATTATTGAGACCAATGATGTTGCCGCGAACCCAAGCACGAACAATAGGACACTGGTGACGATACTTTTTTTCATAGGTTTAATTGTAACATTTGCGTAAGTTCTACTTTTAGTTTGTATTACAAAACTCTCTTGGGGAAATAAATTGGATGAAAATCAATGTTAAAACCTATAAATTAGATTGATATATGAATCAATATTGCTATTTTTGAAGATTTTTGTTACGAATGAGGGAAGGCCTGCTCACTATGACAAGGAAGTTAGAACCTATTCAATGTTAAAAGTCTTTAAATAATCTCTAACGTTTTTGGTAATTATCTGCTTGATCTGATCATCTGAGTACTCTTTTTCTCCCCACTCAATCGGAGTTAATTCAAGATCGTCAAAATAGCTTAATGGGTCTAGTATCCATCTTGAACTTACCTGATATCTAGTGGTTGCTTCCGGCAATCCTTTTTCTAATGAACAAGCACCCTGATCTAAACAGACCGCAACATCAACATAGTCCCTCCAGGTAGCTCTTCTGCCCATTATATATAACTTTGAACTAAAAATATCACCGATACTAGCCAGATTAAACATACCAAGTTTGTGAACTGGGTGGAGCAACGAAGCAATATCCTGAAAATATGTAATTTTGACATTTCCTACAAAAGCGGTGAATTGTGTTGGTGAGAACAGCCGTTGTGATAAATTATATTCTGATACTTCAGACTTTATTCTCCTCATCATTTCATCTGAGATCGCTTCTTTGGTAACAAAATCTAGGTCATAGGACCGTCTGTGCCCGATTTGCAACGCTAAAGCCGTACCTCCAACTAGAGTACCAAACTCCAACCGTCCCAATCTCTCAAGTAAATCACGTTGAGCAGATGAAACTGTTTTATAATGAAGATTTAACATACCGTTCTTTTGGTAAAGATTGGGAAATTTTCAACAAAAAGTTTTTAATGAAGTTGAAAGTCTGTGATTGATAGGTTGGTCTTGGTTTACTAATAAAAATATCTTTGATTTCCTGTCGAGAATACTGTTCTTTCAACCACCGATAATCTTCTAAATCACCATGCTGTAAAACCTGATGAACAATGTATTCTTTGTGTTTTTGACTATCAAGAGTCGAGGGTTTGCATGACCAAAAAATTTTCTGAGTTGATTTGGGAATACTTAATAGTAACATATACAAAGTGAATTATACACCAAGAGCCAGAGATTTTAAGAACGGAAATTATTATAAAAGACCTTATCATTGGTATTTTTTTGACTTGTTGCGGGACTGGGAGTCGAACCCAGCCTGTGAGATTATGAGCCTCACGTGCACCGTACACTATCCCGCGCGTTTTTTACTTTGCTTTTCGTATTTCAAGTTTTGTCTAGTTTATTTGAAATTCTTCTGCAATCCAGAGTATACATTATAGTTACTTTCTAGATAAAAGTCAAAGTTCTGCTATAATTGCCTCTGCAAATAAGTATTTGCCAGGGTAGCTCAGTTGGTTAGAGCATGGGATTCATAAACCCAAGGTCGTGAGTTCGAATCTCACTCCTGGTACATTTTAAACGGTCTCACATTTTGACTATTAATCCCCACCTAAAACTTTTTCTCATCAGCTAGAGTGGCTAAACATTTTTTAGAATATCAGATCTAACCAGGAATCTAACGGTTTTTCTACCTCTACTTGGCTGGATTCGAAGTTGATTTTTTGGCTTTCAGCTGATGACAACTGAATTATTATTTCGCCCGGTTTTTGCAACAGCAACTCATTTCTAATCACTTTTTCTTTAAATTTATCTGTGTTAGCTTCAATAATTTTTTCATCAAGTTCTGAAGTTTGGATTGACATATCATTTATTTCTTGTTCCAAAATCTCGATGTTTTTGTTTGATATCTCAGTTTTTTGAGAGCTTTTGTCTAACGATAAAAAAAATATTATACCTATAATAGTAAGAATAATTATTATAAATGGGTGATATATTATCTTTATCATTGCAAAAATCCATCTATGTGATATTATAAGACATTGTTGTTTACAAATTGTTTATGAAAACAAGACAATAACTATTAGATTTAAATAATATTAAATTAAGTATACTATGCAAAAAACATTATTAGATGCACAAGCACTCTTTACAGAGAATCTTAAAGAGTCGGGCAAAGCTAACGCGACTGTTATAGCCTACAGTAAGGATATAGAACAGTTAGTTACTTTTGTTGCTAAAAAAGGTAAAGCTGATATTGATGAAGTTACATCTGATGATATCGATGAGTTCAAAGCTTTACTCAATAAACAAAGATACACTGGAAAATCTATCTCAAGAAAAATTAACTCTATTAAAGCATTTTTTAGATTTTTAATTTCTAAAGGTATGATTTCTAGCAATCCTGCTGAAATTATTTCACATCCAAAGTATGAGCAATCTCCACCAAGAGTTCTCTCAAAAATAGAGTACAGAGCTTTAAGAGATGCCTGTAGGGGCGATGCTCGTATGTCTGCAGTTGTTGAAGTTTTACTTCAAACTGGTATGAGAATTAGTGAATTGGCAGCTCTGCAAATGGGAGATGTTGATTTCGAACGTAATATTATTGTTATTCAAGCTCAAAATTCAAGAGGTGCTCGTAAAGTTCCATTAAATGTAGCTGCAAAAACATCGGTAACTGAATATTTACAAGTAAGACCAAGAGCTAGAGAAAAAACTGTGTTCTTGACTAAAACATGTAGACCATTTTTAGTTAGAAATATTAGAACAGCTATTGATAGATACTTTAGATTAGCCGGTATTAAAGGTTCAAAAGTTAATGATTTAAGACATACTTTTATTGTTGAACAGCTTAAGGCAGGCACACCATTAGTTTATGTGTCTCAATTGGTTGGTCACAAAAGAATTACAACTACTGAAAAATATCTAAAACTTATTGAAGCTCCAGAAATGGAACCGAATATTCAGATTGAAGAGCTTTAAATTTCTGTTATAATTTCAAATAATGTTAAATAAAAATACACATAACCACTATTGGCACTATGTCAACCTAAATGGAGGTGTATTTTTTAACGTATAATTAATTAAATTTCTTTTCAAATACAACCTCCTAAAATTGGAGGTTTTTTGTGTCTTAAACCTCCAGAAACTAATGGGCAGACCCATAACTAATGATAGGTGAGAAGTATTTTTGAAGCACTAATTTAAGAAAGAAAGAAACTAATATGAAAAAACAAATAAATAACGGATTTAATCGGCTGTACGCTTTCGGCGACAAGTCTTTGATAGATTTGTCATTGAGTGAAAATCCGCTTGGGTGTTCAAAACTAGTAAAAAAGAGATTGCGAAGCATTATTCCAAAACTTAATGATTACCCAGATCCTAGAAAGACTAGATTAAAGAAAGCTTTGGCAGAAAAGTTTAGTTTAAAGGCTGATAGCTTTTTTATTGGCAACGGGTCTGAGTCAATTATTATCGATTTGGCTAGAGTTTTTTTAGCTCAAGGAGATGGAGTAATTATTCCCAAATTAACATTTCCGATGTTTAAAATTGCATCAGAATTAACAGGGGCTGTAGTAGTGGAATCCGAAATGACCGATGATTTAGAGATTCCATTAGATTCTATTTAGGAAATTAATATTGACTGAAAGATGCATAAATGAAAAATTACTACTTAAAAAATGATTGGAGTTGCAGCCGTTATCTATGGCGTGATTTCAATTAAACATAAATAATTAATAATATAAAAGGAAAAATAAAATGAAAATGAATAATAAATATAATTTACCAGATAAACTAGGTAATTTTGGTCAGTTTGGAGGTCAATATGTTCCGCCACAGCTGGTGGAGATCTTAAATGAAATTGAGCAAGTTTATATAAAGCTAAAGAAAGATAAACAATTTAAGAAGCAATTGATGGATCTTTACCAGAACTATGTTGGCAGGCCAAGTCTTCTTTATTTTGCCGAAAAACTGACTAAAAAGTATGGAGGGGCAAAAATTTATCTAAAAAGAGAGGATTTAAATCATACAGGTGCTCATAAAATAAATAATACCGTAGGCCAAGCTTTATTAGCTCAAAAAATGGGAAAGAAGCGACTGATCGCGGAAACAGGTGCTGGACAACATGGGGTGGCAGTCGCTACCGTTGCAGCTCTTTTTAACATGAGCTGCGATATTTATATGGGCAAGAGAGACATTATTAACCAGAAAATGAATGTCTATAGAATGAAAATGCTTGGAGCAAATGTGATTCCGGTTACACAAGGTCAGGCAACTTTAAAAGATGCGGTAGATGTTGCCTTGGGTGCTTATATTAAAGATCCTGAGGCTTATTATCTAATTGGTTCTGTTGTTGGTCCTCATCCATTACCAATGATTGTCAGAGATTTCCAAAAGATCATTGGTAAAGAAGTTAGGCGACAAATTCTAAAAGTTGAATCAAAGTTGCCAAATTATTTAGTTGCTTGTGTCGGCGGTGGCTCGAATGCCATAGGTCTTTTTTATGACTTTATTGATGAATCCAAAGTTAAGCTAGTGGCCGTAGAACCTGCAGGTGAGGGGGCTAATACAACAAAACATGGTTTGGCTTTAAAAAAAGGTAGACCTGGTGTTATCCATGGATTTAAGTGTAATCTTCTTCAGGATAAAGAAGGAAACATTTTAGAATCATATAGTGCAGCTTCTGGTTTAGACTATCCAGGAGTTGGTCCAGAGTTAAGTTCTTTGCAAGAACTTGGAAAACTACAAGTTGTTGGAGCAACAGATAAAGAAGCCGTGGCTTCAATGATCGAGCTTTCTAAGGAGGAAGGAATTATTCCAGCTTTGGAGTCTGCTCATGCGCTTGCTTATGCAACAAAATTGGCAGCCAAACTTCCTAAGGAAGAAATTATAGTTGTTAACTTATCCGGTAGAGGTGATAAAGACGTTGAAAATGTTTATGAAAATTTGATTAATAACTAGTGGAAAAGTAAGGGGTGTAGGCTAACCATCTGCACCCCACCTTATATAAATAGTATAAATTTTATTTACAAAAGAATGTTAAAATGTTCTTAAAGAAAGAAATTATGAAAAATAGAGTTTTAGCAGGTATGAGACCTACTGGTCGCTTACATTTGGGAAATTATTTAGGCGCAGCTAAAGGAATGTTGACGCTTCAAGATAATCCAGAATTTGATACCACATTTTGTGTTGTTGATATTCATGCCACAACAACACCGTACGATCCAAAGACTCTTCAAGCTAGTGCAAGAGATGTTTTTATTGATTACTTATCAGTTGGACTTGATCCTGAAAAAAGTTCTATTTTCATTCAGTCTGATTTGGCAGATCTAGTTACTCAGTTATCATTTTATGTCTCATCTGTGATGTCGGTAGCGCGCATGCAGCATTTACCAACATTTAAAGATAAAAAGAAACAATATCCAAACAATGTTAATATGGCTTTGCTAAATTATCCTTTGCTTATGGCAGCGGATATTCTAATGTTTAAAGCAAGCAAAGTACCGGTCGGCATTGATCAAGAGCCTCATTTGGAAGTAGCTCGTGAAGTTGCCAGAAAAATGAATGAGCAGTTTGGTCTAGATTTTCCTGAGCCAACTAGATTCGCAACGGTGGGCGAGTATGTTCCGTCACTTTTAGGTGAAGGCAAAATGAGTAAAACTGTTGAGGGTAGCTCAATAGAGCTTAGTGATAATCTCGATACAATATTGAAGAAACTTAAAAGATCTCCAACCGATTCTGGCCATGGAGACAAAGTACCTACTGAAGGTGGAGTTGTAAATTTGCTCAAATTTGTTGAGCTTTTTGAAGGTGAAGAATCAAGAAAACACTACGAAAAACTCTACACTTCTTCTGGTATAAGATACGGAGACTTAAAGCAGCAATTAGCAGAGGCAATTTTTGCCGAAATAAAGCCAATTCAAGAAAAAAGAGTTGAGCTTGAGAAGAATCCAGAATATATTGATAAAATGATCGAGTTGGGTGCCAAAAAATCTAGAATAATCGCTGAACAAACCGTAATGGAAGTAAAAAAATCAATGGGGTTAAGTTAAATAATTGAAAAACTCTCGCAGGAACAAGTCCTGAATGTTCGCTTTTTAATTATTTAACCTAGAAAAACTATTGAAAAGCTCTAGCAGGCAGCAGCCATGAATGTTCGCTTTTTAATTATTTAACCTAGAAAAATTATTGTAGAAAAAAGGAAAAAAATGATTAAAGATGAAATTCAATACGACGATTTTGTAAAATTAGATTTAAGAGTGGCTAAGATAATTGCTGCAGAAGAAATTGAAGGCGCTGACAAGCTTTTAAAAATCACTTTATATGTTGGTGAAGAAATAGGCGAACGCACTGTTGCAGCTGGGATAAAGCAGTGGTATTCTCCAGAAGATTTGGTTGGTAAATCCGTTGTCTATTTAGCTAATTTAGCTCCAAGAACTTTGAGAGGTGTTGTTAGCCAAGGGATGATTGTTGCCGCTGGCTCAGATACAGCAATTTTACTAAGGCCAGAAAGTGATACAAACCCAGGAGAAATTGTAAGATAATTTAGTATGATCTGTCGTGTTACAATGTGACGACAATTACGTGCTATAAAATAGAAAATTCATATGACTGAAACAAAAAAAATTCCCAAAAAAACACCAGAGAAAATTCCAGGAAAAACGACCGTGAAGACTCCGTCGGCTGATGAAATCAAAAAAATCAAGGTAAAATCTTTTACGATCAACTTGAGCCCAAAAAATATTATGAGCAAGGGCTTTCTCTATATATTTTTAGGCTTATTGTTTTTACCATTTTTGCTTTCTTTATTTACTGGTGAAGCAAATAAAGAAATATCTTTGAGTACCTTAGTTTCAGATGTTCGTGAAGATAAAATTGAAAAAATTGGTATAGCTGGCAAAGAGTTGAGAACAACATATAAAGATGGAACTCAGAAAGTCGCGCTTAAGGAAGAAGGCCAAGATTTAGTTAGCATTTTTAAGGCAGCGGATATTGATTTAACCAAAACTGATCTTGAAATTCAAAGCGTCTCAATTGGTAGTTTGATTTGGGAGTTAGCGCTTTCATTTTTACCAGTAGTATTAATGATCGTTGTTTTTTTGTTTATTTTTAGACAGGCTAAAGGTGGACAAGACGGTATTCTAGGTATTGGAAAAAGCAAAGCAAAGTTATTTGTTAAAGGCAAGCAAAATACCAAGTTTACTGCGGTTGGTGGTATGGATGAGGCTAAAGCAGAACTAGAGGAAATTGTTGATTTTTTAAAAAATCCAAAAAAATATACCAAAATGGGTGCCCGAACTCCAAAAGGAGTGCTGTTGGTGGGGCCGGCTGGAACTGGAAAATGCGTGGTGGGAGATACTTTGATTACTACAAATAAGGGGTTAATAGAAATCGAAGATATTCCAAAATACTACTATGTAGATTCAAAATCTAATAAAGTTTATGGTTCTAGTTTAGCAAGTTTTAATATAGAAAAAACTTCTTCAGAAAAAAATATTGCTTCTCATTGGTTCAATTTGGGTGAGCAAAAAACAGTTAAGCTAGATTTAACTCAGGGTTTTTCTATTGAAGGGACTCCAGAGCATCCCGTTGTTGTCATGACAGAGTATGGAAAACTGGAATTTAAAAAACTTAAAGATATTCAACTTGATGACAACATAGTAATTCAGTATGGCAGAAATTTATTTGGTAATTCTGATCTTATAGATAAAGAAACGGCATATTTAATGGGATTGCTAACTGGAGATGGTAATTTGAGCCATTCTAGTAGAGTCGGTTTAACAAGTGTAGACGAGGAAATTATTAACTTCTTCAAAAAGTATGTTGCCAAGAATTTTCCAAAGGCAAAAGTTAGCCAAAATGGACAATCATATTTGGTTGCTAACTGGAGTTTCAAAAAGCATCTCTATGAATTAGGAATGTCATATTTATTGTCTTTTGATAAAACTGTTCCAAGCACTGTGTTGCAATCTCCAAAGGAAATTCAAGTTTCATTTTTAAAAGGACTATTTGATGCAGATGCATCTATTGGAAAATCACGGGCAGAGTTTGAGTACACAACTGTTAGCAGTAAAATGGCTCGTCAAGTTCAAATGATACTTCTAAACTTGGGTGTCATTGCTTCTTTGAGTCAAAAAGGTAAAGTTGAAAACGGATATAAACGTCCAGTTTATAGAATAGTTATAACCGGTCAAGGACTTCTAGATTTTGGAAAGACAGTTGGATTCGGGTTAACTAGAAAAAGCTTGCTTCTAAGAGAGCACACTTATGGAAGGACAAAAGTTAACACAAATATTGATATTATCCCTGGAATTGCCGAGTGTGTTGTTGAATCTTGGAAAGTGATTTCAGCAAAAAAACTAAGTAATGAAGATTTATCCAAAACTATAGATAAGGTAAGAAGAAGATCTAGAGTTAGCAGGCAAACTCTTAAAGAATATGTTGAGTTTTCTTTAAAATTGGATATTGATGTTCCAGATGTCAGTTATTTCCAAGACTTGCTTAACAATAATTTATTTTTTGTTAAGGTTGCAGAAAAGAGTTTTTCTTCTGCTAATGTATATGATTTTACTGTTCCCGGAACACATAGTTTCTTGGGAAATGGATTGATTAATCACAATACGCTTTTGGCAAGGGCTGTTGCTGGCGAAGCAGGAGTCCAGTTTCTCTCCATTGCGGGTAGCGAATTTATGGAAATGCTAGTTGGAGTTGGTGCTTCAAGAGTTAGAGATTTATTTACAACTGCAAAAAAACTTTCTCCAGCAATTATTTTTATTGACGAAATTGATGCAATTGGCAGAGCTCGTGGCAGAGCCAACATGGGTGGACATGATGAAAGAGAACAAACTTTAAATCAAATATTGGTCGAGATGGATGGTTTTTCACAAAATGATAATGTGATAGTTGTTGCTGCAACTAATAGAGGCGATATGCTGGATCCAGCATTAGTCCGTCCAGGTCGTTTTGATAGAAGAGTGATGGTAGCATTGCCAGATTTAATCGAGAGAGAGTTTATTATTAAAATTCATGCCAAGAATAAGCCTTTTGTAAAAGATTTAAACTGGGCTACAGTGGCCAAAAGAACTGTTGGTTTCTCTGGTGCAGATATTGAAAATATGCTTAATGAAGCTGCAATTTCCGTTGCAAGAGAAAAAAGAGAAGAGATTACTCAAGAAGATATAGAAGAAGCTGCTCTTAAGGTTAAGTTGGGTCCAAGTAAAAAAAGACTTCAGGACGAACTTGAAAAAGAAATGACGGCTTATCATGAAATTGGTCACTCAATTGTTGCTCACGTTTCACCTCATGCAGATCCAGTTCATCGAGTCTCAATTATTTCTAGAGGTAGCGCGCTTGGATTTACTTTGACTCCTCCAGAAAAAGATAAGTTGCAAACCACCAAATCTGAGTTGATGGATGATATAGCGGTACTTTTGGGTGGTAGAGGAGCGGAGAAATTGATTTTTAATGAACTAACGGCTGGGGCAAGTAGCGATATTCAAAAAGCTACAAAGATTGCCAGAGCTATGGTGATGGATTTTGGCATGAGTCCTTTGGGTCCAATGAACTTTAGTCCACAATATGAAGTTTCATACAGTACTCCATGGGGAGAACCTGCAAAAATTTCGGAAAAACTTCAAGAAAAAGTTGATGAGGAAATTAAAAAAATTATTGATGCTGGTCAAGTTATCGCTGACAACTTTTTGAAAAAATACAAAAAACAACTTGATTCAATTTCAAAAAAACTTATTGAAGTAGAGTCACTTGATGGCGATGAGTTTGAAAAGTTAATAGGAATGCCAAAGGCAAAAAATGAAGCTCGAAAATAGGGTTGAAGATAGAGATAGATTTTTAATTCTCGATGGTCATGCCATTATTTATCGAGCCTTTCATGCTTTTCCTGATCTGACTGATTCAACTGGACAACTAATTAATGCGGTTTATGGTTTCTCTAGAATTCTTTTGAAGTCTATTAATGATTTCCAACCAAAGTATATTGCGGTAGCTTTTGATCACAAAGAAGGCAAATCAAAACGACTTGAATCTTTTAAAGCATATAAAGCTCAGAGAAAGCCAATGCCTGATGAATTGATTTTGCAGATTCCAATTATTAAAGAAGTTGTGGAAGCTTTTAACATTCCTCAGTTTGAGTTAACAGGTTTTGAGGCGGATGATATTTTAGGAACTGTTGCAAAAATTATGGCTCAAGCCAACAAAAAAAAGAAAAAAGCGGACAAAATTTTAACTACTATTGTTACGGGTGACAAAGATATTTTGCAGTTGGTAGATGATGATAATACCCACGTTTTTATTCCAGGAAGAGGCAAGTTTACTCAAGATGTGGAGTATGACGAGACCAAGGTTCAAGAAAAAATGAAAGTCAGAGCAAATCAAATCGTTGATTTAAAGGCATTGATGGGCGATCCATCTGATAATATTCCAGGGGTAAAAGGAGTTGGCGCCAAAACAGCTGTTAAGTTGATCCAAGAGTTTGATACGTTAGAGAAAGTTTATCAAAAAGTTGCCGAACTTGAATTTGCCAAGAATGATCAAAAAAGCCAATTACACCCAGTTTTAAAAGGTACAATTCTTACAAAGATAATTGTCGACAAAAAAATGGCTTTTTTGAGTCAAGATTTAGCGACAATTTTATTAGATGCTCCAGTAGATTTTTCTCTAGAGAAATGCATTGTTAAAGATTATAGTAAGGATAAGGTGGCGAATATTTTTGACAAATATAATTTTGTTTCTCTAAAAAGGATGTTGCCCAAAGATAATTTTGAGATTTCAGTTCAAAATGCGCTCTTTTAATTAAATAGAACTTTAAATAAAAGAAAATGTCTTGAACAGAAAATTAAGAATACTATTAAATTAGTTGGAATATACGTGAAAAATAAAAAACTTATCAGCACAAAAGTCGCAAATCATAAGATTAAGGATTTGTCTCAATTGAAAGTTGCCTTAGCTCATGATTATCTTCGCGAATATGGTGGAGCCGAGCGCGTTCTTGAGGCTCTTCATGAAATTTTTCCAGATGCACCTCTTTATGTATCTTTTGTTGATTCTTCAATCACGGGAATTCATTGGAAAAAATTTTCTAGCTGGAAAATTTATCAAAGTTGGCTGACTAAAATTCCTTTTTATAAGAAGTTATTTTCTCCACTAAGGATTTTTGCACCACAATATTTTTCGCAATTTTATTTAAGCGATTATGATGTTGTAATTTCTTCGACAAATGCCTATTTTTCCAAAGCAGTAAAAGTTAGAGGTGGTAAGCAAAAAAGTGGAAGACAGACAAGTGGCAAAAAACCAACTCTACATATTAGCTATTGTCACACTCCGGCTCGTTCATTACACGGTTATACAACTATGACTGATTGGAAAAAAAATCCAGTTACAAATTTTTTAGGCACAATCGCTAATCATTATTTGAGAGTTGTTGATTTTTATGTAGCAAGAAACAACGTAGATTATTTTATTGCAAATTCTAAGGAAACTGCCAGAAGAATTAAGAAGTTTTATAAACTTGATTCAACAGTTATTTATCCACCAATTGAAATAGAAAAAGGTAGAAAATTTACAGACGCAATCAAGACCACTGAATCCAAAAAATCAGCTAATCAACAAAAATATTATTTATATGTTGGTCGTTTGGCGATGAGTAAGCATGTTGATTTGGCAATAAAAACAGTAACAAAGATGGGATTGAACCTAAAAGTTGTGGGATCGGATAAAGGTTTGGAGTTTTTAAAAGAACTCGCAGGACCAACAGTTGAATTTTTAAGCCGAGTCGATGACAAACAATTATATGATCTGTATGAGGGTGCCACTGCTTTGATATATCCAGCAGAGGATGAAGATTTTGGTATGGTTCCTATCGAAGCAATGGGGCATGGGATTCCCGTGATTGCCCATAAATCTGGCGGTCCACTTGAAACTGTTATTGAAGGAGAAAACGGTGTTTTCTTTGATCAGTTTACGGTCGAAAATTTAAGTAATGCGATTAGAAAAATCCAAAAAACTAGGTTTGATAAAAACAAAATTTATCAATATTCTTTACAGTTTAGTAAAGAAAGATTTAAGAAAGAAATTACAGATTTTGTTAGATCAAAAATTAAATAAAGCTGACTATTACAACCTAATAAATATTTGCGAAATGAGCCTCAGCGAAATTCTAATTTTGCAATAAATAAAGAGCGTAAGCTCATGGAGTAAATATTTATTAGGTTGCAGAGCATTAGTAATGCTTTAATCTTTTTTCAGAGTAACAAATCCTACACTATTTGTAGGCATATAAAAGTAGGTTTGCAACTTAGCTTCAGAAGTAGCAATATTCTCTGTGTAATTTTGTCCATTACTCAATTCTTTTGTAATTGTGTAACTTCCAGGCTTAACATCTTCAAAAATAATTGGTACATTTTCACCGTGAGAGTTATTTTTATCATAGTTAGCCAAGATAACCTCAATGTTATCATTTAAATTCTTTCCAGCTAAAGCCTTAACCCAACTACCTTTTCCAAGCAATTGAACTCTTTGGTTAGAAATTCTATCAAGCATTTTAAGGGCATAATATCTTGGTTTGGCTTTGCCTCCAAAATCTTGATGTGTAAATAAACCCCATCTTCCCCAATATTCTTTACCTTCACCATTTTTGCCGTCTTGAATTTCAAAAGAAAATGCTTTGTCGATGGTTCCAACCATTTCAATTGAAGTTGCTACAGTGTGAGCTGCTGAGAAGTTTGTGTCATATCCAGGGTTATTTTCACTATCAAGACCCCACTCAGTGATATGAAATTCAGTGGTACTTTCTAGCCGGGGGTATTTTTCTAATAATTTTTCTATTTGAATAAAGTCATTTCGATATTGGTCAACATCATCACTATATCTGTGCCAAGAAATAAAATCTAGTTTTAAGTTATTTTTAACTGCAAATTTTGCTAGCGCATCAATCCAACTTGTGTAAAATGCAGTTGTGGCGGGACCACCGAGTTTAAAAGGCTTCACACCTTGAGCATTTTGAGCACCTCTAGAAGAGTATAGATAAAGATTCAGATAGTTTTTGTTACCATAATACTTCCAGTTTCCGAATAAATCGGGTTCATTCCACACCTCATAATAAACATCAACAATACCTCTGGTGCCACTAATATGTTCAATTGTTTTTTGTACAACTATTTGCCAATCATTGTAGTTTTGTGGCGCGCCGATAATATCCCCGTCTGAAAGTTGTGGTGGCATGTAGCTGAGAGCAATATATGGTTTTGCACCTGTGGCCAAAATATCATCAATAATTAAATCTAGTTTTGAAAAATTAAAGCTTAGATTACCAGAAGTTCCTTGCACAATCTCATAAAAATCATAAATATGATCGATTCTAATATATTCTGGATTAAGGGCTTTTACTTGGGGAATAAGTGGTGTTAGTCTCCAGTTATTATCTTCTCCACCTTGGGCCAGATTTCTCCACGGTCGATTATAATTTCCGATAACATTTTTTGTATAAACATGAATGTTAGCTTCTTCTCCTGATGCTTGACCAAAAAATTCTCTAACGACTGAAATTTGAGAGGCACTTATTAATACCAAAACTAGAATACCTATAAATAGTAAAAATTGGATAATTAATTTAGTTTTCTTAATTTTTGTATGTGACATGTTTCAAAAGTTCATGGGTAGTTTCTGAAAGTTAATAAATGTTTGCGACACGAGCATCAGCGAAATTCGAATTATTTTATAAATAAAGAGCGTTAGCTCATGGAACAAATACTTATTAACTTTCAGTATATATGTAGTCTACAGAATTTAGAATCAGTGTCCAAGGTCAATTAGTAGGCGACGAGTACAATTAGTTGACAATTTAGCAAGCAATAGATATGATTGCTAGCATATGATTGATTTAACTGCACGCCAAGTACAGATTCTAAGAGCGTTAATTGAAGAATTTATTACTACGGCTGAGCCAGTTGGTTCCGAAACAATCGATAAAAAGTTTGCAATTGGAGTTTCTCCGGCAACTATTAGAAACGAGATGGTTTATCTTACTAATCAAGGTTACATGACTAAAACTCATAGCAGCGCAGGTAGAGTGCCAACGTCCGTTGCCATGAAGTTGTATGTCAATGAATTAATGAAAGAAAAAGATCTTTCAGTTGCTGATGAAGTTTCTGCTAAAGAAAAAATTTGGAACAGTAGAAGTCACACTGATAAAATGTTTCATCAAATTACCAAAGTTTTGGCAGATAAATCAAATGCTTTAGCAATAACTTTAGTCGAGGATGATCAACTTTATCATGCTGGTTATGCAAACTTGCTCCAGATGCCGGAATTTTATGATATCAAGGTTATGAGACATGTTTTGCAGTTGATAGAAGAGGAAACACTCCTTGAAGAAATTTTTAGATCTAGTACGAGTGAAAATCTAATTCAAGTTGTCTATGGACCTGAATTGGGAAATAGAGATTTAGATCCAGTTGGAATTATTCACATGACTTTTAAAGTAGATGACCAAGTTATTCATGTTGGTGTTTTGGGATCCAGTAGGTTTGATTACCCATACATTATTCCCATGATGAAGTACGTTAGAACTTTAATTAATGAAATCGTTGAATAATTTTTATTACTTATTTTAGGAAAAAATATGAAATCAAATGATCAAAAAATTGCAGATAAAAAAGTTGACAAAATTGTCAATGAAGCTGCAAAAGACGATTCTGTTAAAACTGAAAATGTTGAGATAACTCAGGAAGAGCTAATGGAACTTATAAAGCAATTAGCTGATTCAAGAGACAAAGAGCAAAGAGCTTTGGCAGATTACCAAAATTTAGTAAGAAGAACGCAAGATGAGAGATCTAAAATTGCTAGATTGGCAGCAAAAGATTTTGTGGAGGATTTAATTCAGCCGTTAGCACACTTGTCTTTAGCTTCAGAACAAATTAATGAAGTTGGCTTGAATACGGTTGTTTCACAGTTATGGCAGGTACTAGAACAAAATGGTTTGAAAAAAATTGATTGTTTGAATAAAAAGTTTGATATTGAATTAATGGAAGTAATCGATAAAGGCAAAAAAGGTAATAAAGTAGTTAAAATTGTCAAAGATGGCTACATACTTAATAATGAAGTTATTCAGCATGCAAAAGTGATTTTAGATTAGCAGTCTCTTGACTAAATTGCTACTAGCAGTCTAATTGATTGTCTGCTAAAATTAGTTCTAAATTAATAAGTATTTATTAAAAAAATAAAAGTAGAAAGTAGAAAGTAGTAAAGGAAAAAAATATGACAGATAAAAAACAAGCTACTGGCAAAATTATTGGTATCGATTTAGGTACCACCAACTCAGCTGTTGCTGTGATGGAGGGTGGTTCTCCAAAAATTATTGCAACTGCAGAAGGAAGAAACACTTTTCCTTCAATTGTTTCTTTCAAAGGGAGCGATGTTTCAGTTGGGGATGTAGCAAAACGTCAAATGGTTTTAAATCCAAAAAAGACTGTTAACTCTGTGAAGCGTTTTATGGGAGCCAAGCTTAAATCAGAGGCAGTAAAAAATGCTGTTAAACATGTTTCATATGACATCGTTGAAGGCAAAGATGGTATGGCCATGGTTAGTATTGAGGGTAAGAAGTATTCTCCACAGGAAATTTCTGCAAAGATTTTAGCAAAAGCTAAGGCAGATGCAGAAAGCTATTTGGGAGCTCCAGTAACTAGAGCAGTTATTACTGTTCCTGCATACTTTGATGATGCTCAAAGACAAGCTACCAAACAAGCGGGTGAAATTGCGGGTCTTACAGTTGAACGTATTGTTAACGAGCCAACCGCTGCAGCATTAGCCTATGGTTTAGATAAAACAGGAAGCAAAACAATTGCTGTTTACGATCTTGGTGGTGGTACTTTTGATATTTCCATTCTAGAAATTGGAGGTGGAGTATTTGAAGTTAAGTCAACAAATGGAGACACCTTTTTAGGAGGAGATGATTTTGATAGTAAAGTGATTGAATGGATTGTCGCTGAATTTAAAAAAGAAACTGGCAAAGATTTATCCAAAGATCCTCAAGCTTTACAACGTGTTAAAGACAGTGCTGAGAAAGCTAAAATCGAGCTTTCAAGTGCTCAATCTACCGAAATTAATCAACCTTTTATCACTCAAGGTGATGGTGGTCAGCCATTACATTTAACCTTAACTTTAACTCGTTCAAAACTTGAAGAGTTGGTAGACGATTTAATCAAAAAAACATTTAAGCCAGCCGAGAAAGCATTAAAAGATGCTGGAATCAGTAAGAGCGAAATTGGAGAAGTTGTTCTAGTTGGTGGTATGACCAGAATGCCAAAAATTCAAAAAGAGGTTGAGAAATTCTTTGGCAAAGAACCTCATAAAGGTGTAAACCCTGATGAAGTTGTGGCCATTGGAGCAGCAATTCAAGCAGGTATTATTGGTGGTGATGTTACGGATGTAGTTTTATTAGATGTGACTCCATTAACACTTGGACTAGAAACTTTAGGTGGAATCAGAACACCACTTATTGATCGAAACACAACTATTCCAACTAGTAAATCTCAAGTGTTTTCAACTGCAGCACCAAACCAAACTCAAGTAGAAATCAATGTTTTGCAAGGTGAGCGTGAGATGGCCGCCGACAACAAAACTCTTGGAAGATTCGTGCTTGATGGTATTCCACCAGCACCTAGAGGTGTTCCGCAGATTGAGGTAACTTTTGATATCGACTCAAATGGGATATTGAATGTAACTGCAAAAGATAAGAACACTAGTAAAGAGCAAAAAATCACAATTCAAAACTCAACTAATTTGTCTGACGATGAAGTCGAACAAATGAAGCAAGATGCTGAAAAACATGCTGATGACGACAAGCAAAAGAAAGAATTAGTTGAGGCCAAAAACCACGCCAATCAAGTTTCTTTTGAAATTGAAAAACAGTTAGAAGAGTATGGTGACAAACTTGAGAAAGCAGACAAAGAAGCAATTGATGAAAACGTCAAGAAACTTAAAGAGTTAGCAGCCAAAGACGATGTTACCAAAGAAGAGTTGGACAAAGCTTCAGAAGAAATGTTCAAATCTGCTCAAAAAATTGGTGAAGTGATGCAAAAAGAACAAGCTGCAAAGGCTGGAGCAGCCGCACCAGGAGCAGACACTGAAGGTTCAGCAGGTGCTGGAGCAGGTGTTGGCGCAGATGCCGATGGAGAGGCAAAATCTAAGCCAAAGACTGACGCAGAGGGCGTTGAAGAAGCTGAAGTGGTAAACGAGTAATTAAGAAAATAATTTAAGAAAAAGAAGAAGTCGTAAAACTTGTATAAGCAAGCCTAATGGAGCAAAGATTTATAATTTTTTTAAATCTGCGCAATCGAGATTGCGTTACAAGTTTTACGACTTCAAATTTCTGGTAAAATAAAGCACTTATGCCAACCAAACGAGACTACTACGATATTTTAGGTGTTAAAAAAGACGCTACAAAAGCTGATATCAAAGCAGCATACAGAAAAGCAGCGTTAAAGTGGCATCCAGATAAGAATCCCAATAACAAGGCAGAAGCTGAAATTAAATTTAAAGAAATTAATGAAGCTTATCAAATAGTTTCAGACGATAAGAAACGTCAAACTTATGACCAATTTGGTCATGCAGCTTTTGATCCTTCTGGTGGTATGGGTGGAAATCCGTTTGCTGGCGGCAATCCTTTTGGCGGAGGTGGACAAACATATACTTATTCAAGCAGTCAAAATCCATTTCAAAATGCAGATTTTGGAGATCCTTTTGATATTTTTGAACAATTTTTTGGTGGTGGTTTTGGTCGGGCTCAGCAGAGAAGACAAAGATATTCACTATCCATTGATTTTATAGAGGCAATAAAAGGAGTCACAAAGGAAGTTGAGATTGAGGGAAAAAGTCATAAAATTAAAGTTCCTGCAGGCGCAAATGACGGCACCAGACTTAGATTTTCAAACTTTGACATTAGTATAAATGTTAGAACTCATCCTATTTTCAAGCGTGAAGGATATGACTTGTTTATTGATCAAAAAATAACTGTCTCAACTGCATTACTTGGGGCTGATGTTAATGTTAAAACTATTGATCAAAGTCTAAAACTTAAAATTAGACCAGGAACTCAATCTCACACGATGGTGAGATTGAGGGGCGAGGGTGTGTCTCATATTCAAGGCAGAGGTAAAGGCGATCTTTATGTTCGTTTCATTGTTGATATTCCAGAAAAAATTAACCGAGCTCAAAGAAAAGAGATGGAAAAATTGAGAGATCTTGGGTTGTAGGCGGTAGGTTCTTTTCAAATTAACAGGCTAAAAAAGCAATTAGCAGTAAACAAGCAAGAGCCAATTTGGTATTGATTTGATATTAGTAATGTTTGTACACTAATAGTGTATATGTTTCGAAATGTATCTTCGTTCTTTCAAAAAACAATGCGAACATAAAATGATCAATATTAAAAAAGTTAACAAGCTAAAAAAGAAACTAAATCTCAAAATAATTGTTAGCGTATTTGTCCTGTTATTAATACTAATTGGCACAGGAACCGGATTTTTCTTGTCACAACAAAGTCAAGATTTAAGACAACAGGCCAGATCTCAATACGGTCCATCGTTTTGTGGAACAACTTTTTGTTCTTTTGATCAAGTTTGTCTTCGTGGAAAATGCATGCCGGAAGGTTCTACAACCTGTGGCCCAAACGTTTGTACTCCTTCTCAAAAGTGTTGGTATGGTAGTTGTGCGGATGCAAATTATTGCAAAAATGATTCAAACTGTAACTCATCAGAAGTTTGTCTTCGTGGAAAATGCATGCCGGAAGGTTCTACAACCTGTGGCCCAAACGTTTGTACTCCTTCTCAAAAGTGTTGGTATGGTAGTTGTGCGGATGCAAATTATTGCAAAAATGATTCAAACTGTAACTCATCAGAAGTTTGTCTTCGTGGAAAATGCGAAAAAAACGATCCCCAATTTATGAAGAAAATTAGGAAAAAAATTTGGGATGCAATTAGAACTCCAGCTACAAATTAGAACTTGGTAGCCGTAGGCGTAAGTCTATGCTAATCGAAAAATGATCCCGTAATTATTTTTTGCTGTGGGTCAATTTTAGTGTTTAGATTAGCCTTTCATTGTCTGTATTTTACTAAAGATTTCGGTTTCTTGTTGACGCATTTTTCTTGCAAATTGGTTGTCAGATTCTCTGTAGGCAAATTTGTCTAGATTGCTAAAAGAGTTTTCTTTTTTCAAGAAGCTGGTTTTTAATTCTCTGCTAACCTCTTTTAGCTTTTCATACGGAGTGGTGGTTTGACCATAAATTTGAGTTTCTCTGCCTTTGCCATCTTTTTTGCTTTCAGTCACAAACATACAGGGTCGGTGGTAATTTAGGTATGGATTAAACCACTGCCTGAGGAAGTCACTAATTGTTTCAGCTGCCTTAAAGTTAATGTGCATGTAGCCCATGTTTTTTCTAATCACTGAGCCATTTTTTGATTCAACCAAAGCATTGTCATTGCTATGCCTTGATCTACTTTTAGTTTGCTCGATAAGTAGTTTGTTGAGTAACTTTGCCACCACATAGTTGATAAATTCACTGCCTCTATCTGAATGAAAATTGAAAATTACAAATGGAAATTGCTCGAGCAATCTTTTTAGAGCAGGCAACAGATAAAGCTCTGAGATTTGGGGTACACAAACCACTACCTCCCATTGAGTGATCTTATCCACAGCATTGATGTAGTAGACATCCCTTTGGTGGACAGTGTCTACTCTGATGCTTCCTGGCTTACCATTATTCTCTGGCTCCTTGGTTTGACCAATCGCAATATCTCTTGGCTTGGTGCCATTGACCTAGAATTGACGATAGATTTTGCTCTTTCGTAGATTGTCGATGTGAGAGGAGCTGACACCTGCAATGTGTTGATATTTACTTTTACCAAAAACTTCTGCCTCTCTTCTCAAGATCTCTTTGGTAGCAAATCTATTGAGCCTTCGGTGAAGGGCATCGGTTTGTTCGAGCAACTTAATATCTGCTGAAGTGTAGACTTGATGGGGATTTTTTCTTTCATAGATTTTATGTTCTAGCTTTTTGTCAATTGCTTTGCTGATTAGTCTATTTAGCTGTGCCTTTTTGTAGCTAGTCAATTTTTTGAGATACAGCCTTACGATGTGTTTATCTTTACGAGAAAGCTTTTGATACTTAAACTTTTTGATCGTTTCTTTGATCAAATCGTACTTGTCTTGTATGCCCTCTAGTTTGATCTCAAATTTAATTGAGCCTTTTACAAATTCCAGAAGCCCTGAGATACTACTAAAGCGTGAGTCATCCATACTAATTTTCATAACTAAAAACTAGTATTGACTCACGCTTTTTCTTTGACAATTACGGGATCATTTTTCACTTAGCATTGAAGCTTCGTTGGGGATCATTTTCGATTAGCTAAGACTGTAGATTGCATTTTTACTCAATATTTAGTATAATAATAACTAGATTTGATAGCGAAGGGCCAGAAGAAGGCTCTTTTTTATTAAATAGCACTTGTGTCGAAAATATTTAGTTAACTTATTATTAAATTTTGGAAAGAAAAAATGGCAAAATCAAAAAAAACAACACCTTCTAAGTCAAAAATGGTTCGTACTGAGTTCGCTGCTGCAATTAACCAAATTGCTAGCGAAAGACATATTGAGCCAGTAGCAATTTATGAAGCTATCAGACAAGCTTTAGTTTCAGCTTACAGAAAACAGTTTGGCAATTTAGAAGAAGAATCATACTATTTTGTTGATTTAAATGAAGATAGTGGTGAATCCACAATTTTTAAGTGCCCAATTGTTGAAAAAGACGAAGAGACAGGCGAAATCTTAAAGTGGGATGATTCAAATCCAATCGATGTCACTCCCGCAGGATTTGGTCGTATTGCCGCTCAAACTGCAAAACAAGTAATCTTACAAAAAATCAGAGAGTCTGAGCGAGATATGGTTATCAAAGATTACGAAGATAAAGTTGGTGAAATTGTCACAGCTCAAATTTTGCGAATGGATGGCAGATCAGTTATTTTAGATCTTGGTAGAGGTCAAGGATTCATGCCTCCAGAAGAGCAGATGCGTGGTGAGTTTTACAAAATGAATAACAGAATTACTGTTTTTATTCGTGAAATTGCCGAAACTCCAAGAGGTAAGAAAATTATTGTTTCCCGTGCAGCTAAAGAATTAGTTTCCAAACTTTTTGAGAGAGAAGTTCCAGAAATTGCAGCAGGAACAGTTGAAGTTGCTTTAATTGCTCGTGAAGCTGGAGTTAGAACAAAATTAGCTGTTAGATCCACTCAAGAAGGAGTTGATCCAGTTGGTTCATGTGTCGGTCAAAGAGGAATTCGTGTTCAAGAAGTTATCAGAGAATTAAACAATGAGAAATTAGATATTATTTCTTATTCAGAAGATGACAGACTTCTTATTCAGGGGGCTTTGGCTCCAGCCGAAGGATTAAAGATAACTATTAATAAAGATGATAAATCAGCCGTAGTTGTTGCTCCAGATGATCAATTGTCACTCGCAATCGGTAGAGGTGGTCAAAATGTTAGATTGGCAGCTAAACTTACCGGTTACAAGATCACAATTCAATCTGCTGAAGGTAGTATCAAATCACATATGACTGGAGACGAAGAATATGAGATCGATACTTTTGAAGGATTGATTGAAGATACAAGAGATTTCTTAGTTCAAAACAAATTAACAACTTTAGCAGATCTATCAAGATTTAAAAACAAATGGCTTGAAGCTGAGCTGGGCGAGAACCAAGAAAAAATATTAAGCGATAGAGTTGAAAAATTTGAAGCTGAGATGGCTCAACGAGATTCTTTCGATGATCTCGCTACAAAGTTAGAGAGCAATTAAAAATGGCACTAAAACCTAGACCAGCAATAATTACAATCATGGGTCATGTTGATCATGGTAAGACAACTTTGTTGGATTACCTTAGAAAATCAAATGTTGTGGCCGGTGAAGCTGGTGGTATTACCCAACATATAGGTGCTTATAGCATTAAGCACAACGGCAAAGATATTACTTTCATTGATACTCCAGGACACGCTGCTTTTAATAAAATGAGAGAACGTGGTGCTCAAGTAACAGACATTGTCGTTTTAGTTGTTGCTGCCAATGATGGTGTAAAACCACAAACAATTGAGTCGATCAGACATATCAAAAATTCTAATGTTCCAGTTGTTGTCGCAATCAATAAGATTGATCTACCAGATGTAAATCCTGATATCGCAAAAGCTGGTTTAGCGGAGCATGGTCTGGTTGTAACTGATTATGGTGGAGATATTGAAGCTGTTGAAATTTCCGCGCTTAAAGGCAAAGGTATTGATAAGCTTCTAGAGACAATTAACCTTGTGGCTGATTTGCAAGAAATCACTGCAGATCCAGACGCACCTCTAGAAGCAATCGTGATTGAATCTTCAAAAGATGCAAAAAAAGGTGTTGCGGCAACTGTTATTGTTAAAAATGGTACTTTATCATTAAGACAAGATATCTTTGCTGATGAAGCTGATGGTCGTGTAAAGAAACTTTCAAGCGCAACTGGCGAAGATTTGAATAATGTTACTCCGGGGTTTGCTGCTGAAATTATCGGTTTTAAAGATGCTCCAAGCGTTGGCTCTACAGTTAAGGATTTAAGTAAGACTTATGTTGAAGTTGTTAGCGGTGACGGTGTTGAAGGCGCTGCAAAAGATGCCACTTCCAATGATAATATTGCAGATGACGGCTGGGGAGATATCGATTTCTCGGGAATGATTGATCAAAAACCAAAATTAAATTTAATTATCAAGGCAGACGTTGAAGGTACTTTGGAGGCAATTTTACAGACAATTGACCTTGAAAGTACAAGATTAATTTCTTCTGGAGTTGGAAGCATTACAGAATCAGATGTTGAAAGCGCTATTACAAGTAAGGCATTGATCATTTCATTTCACACAAAAGTTTCAAAAAAAGTTCTGATTATGGCCAAGAATGCTGGGGTAAAAATTAAATCTTACGATGTTATTTACAAATTGATTGAAGATCTTCAAAAACAGATGTTGAAGCTTATCGAACCAACAATCGACGAAGTTGTTTTGGGTGAAGCTGAAATTATGCAAATTTTTGAAATGAATGGTGAAAAAATTGCTGGATCTAAAGTTAAAACAGGTGAAATTAAAAGGACTGATCTTTTCCATTTGAAACGTGGCGATGAAATTATTGCTGATCCAACTGTTAAAAATATGATGCATGGCAAAGAAGACATTACTCAAGTTAAAGTTAAGGCTGAATTCGGAATGACTTTTAAGAATAAGAAACTTGATTTTCAAGTTGGCGACATTATTGTTGCATATAAGGTTGAGGACGAAGAGTAAGTTTTGTTTGTATCAAATAAATATTTATATAAGCAAGTCTTGCGGAGCGATGATTTATAATTTTTTTAAATCAAGCGAAGCTGAACTTACAAAATACTTATTTGATAAAAAAGATGATATAATAGTATCTAGTAAAAAATAAGGTTACTTTACCTTTCGGTTTTAAATCGGGGCAACTCATCAAGACTGCGAGAGTAAGGGAAAGGAATACCATGGCTTTAGTAAAAGCTCAAAAACAACAAATTATCAAAGACTACGCGCTTTTTGAAGGCGACACTGGATCTCCAGAGGTCCAAATTGCATTGTTAACAGCTTCAATTCAAGAGTTAACCAAGCATCTTGGTGGTCACAAAAAAGATAATCACTCAAGACGTGGATTATTGAAACAAGTTGCCAAAAGAAGACGTCTTCTTAATTTCTTACTTACCAGAAGTGAAGAAAGATATAGAAAACTTCTTGATAGATTGGGATTAAATAAATAAATTAATCTCTACATATTTCTGTTATAATTAAGCTTGTCAATATTATAAATTTTTATAAGGAAGTAATGACAGAAACAACAGAGATTCCAAATGGATTATTTATTGGGAACACGATTAGAGAAGCTTGGAGAATTTTCAAAGAAGATTGGATTACAATATACACCGTATTTATTTTGCCTTGGTTGCTTGTTGCAGCTTATACCTATGCTCAATCTGCATTCAATATTGAAGAAGGATCAAGTGTCTATTGGGTTTGGTATGTAGCTTACATACTTTTTAGCATGGTCATTGGTATGGGTGTGACCAATGCTTTTCTCTCAATCACTAGAGGTAAAAAAGTAACTATGGAGACTTTTACTTCAATGTTACCAAGAGTATTTAATTATTTGGCAGCTCAGTTTTTAATGTTACTTATTATTTTTGGTGGATTCATTTTATTTATAATTCCTGGCCTAATATTTTCAATAAAGTATATGTTTACTCTATATCTAGTAATTGATAAAGGTATGGGTCCTATTGAGGCATTAAAGGCCAGCGGAAAATTAACCGATGGTATTAAATGGGATTTGGTCGGATTTATGGCTGCAATTATTATTTTAATGTATTCAGGAATTTTGGCTTTGGTAGTTGGTTTGCTTGTTACTATTCCACTCATGACAGTTGCTTGCATTGTTTTATATAATATGTTGATAAATAGGCAGAAATAATTTGTAATTGATTTTTCATGCTATAATAGTTTCAGATTTACACACAGTAAGTCTAATTAATAATTTAATAGAACTCTAGAAAAAATCTTGAATATTGAGGATTCAAGAGAGAAGATAAATTTGGCTCCAAAAGTTGCATTTTCGCATTTGAGCTGCATTTTAATTTGTCCTTTCTCATGGAATACTCTCACTCTAGTTTTTCTCACGAGTTCAAGAAAGGATTTCATGTCATATCCGACATATCCAAACACCTACAAGAAAGATATTCAAGTAGGCAATAAAACCATCTCAATCGAGATTGGTAAATTTTCAGAACAAGTTAGTGCTGCGGTACTCGTAACTTGTGGTGAAACAGTAGTTCATAGCACAGTTGCTTTGGGCAGAAAAATAAACTTGGGATATTTTCCGCTCTCAGTTGAGTTTGCGGAAAAACTTTACGCAGCAGGCATAATTAAAGGTTCTCGCTGGGTTAAAAGAGATGGTCGTCCCTTAGACGAGGTTATTTTAAAAGCTCGTGTTATCGATCGTTCATTAAGACCATTATTCCCAGAAGGATTGACAAACGAAGTTCAAGTTATTAACACTGTCTTCTCATATGACGGTCAAAATGATCCTGATATGCTTGGTCTTTTGGGAAGTGCAATTGGTTTAGCAATTTCTGAAATTCCATTTGATGGTCCAATGGCTGGTTTAAGAATTGGTTACAATAAAGAAACCAGTGAATTCTTGACCAATCCAACATATGAAGAAAGAGATAAATCCAGTCTTGATTTAATTGTTGCTGGTTCAGGCGATGCAGTTGTGATGGTTGAGGCAGGTGCCAATGAAATCATTGAAACTGTGATGGTTGAGGCTTTAATTAAAGCTCAAGAAGAAATGGGAAAAATCTGCACAGCAATTAATGAAATTGTTGCTGAAATTGGCAAAGACAAGATTGACCTAATCGATGATGAAACAAAAGCAGAAGATGCAAAAATCGAAGCTTTGGCAGATAAAATTTACAAAAAGAATGTTGTCGAGCTTAAAGAAATTGTCAAAAAAGAAGGCAAATTAATTAAAGATTCAGGCTTAGATGAACTTAAAGAGAAATTAATTGCGCAGTATGTTAAAGACAAGGTGAATGGCGAAGCCAGAGAGGGTGCCCTGGGGCATGACGCAAAAGAAGGCGAAGCCAGTGAAGTTTCTGAAAAGGAAGTTTTAACAGCCCTTTACAGTCTGACTAAAAGAGCAGCAAGGGAATTAATTTTAATTGATGGTGTTAGACCTGATGGCAGAAAAACAGATGAAATTAGACAAATTTGGACTGAGGTCGATGTTTTTCCAAGAACTCATGGTTCGGCAATGTTCAAAAGAGGCGCAACTCAAGGAGTTACAGTCGTAACTTTAGCAGATCCATCTAGAGCTCAATTGACTGAAAGCATTAGAGGTGAAGAAGAACTTAAATACTTCCATCACTACAGTATGCCTCCATACGCTTCTGGTGAAGCTGGTAGATTTGGTTTTCCTAAACGTAGAGAAATTGGACATGGAGCTTTGGCAGAGAGAGCACTGCGACCAATGCTTCCTAGCCAAGAAGAATTTCCATACACTATTCATGTTGTTACAGAAATTATGAGTTCAAATGGTTCAACTTCACAGGCAGCAGTTTGTGGTTCAACTCTTTCACTTATGGCAGCAGGTGTGCCAATTAAGCGTCCGGTTGCAGGAATTGCCATGGGTCTTATGAGTGATGGGAAACAATATATTGTTTTATCCGATATTCAGGGACTCGAGGATCATGTTGGTGACATGGACTTTAAGGTTGCAGGAACCACTGAGGGTATTACTGCTATTCAAATGGATATTAAGCTTAAAGGTATTCCAAGAAAAGTTTTGGAAGAAGCTTTAGAGCAAGCTAAGGTTGGTAGATTACACATTATGGGTGAGATGCTTAAATCAATTAATGCTCCAAGAACAGAACTTTCTCAGTTTGCACCAAAGGTTAAACAGATCACTATTCCTGCAAGTAGAATTGGTGAGTTAATTGGACCAGGTGGAAAAATGATTAAAAGCATCATCGAAAAGACAGGTGCTGAGATTAGTGTTGATGAAGACAAGGATAATGAGCTTGGTTTAGTCAACATTTCTTCACCAGAACAAGAGAAAATTGATGCAGCGACCAAAATTATCACAAACATGATGAGAGTTGTAGAAGTTGGAGAAGAATTTGACGGCGTTGTTACCAGAGTTGAAAGCTATGGTGCCTTCGTTGAATATCTGGACGGCAAAGAAGGTCTAGTTCACGTTTCAGCTATGAATACTGAATTTGTTAAAGATGCTGGTGATTTTGTTAAAGTTGGCGACTCAGTTCATGTCATGATTTCCGAAATCAAAGATGATGGGAAGATTGGTTTGAGTATGCTAACTAAGGATCAACAGGCGGAGGTAAACTCCAAAAGAGAATCACGTCCACAAAGACCATCCTTTAGAGGTGGTAATGGCGGAAGTAACGGTAGTTATCGTGGTGGAGACCGCGGTGGAAGTCGCGGTGGCAACAGAGGTGGTAATGGTGGAAGTCGAGGTGGCAACCGATAATTAGCTTTTCGCCAGTACGTTAACACGCTAGTTAACTCTTCTTGAAAAGAATTTGATGAAGCCTCATACTTTAAGGTATGAGGCTTCAAAATATTAAGAATACTGCAGGTGTATTTTCATTGTTGGATTTTTCTAGAATCGCTACTTTGGCAGAGTCCATTGGTCTAGATATTGATCACTTAGATCACAAAGATGTGCTAAATTTTATTTCTGAAAAAATTATGGAATATGTTTCTCCAGAGGTCTCTGGGGTTATTATTGATCCAGATTTTGATTTTTCCAATCTGATTAAAAAATCTAGCAGCACAGGTTTAGTGATGTCGCTTGAAAAGAAGAGAGACAGTTTAGATCCATTCGGCATGCCAACCATCGCAGATGGTTGGGGTATCGAACAAATTAGAAATAATTATGGTTTGGTCAAGCTCGAACTTTTTTATAATCCTCAGGAGGCTGAAGCATTGAAAAAAAAGCAGTTTGTATCAGAAGTGCATGATTATTGCAAATATATAGGGATAGATTTTTTGTTGGAACTGATGGTTTACCATCCAGGTGGAAGTAAGGAAACTACCAAAGAAGCAATGTTAGAAACTCAACTTCAAGCTATTAGTGAGCTTTCGAGAAGTTGTGATCTGATTGGTTTGGAGCTTTTAGGAGATTCGTTATCGGCAGTAACCATAACTGCGGCTCTCGATACCCCATGGATTTATAATGCAAGAGAGATAGGTTATGAAGAGTTCAAAAATAATTTAAGAATCTGTGTAGAAAGCGGAGCCAAGGGATTTATGACAGGAGATCCAATTTGGTTTGGTGAAGATGTTAAAAAAGTCTTGTCTTCTTACCAAGATCGAGATAAAATAGAGGAGTACATAAAGACTGATATAAGAGACAAAGTTATTGAAGTTAACAGAATCGCTAGTGAAATCAGTTCAAATACAGAAAGTTAATATGAACAAGTTTTTAAAAGACTTATCAAATATTGTGTTCTTAATAGTTGGAGTTTCGTTGATGTTTAGGTTTGTGCTGAAGCTTTTGGGGGCGAATGAAGATTCGGCATTTGTGAACTTCGTTTATGAAAATACGCTTCCGTTATTATCTCCATTTTTATTAGCATTTCCCAGCCCAAGTGTTAACGGAAAATTTGTCTTAGAATTTACAACATTGTTTGCTATTTTTGTTTATGCATTTGTTAGTTATCTTGTACAAGAAGTATTAGATTTCATCAGTAGTAAAAAGTAGTACAAGGATAAATATCATGTTTACATTACCAAAATTAGGATTTGAGTTTGATGCCCTAGAACCACACATAGATGCAAAGACTATGGAAATTCACTACACAAAACATCACCGGGGTTATGCAGACAAGCTCAATGTTGCTTTGCAAGGTCAAGCAAGTTTGTTAAAAATGACAATTGAGGAGATTCTCAAAAATGTTGAGGCAATTCCAGACGAAATTCGTCAAGCTGTGATTAATAATGGAGGTGGTTATTTTAATCACAATATATTTTGGAGCGTGCTTTCCCCAGAAGGAGGCTCAGGTCCAACTGGCATATTTAACACCGCCTTAATGTCGAAATATGGGAATTTAGAAGTTTTCAAAGACCAATTTGGTCAAGCTGCTGTTGCTAGATTTGGATCTGGTTGGGCTTGGTTAGTTATTGATGAAGACAAAAAGCTAGAAATAATGTCATCTGCAAATCAGGACTGTCCATTATCAATTGGGCAGACTCCAATTCTGGCTTTAGATGTCTGGGAGCATGCTTACTATCTCAATTACCAAAACCGCAGACCAGATTACATTGCTGCATTTTGGAATGTTGTTAATTGGGCAGAGGTTGAGAGACGCTACGAATCGGCTAGATAATTTTTTTATTATCCGTTATTATTAGTTTTCGCATTGTTGTTTATTCAGTTAAAATGATAATGAAGGGTAACTATTGTGTTGCAAATTATTTTAGATGTAGAAACAAAGAAAACTTTTGATGAAGTTGGTGGTTTTTTCCCAGATAGATTGGGTATTTCCTTTGTTGGCGTGTGCGTGCGAGAGGGCTTATCTGGCAAAGGTGAGATGAAAAGTTATTGGGAGAAAGATTTGCCTTTGCTTTTCCCATTACTAGAAAAAGCAGACGTGGTTATTGGTTTTAATGTAGATAATTTTGATATGCAAACATTTGTTCCATACTATAGTGCGGATATTACAAAAATACCGACATTAGATGTTTTAACTCGCATCAAAGAAAGTGCTGGCCATAGAATTAGTCTTGATGCGGTAGCTCAAGAAACCTTAGGTATCGGGAAGTCTGGTGATGGGTTAGATGCAATAAAATACTACAACAATAAGCAGTGGGATAAACTTGAAAAGTATTGTTTACAAGATGTAGCGGTTACTAGAGATGTCTATGATTATGGTTTAAAAAAAGGACACATAAAATTTAAAAATAAATGGAATAGGTTGGTGGAGTGTCCAGTTGATTTTAGTTTTACTCCCAAAAAAGATGCGGGGTTGCAGATGAGTTTAATTTAAATATTCAAAAAGCTCTCGCAGGCAGTTCGCCTGAATGTTTGCTTTTTGAATATTTAAATTAATAAGATTTATAATGTTCACACAAACCTTCGGTTTGAATCGTTCGCTTTTCTATAAAACTAAATTACAATTAAGATAATGGACTTTTTGAGTGCCTACTTACACAAATAATAAATTAATTTAGATGAGACCAGGGCAATAGACTGGCGTTTTTTAGCAAAAGCCTTATAATTAGATTTAATACTTATATTTAAGAATGGAGTTAGTAATTATGTGCGAAAATGAATCAATTCATAAAAAAGGCTCTTTTGAAAATCCTTTTTCTTTAATGACCACTATAAATGATGCTCTCACTATTTTGAGAAACCATGTTTTACTACTTCCTGCAGAAGATTCCGTAATTCATTTCAAATGGCAAGGGGGTGTTTATACAATGAATGTGGGTTTAGAAATTAATTATAAGTCTGGATCTCCACATTCTTTAGAGACGCTTAGAAAACAGATGAAAATAATTCAAAAGATGTGATCCATATTTCAAAGTTTCTGGCATAGTATATATAGTGTCATTCTAGCATTAGCGTAAATATATATTAATCTTTATCCCATCAATTTCCTACCGTAAGATCATATGGGTGATGTACATGTCTATAACAATAAACTGTTAATGCTCACATTTCCTATATAATAAAAATATGATTAATCTACAAAAATTTTCAGCAAAAATTTGTTATACCGCTTCTGGGATGCTTATTTTAGATGGGAAAGTTTTGTTAATTAAACACAAAAAGCTTGGTTTTTGGTTAAATCCTGGAGGGCACATCGAAGAAGACGAACTGCCAAATAAAACTGCGGAAAGAGAATTTTGGGAAGAAACAGGAATTAAAGTTAGAGCACTAAATATTATTGAGTCAATCAAATCTAATATATCCGAATATGTTCCATCGCCAATTTTAACAAATTTACATTGGATCAATAAAGATAGTTACGATAAGCGTATTGCAAGCGCCAATCCAGATGAAAGAATTAGAACTAAGGTTTGGCCACTTGGTTGCGAACAACATTTTAATTACATGTATTTAGTGGCACCAGTTGAGGGAGTTGAATTTAAACAAAATGTTGAGGAAACTGACGGGATTGCTTGGTTTTCAGAAAAGGATTTAGAAACTTTGGAAACAATAGAAAACATTAGAGAAGAGATAAAATTTGGATTTAAACGCTCAAAAAGTTTATAAATCTATTTTGTCATCAGATTAATCCATGTTAAAATAGTTCCTCAAGATAAAGAAATAATAAATGCAAAAAAATACTTTTATACCCTCAGGGGTACTCAAAATATCAAATCTAAAAGTTTCTATAGATGAAAAGTTAATTTTACGTGGGGTTAATTTAGAAGTAAAAGCTGGAGAAGTCCACGCAATTATGGGTCCAAATGGTTCTGGAAAATCAACTTTAGCCAATACTCTGGCGGGTCATCCTGAGTATAAGGTTGAAAGTGGAAGTGTTTTTTTGAGCGGATCAAATTTAATTGATGAAAATATTTTGGAAATGTCACCAGACGAAAGAGCTAATATTGGAGTGTTTCTAGCATTTCAATATCCGGTGGAGGTTCCAGGAGTTCGAGTTCAAAATTTCCTCAAGATAGCTTACGAAGCTAGATTTAAAAATCAGCCAGAGCGCCAATTCAAGAAGGCAATTGATTTTAGAAAACATTTGCAAGGTTTGGCTGATGAATTGAAAATTGATAAAGATTTTTTGAGTCGTGGACTCAATGAAGGTTTTAGTGGTGGTGAAAAAAAACAGTTAGAAATTTTGCAAATGGCTTTGTTAGAACCAAAGCTTGCTATTTTGGATGAAACTGATTCTGGACTAGATATTGACGCAATTAAAAAAGTTGCCAATGGAGTTGTCAAAATTATAAAAAAACACAACACTGGCGTGATAGTTATTACACATTATCAAAGAATTTTAGATTACCTAAAACCAGATTTTGTTCATGTGATGATTAAGGGGAAAATTGTAGAAAGTGGAGACGCCACACTTGTAGATAAACTAGAAAAGAAAGGTTACGCGGACCTTTAAGATAAATTAATAAATATAAGCTAACACTCTGTATTGTCAGCTAAAGCGACAACTCGCTAATGCTTACATTTATTAATTTATCTTAAAGGTCTAATAAAAAAAGTATGAAAAAAAATTCTTACCAACTGACAGATGATGTCAAATTACTTCAAAAAGTTGTTTTAATTCACTCAGATAAATTTTTGATTTTGCAAAGAGAAGAGAACTCACATTCAAGACCACTGGCTTGGGATTTGCCAGGAGGAAATGCTGAGTGGCCTGAAACTTTGGAAGATAAAGAAAATCCGCACCAAACAGAAGTAGCCAGAGAAGTTTTTGAGGAAACTGGAATTAAAGTTTCGGAAGACTTATTTACGAATGAAAACTTAGTTGAACTTAGAACCTATTTTGAAGCTCAAAATCAAGTTTTTAGTGTGATTACAGGATGGAAAATAATTTTAAAGAATGATTTTGATGAACACAGTGTTCAAATTAGTTATGAACACATTAATTATAAATGGATTTCCTTATCAGAAATTGATGATTACGACTTTGGAGATTTTAAAGGGGAATTTATTAAGACAATAATTAGAAAATCAATTGGATGGCAAGATTTACAACCAAAAAAATAAAAGATTTTAAAACTGACGGTATTGATTCGTATGAGCACGGTTTTTCGTATTCAACTGATAGCTACAAATATATTTTAAAACCAGGGCTTAATGAAGGTGTTGTTAAAGAAATTTCTGGAATTAAAAATGAACCTGAATGGATGCTAAAAATTCGTTTAGAAGCTTACAAGGCATTTCAAGCGAAGCAAACTCCAATTTGGGGAGCTGATTTATCTGAAATTAATTACGACAAAATTCATTATTATTTGCGTGCCAGCGATAGACAAGAAAAATCTTGGGATGATGTTCCTGCCGATATCAAAGAAACCTTCGAAAAGTTGGGAATTCCAAAAGCTGAAAGAGCGGTTCTCGCTGGAGTTAAAGCTCAATATGATAGTGAAGTTGTTTATGGTTCGCTAAAAGATGTCTGGGTCAAAGATGGTGTGGTATTTTTATCTATGGATGATGGTTTAGCTCAATATCCAGATTTAGTTAAAGAATATTTCAATAAAATAATTCCCTTTGGCGATAATAAATTTTCTGCCTTAAATACAGCTACTTGGTCTGGCGGATCATTTGTTTACATCCCAAAAGGGGTGCATGTAAGCATGCCGTTACAAACTTATTTTAGAATTAATTCTGCCAATGCTGGTCAATTTGAGAGAACTTTAATTATTGTTGATGAAGGGGCAAGTGTTCACTATATCGAAGGTTGTTTTACTGCAGGAACTCAAATAATCACAGACAAAGGTTCTACAGTGATAGAAGATATTAAAAAAGGAATGCAGGTTCTTACTCATAAAGGTCAATATAAACTTGTTTATCACACTCAGGTTCGTCCATATTCTGGAAAGCTATTTACTTTAATAGTTACTGGCCAGCCGTCAGAAAAAATAGAAGCTACTAAAGAGCACCCATTTTTAGTTGTAAAAAGAAAATATAAAAATGAAAAAAATAAAGATTGGAATCAAGAATGGTTACCAGTGAAAGATGTAGAAAAAGGTGATTATGTTTGTACTCCAATAGATCAAACTATAAAGTCTCAAGAGATTTTAATTTATGAAGTCCCAGTTGGAAATGGCGCGAGTGGTTGGCAATTAGAAAAATTACAAATTCCTTGTACACAAGAATTATTTAAATTAATTGGATATTATTTAGCCGAAGGTAGTATTAGTGGTGGCTCTTATTTAAATTTTTCTTTTTCTAAATTAGAAAGAGAATATATTGAAGAAGTAAAAAGATTAATAAAATTTGTTTTTAGTGAAAATAGGGTAAGAGAATTTCATCACGAAAAAAATAATGGAACTAATGTAGTGATAAGTTCCGTGAGACTTTGTAGATTTTTTGAACAGTTTGGAACTCATTCCAATGATAAGCAAATGCCTGATTGGGTATTGCAAGAGAGTTTAGAAAAGCAAGCAGTTTTGATAGATGCTTGGTATAAAGGTGATGGCAATTACTATAAAAAACAAAATATACATGGTTTCAAAGAAGTATTCAGAATCTCTACAGTTTCAAGAAATTTATCACTTCAAGGAAGAATGCTATTGTTACGCTTGGGAATAGCTAGCTCTTTAAACCAACAAGATAAAAGTTCTAGTGGCAGGCAAACTATGTATAACTTAGTCATTGGCGGAGAATATATGATTTCTTTTGGAAAAATTGTTGGTCAACCAATTCAGCCAAAAATGTGGAATAAAAAAAGAGCTACTTACTATTTTGTTGATGATAAGTATTTGTATTCTCCAGTAAAGAAAATTGATTCAAAAGAAGTAGACAATATTTCTGTATATAATTTTAGTGTAAAGGAAGACGAGAGCTATGTTGCTGATGGTGTTGCTGTTCATAACTGCACAGCGCCAAATTTTTCTAGTGGTTCTCTTCATGCCGCAGTGGTTGAAATTTATGTCAAAAAAGGTGCAAGGTGTCAGTACACGACAGTTCAAAATTGGTATAAAAATATTTACAATTTAGTAACCAAAAGAGCTTATGTTGAAGAAGAAGCTGAGATGATCTGGACAGATTTCAATATGGGCTCAAAAGTCACCATGAAGTATCCAGGATTTGTACTGGCAGGCAAAGGAGCTCGTGGCGAAGTTCTTTCGATGGCTTTAGCTGGGGCGGGGCAACATCAAGACACGGGAACAAAGTCTATTCATTTGGCCCCACATACGAGTTCTTCAGTTGTTGCTAAATCAATCAGCAAAGGTGGTGGTCGCACTAGTTATCGTGGTCTAGTGAATGTGGGGCCAAATGCTCACGACTCAAAAAACACCGTGATTTGTGATGCTTTGTTACTAGATGGGGACTCGCGGTCTGATACTTATCCAATTGATAAAATTTTTAATTCAAACGTTGAAATTCAGCATGAAGCAACTGTTTCCAAAATTGGCGAC
>Ga0210027_1000535_pt1 | contig 38569 bp, 37 predicted proteins | sample CryGeymeta201510_FD_183978 | JGI IMG/M metagenome (GOLD analysis project Ga0210027, IMG submission 183978) | Groundwater microbial communities from Crystal Geyser aquifers in Utah, USA - Crystal Geyser metaG 2015-10 (SPAdes) (version 2) | ecosystem: Environmental > Aquatic > Deep subsurface >...
ATACCGGGCTGCGCCCATAATCGCGCAGGCCATTGTTTGCAATGGGAATTTTGCGAAGGAGCGGCGTAGTTATTCATACGCCCGACTGAGCAAGACTTTCCAGTGCGGACAAGGGACCAGCGAGGGCGCGCGAGTATTCATGCAATATCCGGGTTAAAGACGCCAGCAAGGTGCTGGCGCTACAAGTGAGTCAAGTCCCGTATGCGCCGCATTGGTGTCCTGATGATGGTTGTCGGCTGGCTGTTGCTGGCCGGGCTGATCTGGTGGGTGCTGGACGGGCAACTGGAACGCCGGAACAACCCCAACGCCCATCTCGCCACGGTAGCCGCCGGAACCCAGAGAGAAGTTGTCCTGCAACGCGGCCGCGACGGCCACTATCGCGCGCCCGGCCGGATCAACGGCCATCCGGTAAATTTCCTGGTCGATACCGGCGCCACCCAGGTTGCCATTCCCCAGGAACTCGCCCGCGCCATCGGCCTGCGCGCCGGCAGGGCGTTCCAGGCACAAACCGCCAACGGCCTCAGCCTCGCCTACACCACCCGCCTCGACAGCGTGTCTCTGGGCAGCCTGCAAGCGCGCGACGTGGCGGGCACAATCATGGCCAACGATGGCGTCGTCGAAGGTGCCGACGAAGTGCTGCTGGGCATGAGCTTTCTCTCCCGTTTCGACATCGCCATCAGCAATGAGGAGATGCGGCTGCGCGCGCGCTGACCGCGCGGCTTGCCCGGCTGCCGCTTTGCTTCGGCCGCCGGCTCGCCGCTCATTTCTTTCCCTGCCTCGCTCAGCCCGGCTGCACCCCCAAGATCGCCACGCCGCCTCATATATATCCGTTTACACGAATATATGATCTAATAGGCACCTGTTTAATAGGCCGTTAACAGGCACTCATAAATATGGATCAGCAAATATTCTTCGAAGCCCTGTGCGACCCCATCCGGCGCCGCATCCTGGTCATGCTGCTCGACACCGACGAGCGTTGCGTGTGTGACATGCACGGGGCATTGGACGCTTCGCAACCCAAGGTCTCGCGCCACCTGGCGGTGCTGCGCGAAGCCGGCCTGGTGCTGGCGCGGCGCGAGGGGGTGTGGATGCATTACCGCATTCACCCCGATCTGCCGGCCTGGGCCTTCCGGGTCTTGCTGCACATGAAGGACGGCATGCCGCCGCTGCCGACCGTTACCGAATCAACCTGCGCGCCGTGCGCCAACTGAACCCACTGAAAAAGGAAATCCCATGACCGCTACCGTTCTCGTTCTCTGCACCGGCAACTCCTGCCGCTCCCAGATGGCCGAAGTGCTGCTCAACCACGACCTGGCCGGCAAGGTGCGCGCGCTGTCAGCCGGCACCAAGCCGCAGCCGAACGTGGCCGACGGCGCCATCGCCGCGCTCAAGGACGCGGGTCTGCCCACGGACGGACTCCATCCCAAGGATGTCGACGCGGTGATGAACGAAGCCATCGACCTGGTGGTCACCGTCTGCGACAACGCCAGGGAAACCTGCCCGATGTTCCCGCGCCCGGTGAAATCCATCCACCTGCCCTTCCACGACCCGCACGGCGAGCCGCTGGAGAGCTTCATCCAGGTGCGCGACGACATCCGCGCCCGGCTGATTCCGGCCGTGCGCGAACACCTGGGCCTTTGATTCTGACTCGGCCCAGGGAAGCTGCCATGTCCGAAAAAGTATTCAATGTGCTGTTCCTGTGCACAGGCAATTCCGCGCGTTCCATCCTCGCGGAATCGGTGCTGAACAACATGGCCCTGAGCAAGGGGCGATTCCAGGCCTACAGCGCGGGCAGCCACCCGACCGGCCAGGTGCATCCCCTCGCGATCGAGTTGTTGCAGAGGAACCATTTGCCGACCGAGGGGTTGCGCAGCAAGTCGTGGGATGAGTTCGCGCAACCGGGCGCGCCCGAACTGCACTTCGTTTTCACCGTCTGTGACAAGGCGGCGGGCGAAGTCTGCCCGGTCTGGCCGGGCCAGCCCATGACCGCGCACTGGGGGGTGCCCGACCCCGCCGCCGTGGAAGGCGACGACGCGACCAGGCGCCGCGCCTTCTTCGTCGCTTTCAATCACCTGTCGAATCGTATCGGCCTGTTTGCCCACCTGCCCTTCGAAAAGCTGGATCGCATCAAGCTGCAGAGCGCGCTCAACGACATCGGCAGGGAGCCGGCAGCATGAGCGCCCAATGTGAAACCACCGCCAAACGCGCGGCTGGCGTGCCCATGAGCCTGTTCGAGCGCTGGCTCTCCCTGTGGGTGGCGCTGTGCATCGTCGTCGGTATCCTGGCGGGCCAGCTTTTTCCCGCGCCGTTCCAGGCGCTGGGGCGCATGGAAGTGGCCCAGGTCAATCTTCCGGTCGGCCTGCTGATCTGGGTGATGATCATCCCGATGCTGATGAAGATCGACTTCGCCGCTCTGCATCAGGTGAAGTCGCACTGGCGCGGCATCGGCGTGACGTTGTTCGTCAACTGGGCGGTGAAGCCGTTTTCGATGGCGCTGCTGGCTTGGGTTTTCATCCGCCATCTGTTCGCGCCGTATCTGCCGGCGGAACAACTCGACAGCTACGTCGCCGGCCTGATCCTCCTCGCCGCCGCACCCTGCACGGCGATGGTGTTCGTGTGGAGCCGCCTGACCGGCGGCGACCCCTATTTCACCCTGTCGCAAGTGGCGCTCAACGACGCCATCATGATCTTCGCCTTCGCGCCCATCGTCGGCCTGCTGCTCGGGCTGTCGGCCATCGTCGTGCCGTGGGATACCCTGTTCATCTCGGTGCTGCTGTACATCGTCATCCCGGTGATCCTGGCGCAGGCTTGGCGTGGCGTGTTGTTGAAACAAGGCCAGGTGAAGTTCGATGCGACCCTCGCCAGCCTCGGCCACCTATCCATCCTCGCCCTGCTCGCCACCCTGGTGCTGCTGTTCGCCTTCCAGGGCGAGGCCATCCTGAAAGCGCCGCTGATCATCGCCCTGCTGGCGGTGCCGATCCTGATTCAGGTGTTGTTCAACTCGGCCCTGGCTTATTGGCTCAACCGCCAGGTCGGCGAGAAGCACAACATCGCCTGCCCTTCGGCTTTGATCGGCGCCTCCAACTTCTTCGAACTAGCGGTGGCGGCGGCGATTTCCCTGTTCGGCTTCGAGTCTGGCGCCGCACTGGCCACCGTCGTGGGCGTGCTGATCGAAGTGCCCGTAATGTTGCTGGTGGTGAAGATCGTCAATCAGAGTCGTGGCTGGTACGAAAGTGGCCTGGCATCTCGCTGAAGTGGCCGGCGGTTTTCTTGTTCAGTCGCGGTAGGGGCGCCCAGTAATGGGCGTCCCTACCGCGATTCAATCCTGTTCCATGAGGTTATGAAATGGCCGATTTGCATCCTTCCATCGTCGCCCTGGTGTCGCTCGCGGCGAATATCGCTTCCAACCATCCCAAGCAGGGCCTCTGCCAGGTGGATCGGCTCAAACACTATGGCGTGGCGAAAGAACAGATCGACAGCGTGATCGAAATTGCCCGCCACATCCGCGACGAAGCCGCGCAAAGCCTGGACGCCCAATTCGACGCGACCTACGCCGAGGGTTTCCAGCCGGCCAAGCCGAAACTGCCCGTCGACCCTTTCGCCAACATCGCCGTGGCGGGAACCGGCGGCGCCTGCTGCACAGCGGCCAAATCCGGACAGTCCTGCTGCTGAACTGTGGCGGCGGCGGGATTTCCGGTATGTTGAGGGCAACCCTCTACAGCGAGCTACGCCATGCCTTTTCCGCTTCCTGACGATCTCCATAATCTGCTCGCCACCGGGCGCGGGCTGCTGCGGGATCCTTTCTTCTGGTGGCAGGTGGGGGTACTGGGCCTGTCCGCGGCCGGGGCCTTGCTGGTGCATTTCACCCTCAGCAAGAGCCTGACGGCGCTGTCAGAGGAGAGCGCGGAATATGCGGTGCGGCGCCTCGCGCTGAGCACGCTGCAACGCATCCTGTTCCCCATCAGCATGTTGCTGGGTGTGCTGGCGGGACGCGCCTTGCTGCCACATTGGGGCCGTCCGGTGGACCTGCTCAACCTGGCCATGCCGTTGCTGACCTCGATGGCCACCATCCGCATCGTCGTTTACTTCCTGCGCAAGACCTTTCGTCCCGGCCCGGCGGTGAAGGCCTGGGAAAACCTCATCGCCACCTCGGTCTGGATCATCGTCGCGCTGCATCTGCTGGGCTGGTTGCCGGCCGTGCTGGAGGCGCTCGACGACATGGCCGTGAAAGTCGGCGACAGCCGTATTTCGCTGCTGATCGCGGGCCAACTGATTCTGTCCGTAGCGCTGTTGTGGGTGCTTGCCCTGTGGCTGGCCCGCCTCATCGAGAGCCGCATCAGCCACGCGCACTATGTCAACGCCAACATGCAGGTGGCCCTGGTCAAGTTGAGCCGGGTGCTGCTGCTGGTGCTGGCCTTTCTGCTGGCGCTGGATATGGTGGGTATCGACCTGACCGCCCTCAAAATATTTGGCGGCGCGCTCGGCGTGGGCCTGGGCTTCGGCCTGCAACGCATCGCCAGCAACTTCATCAGTGGCTTCATCGTGCTGTTCGACCGCTCCATCCGGCCCGGCGATGTCATCACCATCGACAACACCTTCGGCTGGGTGCGGGAACTCCATGCCCGCTATGTGGTGGTACGCGACCGCGACGGGGTCGAGCGGTTGATCCCCAACGAGAACTTGATCACCAACGAGGTCATCAACTGGAGCTATAGCGACCGCAACGTGCGCCTGAAAATACCGGTCTCCATCAGTTACGACAACGACCCGGAACAGGCCATGGCCCTGCTGCTCGAGGCCGCCCACGCCAACCCCCGCGTGCTTGCCGACCCAGCTCCCGCTGCCCGCTTGCTGGCCTTCGGCGACAATGGCATCGAGCTGGAATTACGCGTGTGGATTCAGGACCCGGAAGCGGGCCTGGTCATCGTGCGTTCCGACGTGAATTTGGCGATCTGGCGCGCCTTCAAGGCGGCCGGCATCAGCATTCCCTATCCCCAGCGCGACCTGCATATCGTCGGCGGCTTGCCGGAAGCGGCGGGCGTCAATCCATGAACCTAGATTCCTCAGTTGACCGCTCCCCAGCCCTTGTGAGGCCGCCTGGATGCTGACGTTATCGCCTCCGGTTGCACTCACCATTTGGGTGGCGCCGCTACGCGCCCGATTGCACGGTTTTCGAGCCATCTAGCTGCGTTGCTCCTCCTTGCGGGCCCCGGCCCGCTGCGTCGTCGCGCCTTGCCAGACGACTCGAAAACCGCACACTCGGGCGCGTTCAACTGAGGAATCTAGGTTGAAACCTGCGGGCAACGAAACACCCGTGCCAGACTCTGGCCGAGTCGGGATAATCCCAATCTTTTTCGGGAGGCCCGTTCATGTGGTTCAAAAATCTTGCCGTCTATCGCCTGCCCACCGGGCTGAAGCTGGACACCGCCGCGCTGCAGGAGAAACTGGCGACCCTGACCATGCAGCCGTGCGGCAACCTGGATCGGGAAACGCGCGGCTGGGTGTCGCCGCGCGGTGATGATCGCCTGCTGCATGAGCTCAACCAGCAGGTGCTGATCGCGCTGGGGGGGGAGCAAAAGCTGTTGCCGGCTTCCGTGGTCAACCAGTTCACCGCGGACAAGGCCGCCCAGATCGAGGCACAGCAGGGCTTCAAGCTTGGCCGCAAGCAGATGCGGGAATTGAAGGAGCAGGTGACCGACGAGTTGCTGCCGCGCGCCTTCGTGCGCCGCCACCAGACCTGGGCCTGGATCGATCCGGTAAATGGTTGGCTGGTGGTGGACGCGGCGACGCCGGCCAAGGCCGAGGGGTTGCTGGAAGCGCTGTCGAAGTCGGTGGACGGCCTGGCGGTGCAGAGCCTGCATACTGAGCGTTCACCCAGCGCGGCGATGACCGATTGGCTGCTCTCCGGCGAGGCGCCGGCCGGCTTCAGCATCGACCACGATCTGGAATTGCGCGCATCCGACGAGGGCAAGGCCACCGTGCGTTATGTCCGGCACACCCTGGAAGGCGAGGAAATCGCCGCCCAGATCAGTGCCCACCTCGCCGCCGGCAAACAGGCGACCCGGCTTGGCATGACCTGGAACGACCGCATTTCTTTCGTGCTGGGTGAACAGATGGAAATCAAGCGCCTGGCTTTCCTCGACCTCCTCAAGGAACAGACCGAGCAGGGTGAATCCGCCGACGAACAGTTCGACCTGGATTTCGCCTTGATGAGCGGGGAACTGGCGAAGCTGCTGGCTGACCTGGTGGCGGCGCTGGGCGGAGAGAAGGCGGCGGCGATCTGACCTGTAGCGCCGGCGCTGTCCCTCTGATCAGGCCCACGAAGCCGGCGAGACGCCGGCGCTACAAAACCACTTTCACCGCTGGATGCCCGGAGAGTTCCCGGTACAAGTTGTCCAGTTGCTCGCGCGAGATGGCGTGGATGGTGCAAGTGACGGAGAGGTAGCCGCCACCGCTGGAAGCGCGCATTTCCACGGTTTCGGCGGCGAAATCGGGGGCGTAGCGGAGGACGATTTCCACCATGTTCTGGGCGAAGTCGTCGCCGCGCCTGCCCATGATCTTGATCGGGAAGTCGCAGGGGTATTCGATCAGGCTGTCTTCGCTCATGCGTTCCCTTTGCCGCGCATGACGCTGTGCTTGTAGTCCTGATACGCTGCGTGCATCCGCCGGAATAGCGGGCCGGGGCGGCCGTCGCCGACCGGCTGGCCGTCCAGGGTGGTGACGGCGAGGACCTCCTTGGTCGAGGAGGTGATCCACACTTCACCGGCCGCGCGCAGTTCGACTTCGCTGATTGGCCGTATTTCATGGGCGATGCCTTCCTGGCGCGCCAGTTCCAGTACCACGTCATAGGTGATGCCGGGCAACATGAAGTTGGACTTGGGCGGCGCCAGCAGCAGGCCATTGGCGACCACGAAAACATTGCTGGAGGAGCCTTCCGAGACGAAACCGTCGCGCAGCAGCAGGGTTTCCGCACAACCCGCATCCACGGAAAGCTGTCGCAACAGCACGTTGGGCAGCAGCGCGGTGGCCTTGATGTCGCAGCGCAGCCAGCGGTTGTCCGCCGCCGTGATGGCGGCGACACCACTTTCCACCCCTTCGCGGGCGGGGGGAGTCAGCGGCAACGGCAGGATGAATACGGTAGGCTGGATTTGCTTGGGGAAGGCATGGTCGCGCGGGCCGGGGCCGCGGGTGACTTGCAGATAGAGGCCCAGATCCTCGCTTTCCGCCAATTCGACGCTGCGCAGAATCAGGTTTTCCCATTCCCGCGTCGTATGCGGGTTGGCCAGGCGGATGCCGTCGAGGCTGGCTTGCAAACGGTGCAGGTGTTCATGCAGGCGAAACGGCCGCCGCGAATACACCGGGATGACTTCATAGACCCCGTCGCCAAACAGAAAGCCCCGGTCCATGACCGAAATGCGCGCTTCCTCCAGTGGGAGAAATTGACCGTTGAGGTAGATGGTGGTCACTGCGGTGGTCACTGCGGTGGTCACTTGAACATCAGCAACAGGTTGTCCCAGGTGCGGCCGAGCAGGCCGGCGACGGCGACGTTTTCCAGGGCGACCAGCGGGTAATCGGCCAAGTGGCTGCCGTCGATGCTGAGGCGCAGGGTGGCGATGCGCTGACCACGGCGCAGGGGCGCGAGCAGGGGTTGCCGGGAAATGATCTGGGCCTGAATGTGGCCAGCCGTGCCACGCGGCACGGTGACGTAGAAGTCGGAGACGAATCCGGCATGGGCGTCGCTTTTGTCGCCCTTGTACAGGCGCAGGGTGGCCACCGCCTGGTTGGCGGGGTAGAGGCGCACAGTCTCGAAGAACTGGAAGCCGTAGTTAAGCAGTTTCTGGCTTTCCATCGCCCGCGCGGCATCGGACTGGGTGCCCAGCACCACCGAGAGCAGGCGGCGCCGGTCGCGTTTGGCGGAGGCGATCAGACAGTAGCCGGCGCCCTTGGTGTGGCCGGTTTTCACCCCATCCACGGTGGGGTCGATGAACAGCAGGCGGTTGCGGTTGGGCTGGGTAATGCCGTTGTAGCGATATTCTTTTAGCGAGTAGAGCTTGTAGAACTCGGGGAAGGCGCGGATCAGGGCGCTGGACAGGCGCGCCAGATCACGCGCGGTGGTGACGTGTTGTGGATGCGGCAGGCCGGTGGCGTTGAGGTAGTGGGTGCCGGTCAGCCCGAGGCGGCGGGCCTGCTCGTTCATCATGGCGGCAAAGCCCTCCTCGGAGCCGGCGATGGCTTCGGCCAGGACGATGCAGGCGTCATTGCCGGATTGCACGATCACGCCTTTCAACAGATCGTCCACCTTGGCCGGCTTTTTCGGGTCCAGGAACATGCGCGAGCCTTCCGCTTTCCAGGCTTTTTCGGACACCGGCAGCGTCTGTTCCAGCGCCAGGCGCCCTTCCTTGATCGCGCTGAACACCAGATACGCGGTCATCAGCTTGGTCAGGGAGGCCGGTTCGACTGCGGCATCGGCATTCTTCTCCGCCAGCGGCAGGCCACTGGCGGTGTCGATCAGCAACCAGGCGCGGGCATCGATTTGGGGAGCGGGCGGTAGCGGCAGGGCAGCCCTGACGGGCAGGGCAATAAAAATGAGGGAGAGCAGGAAGGCGATGGCTTTCATTGGGTGCGGTGCGGTGGGGAATGGGTGAAAGAAGCGGCCAACCAGGTCAGCGCTTGCCGGGTTTCGGCCGTTCCTTGCGCACCCGCCCAATCAACTCGTCAGCCACCGCGAGCAGGCCAGCCTCGCCGCGTGCCGCCTGGCCGACCACTTTGTAGCGGCCCGCCACGGTGAGCAAGGGCACGCTATCCACTTTGTAGGCACGGCTGAGCTGTTCGGCGCGCGCCACCCGGGTTTCCGTCGAAAAGCTCTTGAAGGCGTCGTTGAAGCGGCGCGCGTCCACACCCTGCTGCCGCACCCAGGCGAGCGCGTCAGCTTCTGTATAGAGGTTGATGCGGCGGTCCTGGATGGCGGCGAACACCGCCTCATCCAGGCGCTGCAGTTCGCCGATGCCTTCCAGCGCGTAGAACAACCGCGCCAGGTTGCTCCAGGCGGCGCGGCCGAAGCTCACCGGCACCCGCTTGAACACCACGTCGCGGGGCAGTTTTTTCGCCCAGCGCGTGGCCAGGGGATTGAAGTCGCGGCAATGTGGGCAGCCCCAGGAAAAGAATTCCAGCACTTCAATCTTGCCGGGACTGTCGCCTGATTGTGGCGGCGTGATCGGCAGCCAGTCGGGACCCGCCGCCTGCGTGGGCAGGGCGGCCGCCGCCAAGGTGGCGAGCAGGAGCCGGTGGAATTGGCGGCGGGAAGGGTCGAAAAGGTCGACGGGATGGGACATGGCGGTTCCTTGATCAATTGCTGAATAGTCTGCGTTCCGGTATCGGCCGCCAGGCAAGGTAGCCCAGCGCCAGACATGCCGCGAAACCGAGCACCGACCAGTTGGCCAGTGACAGGCCCAGGAGGCTCAATTCGGCTTCTTCACAGAAGCCGGTGGCGAGGAAAAGTTCCGGCTGAAGCCGGCCCAGCCATTCCACCAGGCGTTCGATCAGGCCAGGTTCACCGCCCACGCAGGAGATGCTGCCGGGCGGTTGCGCCTGTAGCCAGCTTTGGTAGGTGGCCACGCCGAGGCCAGTGGCCGCCAACGGTAGGGCCAGAAAGCCAACCCCCTTTGCCGCTGGACGTGGCAACAGCAGCCCAGCGGCAAGGCCAATGCAGGCCAGCAGCAGGTAGAGCAAGCGCTGGAAAATGCACAGATGGCAGGGATGGAGATTCTGCCAAACAGTCAGCACCAGGCTGGCGGCGACCAGCCCGGCACAGCCGGCGGCCAAAGCCAGCCAGAGGCGGCGGGGAGTAAGGAGAGATTGCAGCATGGGAGCGATTATCCAGGATTCCTCGGTTGACCCGCCATGCCAGGGTTAAAATTGCCGTTTTCTCGAACTTTCCGGAGTTTTCATCATGTCCATGGCCGACCGCGACGGTCTTATCTGGTACGACGGCAAACTGGTGAACTGGCGCGATGCCACCACCCACGTTCTCACTCATACGCTGCACTACGGCATGGGGGTGTTCGAGGGCGTGCGCGCGTACGAAACCCCCGACGGCCCGGCCATTTTCCGGCTTCAGGAGCACACCGACCGGCTGTTCCGCTCGGCGCATATCCTGGGCATGAAGCTGCCTTATGACAAAGAAACGCTGATCGAGGCGCAGAAAGCCGCCGTGCGCGAGAACGGCCTGAAAAGCGGCTACCTGCGGCCGATGGCGTTCTTCGGGCCGGAAGCGATGGGCATTTCCGCGAAGAACCTCTCGGTGCATGTGATCGTCGCCGCCTGGCCGTGGGGCGCCTATCTCGGCCAGGAAGCGCTGGACAACGGCATCCGCGTGAAGGTCTCCTCGTTCGCGCGCCACCACGTCAACATCACCATGTGCAAGGCCAAGGCCAACGGCAACTACCTCAACTCCATCCTGGCCCACAAGGAAGTCGAAACGGACGGCTACGATGAAGCCCTCCTGCTCGACGTCGATGGCTTTGTCGCGGAAGGCTCCGGCGAGAACGTGTTCATCGTCCGCAACGGCAAGCTCTACACCCCGGACCTGACCTCCGCGCTGGAGGGCATCACCCGCGATACCCTCATCCAGTTGGCGGGCGAACTGGGCATTCCGGTGATCGAAAAACGCATCACCCGCGACGAGGTGTATAGCGCCGACGAAGCCTTCTTCACCGGCACCGCCGCCGAAGTCACGCCGATCCGCGAGCTCGACAACCGCAGCATCGGCGCGGGCAAACGCGGCCCCATCACGGAAAAGCTGCAAGCTCTGTATTTCGACTGCGTGCAGGGCCGCTCCGCCGCGCACGCCGGTTGGCTCAGCCACATTTGAGGAGAGGACCATGAGTCATCCCCAACCCGTCGTGGAAGTCGGCGAATCTGATCTACCGCTGCACTGCCCGATGCCGAATGAAGCCATCTGGAATGCGCATCCCCGCGTTTTCCTGCCGATAGAGGAAAAGGGCGTAGCGCTTTGCCCCTACTGCGGCACGTTGTACAAACTCAAAGGCTGGGATGGCAGCCGCCACCACAGACACTGAGAGGAACCGCCATGAAGAAACTCGCATTCGTCCTGCTGACCAGCGCCAGCCTGTGCGCCCAGGCGCAAGCCCCGGCCCTCAGCAAGGAACAGGCCATGCAGATGCAGCCCATGATGGCGCAGCAGATGCAACTGATGGCCGCCATGTATGACCTGCGTAAATCCCGGCTCGGCTTCGAGGAAACCGTGGCGGCGATCAAGGCCGGCGCGGGAAAACACGGCTGGAAACTGGGCGAAGTGGTGGACATGCAAGCGGAAATGCGCAAGGCCGGCGGCAAGGATGCGAAGCGCATGAAAGTCATCAACCTCTGCCCGGTCGGCGCCAACGAGCGCGTGGCCAAGGCCAGCGCCGGCAAGGCGCCTTCCCTGCCCTGCCGCGCCACGGTATTCGATGGCGCCGACGGCAAGATCAACGTGGTGCGCCTGAACCTGCACACCCTCGCCCGCGGCATGCGGGGCGATTTGTCCCGTGTGCTGGCCGATCTCGCCGCCGAGGAAGACTCGCTGTACAAAAACATTCTCGAATAGGCAGCCCGTTCAGATAAGCGTAAACGCCGGCTTTGCCGGCGTTTACGTGTGGTCTTGGCAAGCGTCATCCATTTGCGCCTGCCGGCGCATCGCGGACATGGTCCGCTCCTACGGCATGCCGGTTGTTTCACGTTAATTAGGGGCCGTAAACGAATAACCAGCCCGGATATTGCATGAATTCGCGTGATGCCCTAAAGGATACCGGGCTGCGCCCACAATCGCGCAGGCTATTGTTTGCAATGGGAATTTTGCGAAGGAGCGGCGTAGTGATTCATACGCCCGACTGAGCAAGACTTTCCAGTGCGGACAAGGGACCAGCGAGGGCGCGCGAGTATTCATGCAATATCCGGGCTAGAAAGCTCAGTTGGACGCGCCAAAGTGTGCGGTTTTCGGGCTGCCTGGCAAGGCGCGCTCAGTGGCCAATGAGCGCGGCGGGGCTGGCCCCGCAAGGATAAGCAGGGACTTGGCCGCCGTCTTTTGGCGGCTTAGTCCTTCGCTTAGGAGTTTCATCAGGAGCAACGCCGCCAGGCAGCCCGAAAACCGTGCAATCGGGTGCGTAGCGGCGCCACCCAATGGGTGAGCGTCCCCGGAGGCGCAAACGCCAGCACCCATGCGGTCTCACGAGGGCCAAGGAGCGGTCAACTGAGCTTTCTAGGGTTATAGAAGGGAGGAGTCCATCCCATTGGCTTCCTGATAAAGCCCCTACCCTTCGGTAAGCCGGCGCTACAAGTGCGACCGGTTTCATCATCCGGGGTGGCATCAAAGCCATGACCGTCAGGTTTATGGCTCAAGTCTTCACAGGGCTACGCCTGATGCAGCATTTCCCGTTGCAGGCGGGCGAGGTGCTCCAGGATGCGATCCTTGAGTTCGAGCAGGTGCCGGGCCTGCGCCTGCGCCTCCTGCAGGCGGCCATCAGCCTTGAGGCGAATGATCTCGCATCCGGTGCGATGCACCTCGGCATGGACCGGCTCCATCTCCTGGAACGCGGCAAGATGCCCGTAGCGTTGCCGGCCGTGGCCGTCGTACCAGTGGCCCAGGCGGCAGGCATGGTGGTCCGCCAGTTCTTCCCGGCCGAGCGACAGGCGGTTGCCGTCCAGGAAGGCGAGCACGCTTTTCACCCAACGCAGATGGTCGTACTGCGCCACCAGCAGGGGAAAGTCGCTCATTTCCCATTTTGCGTCGGCCCACAGCGCCCATCTCGGGTCGGGCTGCCAGGACGCGGCCCAGGCGGCGACCTCCGCCGCCGGCATGGGGCGGGCGATGCCGTAACCTTGCGCGATGTCGCAGCCCAGGCGCATCAAGAGCACCCCTTGCTCGGCCAATTCGACGCCTTCGGCCACCACGTCGCGCCCGAACAGGGCGGCGAGCGTGATCACGGCTTCCACCACGGCCAGGTCGCCGGGGTCATCCAGCACGTCACGCACAAAGCTCTGGTCGATCTTGAGCTCATCCGCCGGCAGGCGCTTGAGGTAGGCGAGTGAGGCGTAACCGGTGCCGAAATCGTCCAGCGCCAGGCGGATGCCCAGGGCGTGGCAGGCCGCGATCACCGAGGCGGCCTGTTCGATATCGGCGATGGCGGCGGATTCCAGGATTTCCAGCATCAGGCGCTGCGGCGGAACATCGGGGTGGCGGGCGAGCGCGGCCTTGAGGTCGTCGAGAAAATGTGGCGCGGTGAAGTGTTGCGGCGTGATGTTCACCGATACCCGCCAGTCGCGGCCCGCCGCCCGCCAGGCGGCGATCTGCCCGAGCGCCGCGGCGAGGGCGAAGCGCCCCAGTTCACAACCGAGTTCGTTGCCCTCCATGTGCGGCAGGAAATCCGCCGGCGGCACGATGCCCCGCAGCGGGTGGCGCCAGCGCGCCAGCGCTTCGAAGCCCGCCACCGTGCCCCGGCGCAGGTCCACCTTGGGCTGGTAGAACAGCTCGAACTCGCCCGCCGCCAGCGCGCGGTGCAGGTCTTCCGCCCGTTCCCGCCGCGTTTGCTGTTGCTCATCGTGCTGCACGTCATACAGGTGGTAGCGGTTGCGGCCCGCGTGCTTGGCGGCGTACATGGCTTCGTCGGCATGGCGCAGCAGGGTGTCCGGGTCGGACGCATCCAGGGGATAAAGGGTGAAACCCAATGTGGCGGTCACCCGCACCGTTTCGCCCTCCAACACGTAGGGCTGGGCCAGACAATCGAGCAAGCGCCCGAAGATGGCCTCAGCCTCGGCCAGCGTGGCCAGATCGGGCAGCACCAGGACGAATTCGTCGCCGCCCAGGCGCGCCAGCGTGTCGCTGGCGCGCAGGACTTCCAACGTGCGCGCGGTGACCAGCCGAAGCAGTTGGTCGCCAGCGGCATGGCCCAGGCGGTCGTTGACCGGTTTGAATTCGTCCAGGTCCAGCATCCCCACCGCCAACAGATGCTGGCCTCGGTCACAGCGCGCCACCGCCTGTTTCAGGCGGTCGGCCAGCAGCGCCCGGTTGGGCAGTCCAGTCAGGTCATCGTGGGTGGCTTGCCAGCCTATCCTTTTTTGCAGCGCCTTTTTCTCGCTCACGTCATGGAACACCAGCACGCAGCCGACGATCTCGCCATTCCCGCACCGAATCGGGGCGGCGGAATCCTCGATCGGCTGCTCGCTGCCGTCGCGGGCGATCAGCACGGTATGGTTGGCCAAGCCCACCACGATGCCCTCGGCCAGCACCCGGGCGACCGGGTTGTCCACCGGAGCGCGGGTCTGCTCGTTGACGATGGCGAATATCGCGGTCAACGGCTGCCCCGCCGCTTCCACGGCAGGCCAACCGGTGAGCCGCTCCGCCACCGGGTTCAACTGGGCCACGCGGCCTTCGGCATCCGTGGTGATGACCGCGTCGCCGATGGACAGGAGGGTGGTGCGGTTCAATTCCGCCTCGTGTTCCCAGCGCGCCCGCGCCAGGGCGAGCGCTCGCAACGTGGCCTCGACCTCCTCGGCCATGCCGTTGAAGGCTTGTCCCAATAGCCGGCTCTCACGGCTGCCGCCCACCGCGACGCGGGTGCTGTGGTCTTCCGGGAAGCGGCGATGGGCCTCGATCAGGCGGCGCAGCGCGGCCAGCGAAGTGCGCAGGATGAGGCCCAGGATCAAAAACAGCGCGATGACGACCCCGCTGACGACCTGCGCCTGGCTGACGACGCGAATCCAGGCCGCGGCCCGGCCCGGCGCCGGGTCGCAGAGCAGCGCCAGTTCACCGTAATCGGCCCCGGCCAGGCTGATGGGCTGATGCAATTCACACACTTCGATGCCGGAGAGGCGGGCGAACCCATCGGGATAGCTTGCGGCGGTCGGCGGCCGCGCGGCGAGCAGGCGGGCGGATTCCATGCGCCACTCGGCGCGTTGAATATTCGGCCGCAGCCGTACCTGCTGTTCCAGGGCTGCCTGAATGCTGGCGTAGTCGCCGGTGATGACGCCTTCGGCAATGATCGGCTGCATGACCGCCGCCGCCAAATTCAGGCCGCTCTGCATGCTCTGGTTCTGAGCGGCGCGCTCTTCTCCCAGGAGCAGCCAGGTGCGCAGGCTGCCGGCGCACAGAATCATCAGGGTGATGGGCAGAAACAGCCGCCAGAAGAGGGAGAGACGATACCGGGAGTTCATCGCGCCGCCCCGTGTTCTGCCTGTGCCCGCCAGAAACGCCGGTAGGGGGCGTAATCGGCCTCGGTGGCGGCCACGAAAGCGAGCGGCTCGGCGTTCTTCACGATGGCATTGGCGGCATCCAGCGCGGCGCGGCCCTCGGCGTCATGGCGCATGCCGAGCAGCGCCGTCCGTACTTTTTCCACCATCGCCGCCGGAACGCGGCGATGCGCCATGACCGCCAGATCGGGATAAGGCTCCGAGGCCCACAGCACCCGATAGCGGAAGCCATGCCGGGCGGCGAAGGCGCGCATCACCTGGTCGTTGACCGCGGCGGCATCCGCCGCGCCGGCCGCCAGTTGCTGCATGGCCCCCTCCTGGTTGCCGCCAAACGACGCCTTGACCTCGATCCCCGCCCGGCCGAGCGCCAGCCGCGGCACGTGGTAGCCGACGAAAGCCTCGCGCGAGGGGAAGGCCACGGCCTTGCCCGCCAGATCGGCCAGGACGCGCAAGGGAGCGTCGGCGGCCACCACGATCTGGCTGGCGATGGCCGGGCGATTCAGCCGCGCGATGACTTGAAAGCCGAGCTTCTCCCGCTCCGGCGTGAACAGGTGGTTGCTATAAGCGAAGTCGTACTCCCCGGCCACGGTGCGTTCGGTGGTCTCCGGCGCGGCCTTGCCCATGGCCAGGACGAGCGGCACGCCGACCTTGCGGCTGACGTAGTGCAGGATGGGGTTCCAGATCTGCGCCGTGAGCGCCACCGGATGCTGGTTGAGCACGCCGAATTTCAACGCGGTATCGGCGCCGGCCGATTGCACTGAAAACAGGCCGGACAGCAGAGCAAGGCAGAACAGAAAAACACGCGGCATGAGGGGATCCCTTTTTTTTCTTGGCCCAACGCGGATATTGTAGGGTACAGCTCACTCGCCGTGCTGGCAGGCATGGCCGGAGGCCGCCCTGACCAATGAAACCTGCGGTCGTGTCGTAGGGTGCGGTGAGGAACGAACCGCACTGCGGGGCTGGCCGCGAATGATGCGGTTCGCTGCGCTCTGATGAAGCCCCTACCCTTTGCCTGGTTTCCACGCGCCAGCGTGGGAACCCAGTCCTGGAGGCTCCAGCGTCCAGATTCCCCCACTATTGCGCCGGTTTTATCATCCGGGGTGGCCTCAATTTATGCCCGTTTGAACAATTTAGCCCGGGCTACGCAAACTTCTCCGCCTGGCGGGAAGCCCTTGTTCAAGCTAGAATTTCCGCCCTTTTTTACCCTGCGTTCGCGCGCCCCGCGCGGACCATTTGATCGGCCCGATGACAATGGATCAGCGACAAAACAGCCTTGGTGGCACGCTCTACAGTCCGGATTTCGAGCAGGATAGCTGCGGGTTCGGCCTCATCGCGCAACTGGATGACCAGGCCACCCACAAACTGGTGGCCACTGCGATTTCCTCGCTGGCGTGCATGACTCACCGTGGCGCGGTGGCGGCGGATGGCAAGTCGGGCGATGGTTGCGGCCTGCTGTTCAAGAAACCGGACGGCTTCCTGCGCGCGGTGGCCCTGGATGCCGGTTTCTCGCTGAACACCCGCTATGCCGCCGGGCTGGCCTTCCTCAACCAGGACGCAATCCTCGCGCAACGCGCCCGCGATCTGCTTATCACCGAATTGCGCGGTCAAGGCCTGGAGCCGGCGGGCTTTCGCCGGGTGCCCACCGACAATTCCGCGTTGGGCCAATTCGCCCTGAAGAGCCTGCCGGTGATCGAGCAACTGTTCGTGAACTGTCCGGATAGCGTCGACGCCGACATCTTCGAACGCAAGCTGTACATCGCCCGGCGCCGCGTGGAGAAAGCCGTCGCCGACACCGATAGCGCCTTCTACCTGCCGACCCTGTCCGGCCGGGTGATTTCCTACAAGGGCCTGGTGATGCCGGAATATCTGCCGGTGTTCTATCCCGACCTCAACGACGCGCGCTTCGCTTCCTCACTCGCGGTGTTCCACCAGCGCTTCTCCACCAATACCTGGCCGGAATGGCGCCTGGCCCAGCCGTTCCGCTACCTCGCCCACAATGGTGAGATCAACACCGTGCAGGGCAACCGCAACTGGTCGCGCGCGCGCGAGCAGAAGTTTCTCAGCCCGCTGATTCCCAACATGGATGACGTGCGGCCGATCGTGGGCTTCAAGGGCTCCGATTCGATGAGTTTCGACAACATGCTGGAAGGCCTGGTCATGGGCGGCGCCGGCCTGTTCCGCAGTCTGCGCATGATGGTGCCGCCGGCCTGGCAGAACGTGACCAACATGGATCCGGATCTGCGCGCCTTCTACGAATACAACTCCATGCACATGGAGCCGTGGGACGGCCCCGCCGGGATCGTCATGACCGACGGCCGCTACGGCGTCTGTATGCTCGACCGCAACGGCCTGCGCCCGGCGCGTTATGTCATCACCCGCGACCGTTTTGTGACCATCGCCTCGGAAGTGGGCGTGTGGGATTACGGCGGCCCCGACAACATCGTCGCCAAGGGCCGCGTGCGCCCCGGCCAGATGGTCGCCGCCGATCTGGAGACCGGGCGTTTCCTGCTGCCGGAAGACATCGACGCCCAGTTGAAGTCCGCTTACCCCTACCGCGATTGGCTGAAAGCCTACGGCCGCCGGATTGAATTCGGCCTCGAGCAGGACAGCGATTACCCGGCAATGGATGCCGACAGCGTCGCGACCCACCAGAAATTGTTCAACCTCAGTTCCGAGGAACTGGATCAGGTGATCCGCGTGCTGGCCGAGGAGGGCCAGGAGGCGGTGGGCTCGATGGGCGACGACACGCCGATGGCCGTGCTGTCGCGGAAAGTGCGCTCGCCCTTCGATTATCTGCGGCAGCAGTTCGCGCAGGTGACCAACCCGCCGATCGACTCGATCCGTGAAGCCATCGTTATGTCGCTCAACACCGTGTTCGGGCGCGAGATGAACCTGTTCGAGGAAACCCCGGCCCATGCGCACCGCATGGAGCTGAATTCGCCGGTGCTGTCGAACGACACCTACAAGGCGGTTACCTCCAACCGCGACCCGGCCTACGCGGCAATCCATCTTTACCTGCAATACGACCCCAGCCGGAGCACGCTCGAAGCGGCCCTGAGGAAACTGGCGGCCGACGCGGTGGCGGCGGTGAAGTCGGGCAAGGTGGTGGTGGTGCTGTCGGATCGCACCATCGACAAGGCATCACTGACCATCCCCGCCCTGTTCGCCACCGGCGCCGTCCACCACGCCCTGATCGCCGCCGGCCTGCGCTGCGACGCCAACCTCGTGGTGAAGACCGGCGCCGCGCGCGACCCGCACCAGATCGCCGCGCTGATCGGCTTTGGCGCCACCGCCGTTTATCCCTACCTTGCCTACCAGTCCATCCTGCAAATGGTGCGCGGCGGCGAGATCAAGCTGCCCGCCGAAAAAGCCCTGATGAACTATCGCAAGGGCATCGACAAGGGCCTGCTCAAGGTCATGTCGAAGATGGGTATTTCCGCCGTCGCCAGCTATCGCGGCGCCCAGTTGTTCGAGGTGGTGGGGATGCACGAGGACGTGGTCGCGCTGTGCCTGAAGGGCACCGTTTCGCGCGTCTCCGGCGCCCACTTCGCCGACTTCGAGGAAGACCAGAAAAAGCTCAACCGCGCCGCCTTCAACCCGTTGCGCGGCATCCCCGCCGGCGGCCTGCTCAAGTTCATGAATGGCGAGGAGTACCACGCCTACAACCCGGACGTGGTGCTGGAACTGCAAACGGCGGTACAGACCGGCTCCTATGACGCCTACAAGCAATACGCCGCCAGCGTAAACAACCGTCCGGTGGCCATGCTGCGCGACCTGATGAAGTTGAAGCTGGCGGACCAGCCGATTTCCGTCGATGCGGTGGAGCCGATCGAAGCCATCCTGAAGCGCTTCGACTCCGCCGGCATGTCGTTGGGCGCCCTCTCGCCCGAGGCGCACGAAGCCCTGGCCGAAGGCATGAACCGCATCGGTGGCCGCTCCAACTCCGGCGAGGGCGGCGAAGACCCGGCCCGCTATGGCACCATCAAGATGTCCAAGATCAAGCAAGTGGCGTCGGGCCGCTTTGGCGTCACCGCCCACTATCTGGTCAATGCCGAGGTGTTGCAGATCAAGATCGCGCAGGGCGCGAAGCCCGGCGAGGGCGGCCAGTTGCCGGGCAAGAAGGTGGAAGCGCACATTGCCCGGCTACGCTGCACCAAGCCCGGCGTTACCCTGATCTCGCCGCCGCCGCACCACGACATCTACTCCATCGAAGACCTGGCGCAACTGATTTTCGACCTGAAGCAGGTCAACCCGAAGGCGCTGGTTTCGGTGAAGCTGGTGGCGGAACCGGGTGTGGGCACCATCGCGGCGGGGGTGGCCAAGGCCTATGCCGACCTCATCACCATTTCCGGCTATGACGGCGGCACCGGCGCTTCACCTTTGACCAGCGTGAAATACGCCGGCACCCCGTGGGAACTGGGCCTCACCGAAGCGCAGCAAGTGCTGCGCGCCAACGGCCTGCGCGGCCGCGTGCGGGTGCAGACCGACGGCGGCCTGAAGACCGGCCTGGACGTGGTGAAAGCCGCCATCCTTGGCGCCGAATCCTTCGGCTTCGGCACCGCGCCGATGATTTCCCTGGGCTGCAAATACCTGCGCATCTGCCACCTCAACAACTGTGCCACCGGCATCGCCACCCAGGACGCGCGCCTGCGCCGCGGCTTCTTCATCGGCCTGCCAGAGATGGTCATCAACTACTTCACCTTCGTCGCCCGCGAGACCCGCGAGTGGATGGCCGCGTTGGCTATCACCAAATTTGAAGACCTGATCGGCCGCACCGACCTGCTCGAACTGCTACCCGGTGAATCCGACAAGCAGGGCAAGCTGAAACTCGACGTGCTGCTCTCCCAGGGCAGCATCGCCGACAGCGAGCCGCGCTTCTGCGTCGAAGCCTCCAACCCCTCGTTCGACAAGGGCGAACTGGCCGAGCAAATGGTCAGGGACGCGCTCCCCGGCATCATCAATAAGACTCCGCAGCGCCTGGAATACCCCGTGCGCAACGTCAACCGTTCGATGGGCGCCCGCCTCTCCGGCGAAATCGCCCGGGCGCACGGTGCCGCCGGCCTGCCCGCCGACTGCTTGCACATCAAATTGAATGGCTCCGCCGGCCAGAGTTTCGGGGTGTGGAACCACAACGGCCTGACCCTGGAAATCGAAGGGGATGCCAACGACTATGTCGGCAAGGGCATGTCCGGCGGCCGCCTGATCGTCTATCCGCCCAAGGGCTCCATTTTCGCGGCGCACCAGGCCAGCATCATCGGCAATACCTGCCTGTATGGCGCCACCGGCGGCGAGCTGTATGCGGCCGGGATGGCCGGCGAGCGCTTCGGCGTGCGCAACTCCGGCGCGCTCGCGGTGGTGGAAGGCGTCGGCGAACACTGCTGCGAATACATGACCGGCGGTTGCATCATCGTGCTCGGCAACACCGGCCTCAACGTCGGCGCCGGCATGACCGGCGGCTTCGCGCTGATCTATGACGAGGAGGGCCAGGCGGGTGAGTCGCTCGCCGAGAAGTACAACAACGAACTGGTCGACATCAACCGCATCAACGACGAGAAGACCGGCGAACACCGCGCCTTCCTGCGCGAGAAGCTGGAAAAGCACCTGCGCTACACCGGTTCCGCGCGCGCCCAGTGGATGTTGGAGAATTTCGACGATGTGGTGAACCGCTTCTGGCTGGTGAAGCCCAAGGCTTTGACGCTGGATAGTGTGTTGAAGGATTGACGGTTGTCATGACGATGCTTGAGGAGCTTGATATGAATACGGCCATGCTGGATCAGATCAAAAAGCTTTCCTATCCGGAGAAACTCCAGTTGGTGGAAGACGTCTGGGACGACATTGCCCAGGAAGCAGCCGCCCAGCCCATCACTGAAGAGTTGAAAGCGGAATTGCGGCGACGCTTGGCCGAGCACCGCGAGCACCCAGAGACCTCCATCCCCTGGGAAGAAGCGATGGCTGCGTTGGAGAGCCGGTTCTCATGAACATCGTGTTTCGTCCCAGTGCACTGGACGAGCTCGCAGAGATCAGGAATTGGTACGAGTCGCATGCACGGGGACTGGGTGATGCCTTCATGCGGTCTGTGCAAGCGGCTCTGTCACAAATTACCCGTTTTCCCCTGGCATCTCCCCGTGTCGACCCAGATGTGCGCAAGACGGTGTTGCGCAAATTTCCTTATGCCCTGTTTCACGCCGTGGAGAACGATGGAGTGATCGTGTTGGGCTGTGTTCATCAGAGCCGCAACCCCATCCACTGGCCCCACCTGGATCATTAATCAGGAACCTTCATGTCCGACGTATTCCAATTCCTCAACATCGCCCGTCGCGACGGCGACAAAGTCCCAGCCGAAGTTCGCAAGGTCGAGTTCAAGGAAATCTATGCCCCGATGGATACCGACCAGGCCCATGAACAGGCCGGCCGCTGCCTCGCCTGCGGCAACCCCTATTGCGAGTGGAAGTGCCCGGTGCACAACTACATCCCCAACTGGCTGAAGCTGGTGGATGAAGGGCGTCTGTTCGAGGCCGCCGAGTTGTCGCACCAGACCAACTCCCTGCCGGAAGTGTGTGGCCGCGTCTGCCCGCAGGATCGCCTCTGCGAAGGCGCCTGCACCCTCAACCAGGTCAAGGCAGGTGCCGTCACTATCGGGGCCGTGGAGAAGTACATCTCCGAGACCGCTTTCGCCCAGGGCTGGCGCCCGGACATGGCCAAAGTGGTGGCCACCGGCAGGAAGGTCGCCATCATCGGCGCCGGCCCCGCTGGCCTCGGTTGTGCCGATGTGCTGGCGCGCAACGGGGTCAAAGCGGTGGTCTTTGACAGGTATCCGGAGATCGGCGGCCTGCTCACCTTCGGCATCCCCGAATTCAAGATGGAAAAGAGCGTGATGGTTCGCCGTCGCGAGATTTTCGCGGGCATGGGCATCGTGTTCCGCCTCAATACCGAAGTCGGCAAGGATATCCAGATGGCCGACCTGCTGGCCGAATACGACGCCGTGTTCATGGGCATGGGCACCTACACCTATATGCAGGCCGGCATCCCCGGCGAAGGCCTGCCCGGTGTGATGGCCGCCCTGCCGTTCCTGATCTCCAACGTGAACCACTGCCTGGGGCTGCCGCAGGACGAGTTCATCGACATGAAAGGCCTGCGCGTGGTGGTGCTCGGTGGTGGCGACACCGCGATGGACTGCAACCGCACCACCATCCGCCAGGGGGCGGCCAGCGTCACCTGCGCCTACCGCCGCGACGAAGCCAACATGCCCGGCTCCAAGCGCGAAGTGCTCAACGCCAAAGAAGAAGGCGTGCAGTTCCTGTGGAACCGGCAGCCAGTGGCCGTGGTTGGCGATGGCCGCGTGGAAGGCATCAAGCTGGTCACCACCGAGTTGGGAGAACCCGACGCGCGTGGCCGCCGTACTCCGGTGGTGGTGGAAGGCTCCGAGGAAATCATCCCGTGCGACCGCGTCCTGATCGCCTTCGGCTTCCGTCCCAACCCGCAACCCTGGTTCGCCGAGTTCGGTATCAGCACCGACCCCGCCGGCCGGGTTGTGGTCAACAGCGTGGCGAAAGGGCAGCAGCACGCCTACCAGACCGCCAACCCCAAGGTCTTCGCCGGCGGCGACATGGTGCGCGGCTCCGACCTGGTGGTCACCGCTGTCTATGAGGGACGCGAGGCGGCGAAAGGGATGCTGGAGTTTATGGGGATCTGGTAGACAGCCGTAGGATGCGGTAAGCGTGGCGAACCGCATTGCCCACGGTTACGCCGCGTGGTGCGGTTCGTACCTCACCGCACCCTACCTCTCGGCGAAGCGCGCATACCAGAGCAGCCCCATCACGGTCTTGGCCTCGTCGATACGGCCGTCGCGCACCCTCTCCAGCGCTTCCGCGAAGGGCACACGGAGGATTTCCAGAAACTCATCCTCGTCCAGGTTTTCACCGGAGTAGCTGAGGCCGCGCGCCTCGAAATAGACCAGGCGCTCGTTGGAATAACCGATGCAGGGGTAGAAGGTAGGCAGTTCCCGCCATTGGGTCGCCAGGTAGCCGGTTTCTTCCGCCAGTTCGCGTTGCGCGCAATGCAGCTCGGTTTCATCCGGGTCGAACTTGCCGGCAGGCAGTTCCAGGAAATCGCGGCGCAGTGGGTAGCGGTGCTGGCGTTCCAGGAGAAGGTCGCCGTTGTCGAACAACGCAATGATCACCGCCGCGCCCGGATGGACGAGGTACTCGCGAATGGATTCTTTGCCGTTGGGCAGACGCACCCGATCCTTTTTTACATGCAACAGACGGCCGCGATATTCGTCGCTGGATTCCAGGGTGTGTTCGGTGAGGTCGGGAGGGAGCATGGCGGCTGGGAGTAGGAGGCCCGCTGGCGGGCCGAATGTGGTTGGCGCGTGCGATTATCGGCCCGCCAGCGGGCCTCCTACAACGTGGTTGCGAGCCGGGCCGCGATCCGTGCCTGGAGGTCGCCGGGAAGCGCGCGGAGCACGGATTCCCGCCGCGCGGCGGACCAGATCGAATCGGGGAACTTCGGGTCGTCCGTCCAGCGCGGAATCACATGCCAATGCACATGCGGCACCATATTGCCCAGACTGGCGAGGTTGATCTTGTCCGGCTGCGCCACTTCCCGCACCACCGCTTCCACCGCGAACACCACGTTCATCAGGCGTTGCCGCTCGGCTGCCGGTAGATCAGTCATTTCCTTGACGTGGGCGTTGAGGACCACCCGACAGAAACCGGGGTAGGCGGCGTCTTCCACCCAGATCACGCGGCAGAAGGCATCGGACCAGAGGAGGGTTTCGGCGGTGGGGGAACAGAGAGGGCAGGGCATGTCGGATATTTTTACACTTCGGCAAGGCAAGGCAAGGCAAGGCATTGAATTATAAGGAACTTAAATACATGGCATGAATAATGCTAATACATCAATGCCATTAACCCCATAGGAGAATACAACGTGAAACGCACTCTAATCTCTCTCGCTTGCCTGCTGGTGGCAAGCAACGCATCGGCCTTTGTGCTGGACTTTGAAGGCGTCGGCAACCAAGTAGCAATTAACGATTTTTACAATGGCGGCACCGATGGTGCTGGCCATTCTGGCGTCAACTATGGCATCCATTTCGGAACCAACACCTTGGGTATTATTGACGGCGATGCTGGAGGCACCGGTAATTTCGCCAATGAGCCCTCTCCTGACACGGTCATGTTCTTCCTGACCGGTAGTGCGGTTTTGAATGATGCGGCTGGCTTCGATACCGGATTTTCCTTCTTCTATACCTCCTCCACAGCCGCCACGGTGAAGGTGTATGACGGTCTGAATGCCACTGGCAACTTGCTGGCTTCGCTTGTCTTGAGCGCGTAATACAACGACAACTGCGTCGGCGACCCCACTGGTGGTTTCTGTAACTGGACAGCGGTCGGGGCGAGCTTTTCCGGCACCGCGAAATCAATCGACTTCGGTGGCACGGTGAATCAAGTCGGTTATGACGACATTACCTTCGGTTCCGCGACTGCTGGCGACAAGGGCAACGCCGTTCCTGAACCCGCCAGCCTCGCCCTGCTGGGCCTGGGCCTGGCCGGCCTGGGCTTCGCCCGCCGCCGCAAAGCCTGAGCGGCTTTTCGGCAGGGTAAAAAACGGCGACTTCGGTCGCCGTTTTTGTTGCGGGAAGCGGTTCAGTGTTTCAAATCCCGGTAGAAGTTTTCGTGGGGTCCGATGGACTCCAGGGTGGCCAGGCGGACGCCTTCATCGACCGTGTAGCCGAGCAGGTAGAGTTGGCCCTGGCTAAGGAACTTGAACACGAACAGCGCGGCCAGGTCGCCCCGCTTTCTTTCCCCTATCGTGGGGTTCTCCGCGACCGCCACGACGGCTTGATCGACATCCGCTGCCACGTTGTCGTGGAGTTTCTTGTACTGCCGCGCAAAACGGCGAGTCTGGCGGACTTCGTAACTCACCCTCGAAGGCTCCGGGGTACGAAGGGCGTGGACTGGTCGCGCGGCTCGGAGAGGGAGGCCAGCGATTCGGCGATGAAACTCACCGGAAGATCCGGATTGTCGATCGCCGCGCGGCCAATCTTGGCCCAGTACTCGATTTGCCCGGCAATGGTGCGATGCTCGCTTGCGGCATCGGCTTTGGCCTGGTCGTAAAGGGCCTGGTCGATGCGGATGGAGGTGGATACAGACATGGCAAGCCCTCTTGCTACAAATGTGGTCGACGCATCATAGCGTATGCCTTCATGGCGTTCAAAGCAGCAAAATCCGTCGGCTCCCGGCAAAGGCTGAGCACATTTCCGGCAGGGTAAAAAACGGCGACCTCGGTCGCCGTATTCGTTTCAGTCTCTGTCTTCCAGGACCATCTGGCTGAGTGGCGTCCCGGATGGGCTGAGTTTGATGGGGGGCGAGCATGTCGGTTTGCCGCCCGGCCAGCTTGCTTGTCCGCTGGCCACCAGGCGGTGCAATCCTTCACAACCCGGATCGGGAATGCCGACGATGCGGACAATGGGCTGATTGTGCGAGGCCACCTCGATCACTTCCCCCGCCTGTGCCAGTGCCAGGATGCGTGACAGATCAGACCGCAATCTACTGATACCGACGCGCCTGGCTCAATCCGCCCACAACCCGGCCAGGGAAAAACTGATGGCATCGAAAGGGACGAGGCTGACCGCGTCGCCATCCTTGAGGATGGTGATGAGCAACCAGCGGCCATCGACGTTTTCATAGGCTTCCAGGGTGCGCAGGTCGGGGTCGACCAGCCAGACGTGTTTCACCCCCCAGCGGGCGTAGATCGGCAGTTTTTCCACTCGGTCGATGCGGGCGGTGGAGGGCGAAAGGATTTCGCACAGCCAGTCCGGGGCGAGGTCGAACCAGGCGGTTTCCGGTAGCCTGGGCATGCGTTCTCGGCGCCAGCCGGCGATGTCGGGAACCAGGATGTCGTCGAGTAAATGGATTTCCGGCTCGTCCAGAATCCACCAGCCGCCGGGACCACTACGGCCTCGGTCGAACGGGCTCCATAACTCAGCCCCCAGCCCGGAATAGGAACGCGCATGTTTCGGAGCGGGACGGGGGTGTGCCACCACCCTTCCGTTGATGATCTCGCCGACCAGATTCTCTGGCAGGCCGAATAAATCCTCGTAAGTCGCAAAGCGTTCGGCGGGCAGTCCCATTTCGTACTCCCAGCAATTCGTTGCCGCGATTATGGCGTATGCGGCGATTCAGCTTGCCGCGACGTGTAGCGCCGGCTTCCAGCCGGCATGCCGGCTGGAAGCCGGTGCTACAACAGCACCCGCTCGATCCCGCCATCATTGGCCTTGCCGACAAAATCATTAAGCCAGTTCTCGCCCAGTTTCAGGCGCGCCAGTTCCACCACGATGTAATCGGCTTCAATCTTGCTGTCCGCGCTGTAGCGCAGCATGCCTTGCAGGCAGGAGGGACAGTTGGTGAGGATTTTCACCGCCTCGGTTTCGGGGCCGCGCAGGCTGTTTGCGACGCGGTCGATTTCCTCGGCCTTGCGGAAACGCACCTGGGTGGCGATGTCCGGGCGGCTGGCGGCGAAGGTGCCGGCTTCGCCGCAGCAGCGTTCCGACAGCTTCACGTCCTGCCCCATCAGGGTTTTCACGGTGTTGATCGGGTTGTACAGCTTGATCGGGGTGTGGCAGGGGTCGTGGTACATGTAGCGGGTGCCGCTCGCTTCGTCGAGCTTCACCCCTTTCTCCATCATGTATTCATGGATGTCCATGATCCGGCAGCCGGGGAATATTTTGTCGAACTGGTATTCCATCAGTTGATCCAGGCAGGTGCCGCAGGACACCAGCACGGTCTTGATGTCCAGGTAATTGAGGGTGTTGGCGATGCGGTGGAACAGCACCCGGTTCTGCATGGTGATGGCCTCGCCTTTGGGGCGGTCGCCGGTGGCGATCTGCGGGTAGCCACAGCACAGATAGGTGGGCGGCAGCACGGTCTGGGCGCCGAGTTCATACAACCAGGCCAGCGTCGCCAGGCCGACCTGGGAGAACAAGCGCTCGGAGCCGCAACCGGGGAAGTAGAAGACGGCGTCCGACTCTTCACTGACGCGGGCCGCATCGCGCAGCACCGGAACCACTTTGGGATCGTTGAGGCCGAGCATTTGCCGTGCCGTTTTACTGGGCAAGTTGCCGGGCAATGAGCGGTTGAAGAAGTGGATCACCTGGGTCGCCGCATTCGGCTTGCCCACGCTGGCCGGAGGTTGCCGCATTGCGGCGCGGGTCATGGGCAGCGCGCGCATGACCGCGGCGCCGATGCGTTGCCCGATGTAGCCGAATTCGATCGCGCCCTTGCGGATCAGGCGAATGGCATCCGGGTCGGTGCTGTTGAGAAAAGCCATCGCCAGGCGCGTGGCGGGCGCGGTTTTCTTTTTGCCGGCGGCGGCAAGGAAATTGCGCATGGCCACGGTGACGTCGCCGAAGTCGATGTCCACCGGGCAGGGGTTCAGGCACTTGTGGCAGACCGTGCAGTGGTCGGCGACATCGTCGAATTCGGCGAAGTGCTTCAACGAAATGCCGCGGCGGGTCTGTTCTTCATAGAGGAAGGCTTCGATCAAGAGCGAAGTGGCGAGGATCTTGTTGCGCGGCGAATAGAGCAGGTTGGCGCGCGGTACATGGGTGTTGCACACCGGCTTGCACTTGCCACACCGCAGGCAGTCCTTGATGGAATCGGCGATGGCGCCGATTTCCGACTGCTCCATGATCAGCGATTCCAGCCCCAGCAGGCCGAACGACGGGGTGTAGGCATTGGACAAATCCGCCCCCCGCAGCAGTTTTCCCTTGTTGAAGCGGCCTTCCGGGTCGACCCGGTTTTTGTAGGCGGCGAAGGCGGACAGCGCCGGTTCGGAAAGGAACTCCAGTTTGGTGATGCCGATGCCGTGTTCGCCGGAGATGACGCCGCCGAGGTCCTGCGCCAGCCGCATGATGCGCGCCACCGCCTGGTTGGCGGTGGTGAGCATGGCGTAATCGTCGGAGTTGACCGGAATGTTGGTATGCACATTGCCGTCGCCGGCATGCATGTGCAGGGCGACGAACACGCGGCCTTTCAGCACGCGCCGGTGGATTTTTTCGCATTCGGCCAGGACCGGCTGGTACTCGCGGCCGGTGAATATCTGGCGCAGTTCGGCGCGCACTTCGCGCTTCCAGGAGACGCGCAGGCTGTGGTTTTGCAGTGCGTGGAACACCGATATGGCTTCTTGCAGCGGTGTCCGCCCGCTGACATCGCACAGGCTGGGCGGCAGGGGGGCATCGAGGCCATTGAGATAACCACTCCAGCGCCCGCGCACCTCGGCGAACAGCGCCAGAGCGCGTTCGCGCCGGGCTTCGGTGAGCACCGGATCGGCGCTGCCTTCCTCGTCCTCGGTCAGGGGCAGCGTGCCCTTGATGAAGGCTTCCAGTTCATCCAGCAGCGCCAGCTTGTTCTCGATCGAGAGTTCGATGTTGATGCGCTCCACCCCGTCCGAGTAGTCGGCCAGGCGGTCGAGTGGAATCACCACGTCCTCGTTCACCTTGAAAGCATTGGTGTGCTTGGCGATGGCGGCGGTGCGAGCGCGGTCGAGCCAGAATTTCTTGCGCGCCTCCGTGCTCGCCGCGATGAAACCCTCGCCACCCCGAGCGCGGGCGCACTCGACAATGCGGGCGGCGGCGGCATCCACGGCGGCGGCGTCATCGGAAGCGACATCGGCCAGCAGCACCATGTTCGGATGACCGCTGTGTTCGGCCTTGGTGGCATAACCCACCGCCTTGATGTAACGGGCGTCCATGTGCTCCAGGCCGGCCAGGAGTACCTCGCCGGAGCGGCCACTGAAATCGCGGGTGATTTCGACGATGGCCGGCACCGCCTCGGAAACCTGGCCGAAGAACTCCAGGCACACCGTGCGGATCTGCGGCGGCATCCGGTGCAGAACAAAGGTGGCTTGGGTGATGAGGCCGTCGCAGCCTTCTTTCTGGATGCCGGGCAGGCCGGACAGGAACTTGTCGGTCACGTCTTTGCCGAGGCCGCGCTTGCGGAAGGCGCTACCGGGAATTTCCAGAATCTCGGGTTCGCCCTTGGGCTGGCCGTCGGCATGGAAGCGCCTGAGTTCGAAGCGCGCCACGTCCACGTCGTGAATCTTGGACAGGTTGTGGTCCAGGCGAGTGGCTTCCAGCCACTCGGCGTCGGGGGTCACCATTTTCCAGGACACCAGGTTGTCCAGCGCCGTGCCCCATAGCACCGCTTTCTTGCCACCCGCGTTCATCGCCACATTGCCGCCGATGCAGGAGGCATCCGCCGAGGTGGGATCGACCGCGAAGGCCAGGCCGGCCGCTTCGGCCGCTTCCATGACTCGCCGCGTCACCACCCCGGCGCCGCAAGTGATGGTGGGCGTGGCCGTGCTGTGGCCGGGCAGGACGCGCGGCTCGATGGCGCTTTTGTAATCGAGTTTTTCCGTGTTGATTACGGCCGAGAAGCGGGTCAGCGGCACCGCGCCGCCGGTATAGCCGGTGCCGCCGCCACGTGGAATCACTGTCAGCCCAAGTTCGATGCAGCCGGCCACCAGGGCGGGAATCTCCTCCTCGCTATCGGGATTCAGCACCACGAAGGGATATTCGACGCGCCAGTCGGTGGCGTCGGTGACGTGGCTGACCCGGGCCATGCCGTCGAAGGCGATGTTGTCGCGCCGCGTGTGGCGACCCAGCCCGCGTAACAGGCCCTCGCGCAAGTGGCTGGTTTCCGCGAAGCCGGTCTCGAAACTATCCACGGCGCGGCGGGCTAGCTCCAGCAGTTTGCCGACCCGCTCGTTGTTCTGGCGGCGCTTCTCGATCTCGTCGAGGCGGTGGCGCAGCGCCTGGATCAACAGGCCGCGCCGGGCCGGGTTGGCGAGCAGGTCGTCTTCCAGATAAGGGTTGCGGGTGGCCACCCAGATATCGCCCAACACCTCGAACAACATGCGCGCGGAGCGCCCGGTCTTGCGCTCGCCGCGCAGTTCCTCGACCAGACGCCAACCTTCATTGCCCAGTAGGCGAATGACGATCTCGCGGTCGGAAAACGAGGTGTAGTTGTAGGGAATCTCGCGGATGCGCTCGGTGGACATGGCGGCAAATGCCTATATAGGAGGCGCCGAATTCTACCGGAAGCGAACCCCCAGGACGCCCCCTGATTCCCGGTTAGACCTTATCCATCAAGGGGATATGTGATTGCTGCACGGCAGCATCGCGGCCTTGTTGGGGCGGCGTAGAATGCGGGCGAATTCTTCGCTCCCTCACACCATGATCCCCCTCCTGATCGTCGCCCATGGCAATCTTGGCGACAGCCTCATTCAATGTGCCAGCTATGTGCTAGGGCAACGTCCTGAACAACTGGAAAGCCTCGATCTGTCCTCCTGTGAGGACGCCGGCGAGATGCTGGAGCGGGCACGGGCGCAGATCGCGCGCCTGAATCAGGGCAAGGGCGTGCTGATTCTCACCGATGTCTACGGCGCCACGCCCTGCAACACGGTGTGCAAACTGATCCAGCACGCACAGGTGGAAGCGGTGGCCGGGGTCAACCTGCCGATGCTGCTCAAGGCGCTGAATTACCGCAACGATGATCTCTCTCTGCTGATCCGCAAAGCGGTGCAAGGTGGGCAGGAAGGCATCATGTACATCCTTCCCCGTGATGCCCAGGATGAATACTCCGATGCCTGAGCGCGAGATCGAAATCAGCAACAAGCTGGGGATGCACGCCCGTGCCTCCGCCAAACTCACCCAGGCCGCCGGCGGTTTTCCTTGTGAAGTCTGGCTCTCACGCAATGGCCGGCGGGTCAACGGCAAAAGCATCATGGGCGTGATGATGTTGGCCGCCGCGCGGGGTACCACCATCAAGCTGGAAACCCGCGGGCCCGAGGAAGACGCCGCCATGGCGGTGCTGGTGGCGCTGATCGAAGACAAGTTCGGGGAAGCGGAATGACCTTTTCCCTGCACGGCATCGGCGTCTCCGGCGGCTACGCGATCGGCCGCGCTCAGCTTTATTCGCAGGATCGCCTGGAAGCGCCGCATTACCTGTTGCGCCCGGAGCACCTCGACGCCGAAGTGGCGCGTTTTACCGCGGCGGTGGCGGCGGTGCGCGCCGAGATGATGGCCTTGCAGGATCACATCCCGGAAGGCTCACCGGCGGAACTCTCCGCCTTCCTCAACGTGCATGTGCTGATCCTCAACGACTCCATGCTGTCCGAGGCGCCCAAGCACCGAATCCGCGCCGACCGCTGCAACGCGGAATGGGCCCTGGCGCAGCAGACCGAGGCACTGATCGTGCAGTTCGAGGCGATCGAGGACGATTACCTGCGCGAGCGCCGCAATGACGTGCGCCAGGTTGCCGACAAGGTGCTCAAGGTGCTCATGGGCCACCCCGGCCATGCGCCGCTGAAACCCGCCGATGAGGGCGACATCATTCTGGTCGCGCACGACCTGTCGCCGTCCGACATGGTGCTGTTCAAGCAGCACGACTTCGCCGGCTTCATCACCGATCTGGGCGGCACCACCTCGCACACCGCCATTCTCGCGCGCAGCCTCAACCTGCCTTCGGTGATGGCCCTGCACAGCGCGCGCGCCCTGATCCAGGAAGGCGACTGGCTGATCGTCGATGGCGTCGCCGGCGTCGTCATCGTTGCCCCGGATGCCTCCATCCTCGACGAATACCGCCTGCGCCGGAACCAGTGGCAGTTGGAGCAGAAGAAGCTGCGGCGCCTCAAGACCAGCCCGTCCGCCACGCTGGATGGCCTGGAGGTCGAGCTCCAGGCGAATATCGACCTGCCCAGCGACGTGGCGCAAGCGCTGGGCGAGAACGCCAGCGGCATCGGCCTGTTCCGCAGCGAATTCCTGTTCCTCAATCGCGACGATCTGCCTTCGGAGGATGAACAGTTCGAAGCCTACCGGCATGTGGCGCGAGAAATGGTGGGGCGTTGCGTGGTGATCCGCACCCTCGACGTGGGCGCCGACAAATCCGTGCGCTGGTTGCACGACAGTAGCGTCAACCCCGCCCTGGGGCGGCGCGCCATCCGCCTGTGCCTGGCGGAACCACAAATCTTCATCACCCAGATCCGCGCCCTGTTGCGCGCCAGCCACTACGGCCAGATCAAGATTCTGCTGCCGATGCTGGCCAGCCTGACCGAGCTCGACCAGGCCCTGGCCCTGATCGGCGCGGCGCGCGGCATGTTGCGGGTGGAAGACATCCCCTTCGACGAGGAAACGCCCATCGGCGGCATGATCGAAGTGCCCGCCGCCGCGCTCGCGGCGGAATGGTTCGCCAAGAAACTGGATTTCCTCTCGCTGGGCACCAACGACCTGATTCAGTACACCCTCGCCATCGACCGCACCGACGACACCGTCGCCCACCTCTACGACCCCTTGCACCCTTCCGTGCTGGCGTTGATCGACCATACGCTCAAGATTGGCATCAAGCTGGGCAAGCCGGTCTCGGTGTGCGGCGAGATGGCTGGCGACCCCAAACTCACCCGCCTCCTGCTTGGGCTTGGCCTGACCCGCTTCTCCATGCACCCGGCGCACATCCTCGCGGTGAAACAGCAAGTGCTGCGTAGCCATGTCGGCGAACTCGCGCCGCAAGCCAGAAAACTCCTGCGTGCCGGCCGCCCGGAACGCATCCAGGAATTGCTGCAACAGATCAATCGGTAACCCCCCTGCGTCAAAACAGCAGCAGATCCGTGTTGTCGCCTTGTCGCGTGATGGCTTCGTCTTCGGTTTCCGCGCCGGTTTCCTCCTGTTCCACGATCAGGTCCGACACGCCGTAGCGCACCCAGACCTGGTTGCCGTTGCCGGAGTAAACCACCTGCTCGCACAGGTGCTTCACCAGGGCGATGCCGCGTCCATAGGCTAGTTCATTGCCCGTGTCTTCGCCGCTGCCCAAAGCGCCCGGGCACTTCTCGAAATCGAAGCCGGGGCCGCTGTCGGCCAGGCTGATATCGAGCACCGCGCGCGACTTCTCCTGGTGCATATGGAAGGCGATGTCGATACGTCCGCCATGCAGTCCCGCCAGGCGCGCGCCGCGCTGGCGCATATACAGCTCGAAGCCGCCGATCCAGCTCTTGGTGGCGGAATCCAGGCCGAGCAGGCCGTGGTCCAGCGCATTGTTGAACAGTTCCGAAAAAATCAGGAACAGCGTGCCCTGATGCGGCCGGAGTGCTTGAATCTGGGTGGCGAAGCCGAGCACGGCCGGCACCACGTCGAGGTAGCGCAGTTCCTCGGCGCCGAACGACAGCGCCAGGCGCCACTCCGCCAGCGGGCCGTGGTGCGCGGGCGTGGGCGTGGTGGAGCGGACCTGGCGGCGGCGGTTGATCGGCACCGAAACCAGCAGGGCGGAGATGTCGTCGTGCCCCGGCTGGCCGGCGAGATGGTCGTTGACGCCTTGCAGGAGGCTGGCGCAGCGCGTTTCGCAGCCTTGCGCCTGGCTCAAGGCGGCGCACACACCGTCGAGGGCGAACCAGCCGCCGGCCGGGTTTTCCGCCTCGGTGAGTCCGTCCGAGCAGAGCACCAGGTCGCCCGGTTCGTGGAACACCACGGTCTCGGTCATGCCGGAAAACAGCTTGTCTGGAAGGATGCCCAGCGGTGGATGATGGGAGGCCCATTGCATGGCGACCTTGCCGCGCGTGTTGATGAACAGCGCATCCGGGTTGCCGCCGTTCCACACTTCCACAGTCTGATTGCGCACGTCGATGGCGGCCAGGGTGGCCGCCACGAAGCGGTCAGGGGGCAGGATGGACTTGAGCTTGCGGTTGAGTTCCTCGGCGATCGAGGGCAGCGGAAAACCTTTCGCGGTCATGCTGTAGAAGGCCTGGGTCAGCGGCATGGCGGACAACGCGGCAGCCAGGCCGTGGCCGGCGGCATCCGCCAGCAGCACATTGAGCACTTCGCCGGGCGCGCGCGCGGCGCACAGCAAATCGCCACTGAAGGTGTCCGCCGGCATGTTGAAGTGGCGAATCATCGGGTCGCGCAGGCCGGCCGCGTCCGTCAACCGGCTCATCACGTGGGCGCCCAGGCGCGACTGTTCTTCCGCTTCCAGGCGCCAGTTCTGCAGTTCCTCGGCGTTGGCCTGCACTTCCCGCTGCAAGGCGAGGATGCGCGCATAGCTGTTGATCTTGGCGCGCAGGATCTGCGACGAGGCCGGCTTGACGAGGTAATCGTCGCCGCCCGCTTCCAGGCCGCGCACGATGTCCCGCATCTGGTCCGGCGCGGATAAGAAGACGATGGGGGCCCACTTGTCCGTGGGTAGTTCGCGGATGCGCCGCGCCACCGTGATGCCGTCCATCCCCGGCATCATGATGTCCATGAAGATCAGGTCGGGGCTCGAAGCCTTGAATTTGGCGATCGCCTCCATGCCGTCACTGGCCAGGATCGCGCTATGGCCCAGTTCACCCGCCACCGCCGCCAACTGCATGGCATTGGCGGGCGTGTCATCGACAATGAGGAGGGTGAGGTGGGAGCTGGACACGGGAGGCCGGTGAGAGGCCGCTTGCGGGTGAATCAGGCTCGGATGCTGAACAGCTTGCCGAAATTGGCGATTTCCAGCACCTGCTTGACCGTGCCCTGGAGTCCAGCCAGAACCACACGCTTGCTGGCGCCGTCGGCCTTCTCACGCAGCAGCAGCAACATGCCCAGGGCGGAACTGTCCAGGTAATCGACCTCGCCGAAGTCGATGACGATTTCACGCACGGTGTTGGTATCGAGAATCTTGTCGTAGGCGGAGCGGAAATCCCGGTGCGAGTGGAAATCGAAGCGTCCGCCCAGCTTCAGGGTGGCGAGGTCACCGCTTACTTCGTTGGCAATCTGCATGGTGGTACTCCGTTTACTGGGTGTGCCAGCTTATCGGCGTGGGCTATTTTTTCTTGAGGGTGATTTTGTGGAATCGTGGGCGTCATGCCCGCCGCGGTGGAGCGGGCGGGACGCCCGCGATCCTACCCGCGCCGCCCGAGGCGGTCGAGCACGCGGCCGGCGAGGTCATTGAGACTGGCCACCTCGACCGCCGCGCCGATTTCGATGGCGGCTTTCGGCATCCCGAACACCACGCAGGACGCTTCGTCCTGAGCGAGGGTGTAGGCGCCGGCCTGGCGCATGGCGAGCAGACCCAGCGCGCCGTCCTTGCCCATGCCAGTCATGATCACCCCCAGCGCATTCGGCCCGGCCACCTGGGCGGCGCTGTTGAACAACACATCCACCGAGGGGCGGTGGCGGTTCACCGGCTCGGCCCGCGACAGTTCGGTGGTGTAGTAAGTGCCGTTTTTCTTCACCAGCAGGTGGGAATGGCCGGGGGCGAGGTAGGCGTGGCCCGGTAGTACCCGTTCGTTGTGCACCGCTTCCTTCACGGTCATCGCCGAGAGGCTATTCAAGCGCTGCGCGAAAGAACGGGTGAAGGCTTCCGGCATGTGTTGGGTGATCAGCACGGCGGGCGAGGTGGCCGGCATCCGGGTGAGAAATTCCTTGAGCGCCTCGGTGCCGCCCGTGGACGAGCCGACGCACACCATTTTTTCACTGGGGTTGAGGCAATGCCCGGACAGGGGCTGCGGCAGTTCCAGCACGGCCGCGTTCAGGGCATGGCGGCGGATGCGGGCGCGGGCCGCGGCGCGAATCTTGTCACCGATCTCCTCGCCGAGTTCCGCCAGGCCATCGCTGACGCCGAGGCTGGGTTTGGTGATGAAATCCACCGCGCCCAGTTCCAGTGCCTTGAGGGTGGCTTCGTTGCCCCTCTCGGTCAGCGTGGACACCATCAGCACCGGCATGGGGCGCAGGCGCATGAGTTTTTCCAGGAAATCCAGGCCGTTCATGCGCGGCATTTCCACGTCCAGGGTCAGCACGTCCGGGTTGAGCTGCTTGATCAGATCGCGCGCGGTGATCGGGTCTTGCGCCTGCCCCACCACTTCCAGGTCCGGTTGGCTGTTGATGATCTCGCGCAAGATGCCGCGTATCAGCGCGGAGTCGTCGATGATCAGAACTTTTATTTTTGGCATGGCTGTCGCGGGCTCAAGTGAACAACTCCACATCCCCCGCGATGTTGGAGGACTTGAGGCGCTGGCCATAGCGCTGTTCGCGTTCGAAGATGGTGTTGTTGTGCACGCTCTTGAGCTTGCGCACCATGACCCGGCCACTGCTCGGGAAGAAGTACACCTTGCGCGGGAAAAACCCCATCAGGTCTTGCGACAGCACCTGGATGCGCTCGGTTTCCAGGTAGTCCATCACGAATTCGCTGTTGCGCTCGCCCACGTTCACCGTGGTGAAGCCGCGCAGCACCGCGCCGCCGCCGAACACCTTGGCTTCCAGGCGGGAGCGCGAGGCGCCCATCTTGACCAACTGGTTGACCAGTACTTCCATCGCATAGCTGCCATAGCGCATCGAAGACGACACCACCTCGCGCTGGTCGCCGTTCTCGGGCAGCATGAAATGGTTCATGCCGCCGATGCCGGTGCCGGGATCACGGATGCACGCCGCCACGCAGGAGCCCAGCACCGTCACCAACAGCATGTCACGGCCGGTCACGTAATATTCGCCGGGCAGAATCTTGGCCGCTTCGATGTCGAAATTGCGGTCGAAATAATGGTTGGGAGCGAGAACTTCTTCAAACCCCTGCGTGGTCATTGGTGTACCCCTCCCGGGGGCTGCCCGGCCTGTTCGTAGACCGTCTGGCCGCGCAGGCGGAACAGGTCGGTGGCGTGGTAGAGCGCCTCGGAGTGGCCCACGAACAGCAAACCATCGGCTTTAAGCAGCGGCTTCATCTTTTTCAACAGGGTGTATTGCGTGGGTTTGTCGAAGTAGATCATCACGTTGCGGCAGAAGACGGCGTCCAGCCCGCCCTTCACTTGTCCCAACGCCGGCCAGCTCGCATCGAGCAGGTTGAGGCGGAAGAACTTCACCATCGCCGCCAGTTCCGGTTTCACTTTCACCAGGCCGGCACGTTCCCCGGTGCCTTTCAGGAAAAACTGGCGTTGCCGCGCCTCAGTCAATTTTTTGATGCGCTCCAGCGGATACATGCCGTCCTGGCCCAGCTTCAGCACATGAGTGTCCAGATCGGAGGCGAGTACGCGCACCGGCGCGTTGAAGCCGCCGAAGGCTTCAACCGCCGTCATGGCGATGGAATACGGCTCTTCGCCGGTGCTGGCGGCGGAACACCAGAGGGTGATCGGATGCTCGCGGCGAGTGCGCAGGAAATCTTTGAGGAGGGGGAAGTGATGCGCCTCGCGAAAGAAATCGGTGAGGTTGGTGGTCAGCGAATTGACGAAAGCCTCCCACTCCACTTCGTCACCCGAGCGGATCAGGGCCAGGTAATCCTGGAAACGCTTTAGCCCGGTCGCGCGCAGGCGCCGCGCCAGGCGGCTGTAGACCATATCCTCCTTGGCCTCAGTCAGCGCGATACCGGCATGGTCATAAATCATCTTGCGAACTTCCGCGAAGTCCCGGCACGAGAAGACAAATTCCCGTTGTGTTGCTATGGCTTCGGCCATGATGTCCTTCTCTATGTGTAGCGCCGGCGTCTTGCCGGCGTCTTTCAAGCCGCCGGCGAGACGCCGGCGCTACCTTAGAACTCCTCCCACTCATCGTCAGCGCCGGCCGGCGCGGCTTTGGCCATCGCCCGCACCGGGCCGGGGGCGCGCGCGGCCGGCGCCGGCGCGCGCGGCGCGCGCGGGGCCGGCGGGCGGATTGCCGCCGCGAGGTGGAACACCGCCACCGCCTGGGTCAGGCCGGCGGCCTGATCCTGCAAGCTCTCCGCCGCCGCCGCCGCTTCCTCCACCAGCGCCGCGTTCTGCTGGGTGGCTTCGTCCATCTGCGCAATCGCCGAATTCACCTGCTCGATGCCCTGGCTCTGCTCGGTGGAAGCCGCGCTGATCTCGCCCATGATGTCGGTGACTCGCTTCACCGCCTCCACGATCTCTTTCATGGTGCTGCCGGCGCTTTCCACCAGCCGGGCGCCGTCGCTGACCTTGTCCACCGAATCGGAGATCAAGCCCTTGATTTCCTTGGCCGCCGCCGCGCTGCGCTGCGCCAGGCCGCGCACCTCGCTCGCCACCACCGCGAAGCCACGCCCCTGTTCGCCGGCCCGCGCCGCTTCCACGGCGGCGTTGAGCGCCAGGATGTTGGTCTGGAAGGCGATGCCGTCGATGACGCCGATGATGTCGGCGATCTTTTTCGAACTGTCGGCGATGGAAGCCATGGTGTGGACGACCTTGCCCACCACGTCGCCCCCCTTGACGGCGATGTCGGAGGCGCCCCGGGCGAGCTGATTGGCTTGCCGCGCGTTGTCGGCGTTCTGCCGCACCGTGCTGGTGATCTCATCCATGCTGGCGGCGGTTTCTTCCAGGCTGGAAGCTTGGGCTTCGGTGC
>Ga0210027_1000556_pt1 | contig 37815 bp, 37 predicted proteins | sample CryGeymeta201510_FD_183978 | JGI IMG/M metagenome (GOLD analysis project Ga0210027, IMG submission 183978) | Groundwater microbial communities from Crystal Geyser aquifers in Utah, USA - Crystal Geyser metaG 2015-10 (SPAdes) (version 2) | ecosystem: Environmental > Aquatic > Deep subsurface >...
GGTCGCGGGCGGCGCCGGCGGCGAGGTCGATCTCCACCGCCGCCACCGGCAGGTGGGGGCGGGACAGGGTGAGGAGGGTGGCGCCCGTGGCGAGGGGCTGGCGGGTGGGCAGGGGTCCGGCCTGGGTTGCGGCTGGCGCGCTCGGGGTGGGGGGGGTGGCAAGGTGCGGCCACCGCGCGGTGCACGCCGCAACGGCGACCAGGGCGGTGGCGAGGAGAAAGACGCGGTGCTTCATCGCACCCCCTCGGAGGGCGGGGGTGGCCGCGGTGGCGGCGCCTCGCCCGCCTCCGGGATCAGGACCCCGAGGGTGCGGCGGTCTACCTGGAGGTAGGTGGCGACCACCCGCTGGACATCGCCGGCGGTGACCGCGCGGATGCGCGGCAGGTAGCCCTCCAGCTCCGCCACCGTGTGGCCAGTGGTGTACAGGCGGCCGAGGGTCATGGCGAGGGCGAAGGGAGAGTCCTGGGCAAAGACGAAGGCGGCGGTAAGCTGGCTCTTCGCCTTGGCGAGCTCGGTCGCGGCCAGCGGTTCCAAGGCCAGGCGGGTCACCTCCGCCGCCAACGCCGACTCCACCTCCGCCGGGGTGTAGGTCGGCTGGAGGCCGGCGTAGAGGGTGAAGAGCGACGGATCCTCCGCATCGCCGTTGTAGCCGGCGCCGGCGTAGAGACAGAGCCGCTGTTGCTCCACCAGCGTGCGGTTGAGGCGCGCGCTCTTGCCGCCGGCGAGAAGCTGGGCGGCCACCTCCAAAGCCGGGCCATCGGCGTGGTCAAAGGTAGGGGCGGGGTAGGCGGCGTAGAGGAAGGGGAGCTTCGCTGGCCGGTGCAGGGTGACCCGCCGCTCGCCGCGCTGGGGTGGCTCGGAGAAGGTGCGGCGTGGTTCCGAGGGCGGGGCGTGAATCGTTCCGAAGGTGCGCTCGACCTCCTTCAGGAGGGTGGCGGTGTCGAAGTCGCCGACCACCACCAAGGTGGCGTTGTCCGGCCGGTAGTAGCGCTCGTAAAAGCCACGCAGGTCGTCCACGGCAAGACGGTCGAGGTCCTCCATCCAGCCGATCACCGGGCGGCCGTAGGGGTGGGCGACAAACGCCGCGGCGTTGACCTGCTCCACCAGGGCGGACTCGGGGTTGTCCTCGGTGCGCATCCGCCGCTCCTCCTTCACCACCTGCCGCTCGCGGTCGAACTCGGTCGCGGTGAGGAGGATGTTGCGCATCCGGTCTGCCTCCAGCTCCAGGCCGAGGGCCAGGCGGTCGGCGGCGAACTTCTCGTAATAGGCGGTGTAGTCAAAGCTGGTGAAGGCGTTGTCGTCCCCCCCGGCCTTCGCCACCAGGCGCGAAAAGGTGCCGGGCGGGTGGGCGTGGGTGCCGTTGAACATGTTGTGTTCGAGGAGGTGGGCCAGGCCGGTGCGCCCCGCCACCTCGTCCTTCGAGCCGACGTGGTACCAGATCTGCACCACTGCCACGGGCGCGGCGTGCTCCTCGAGAGTGACCACCTTAAGGCCGTTGGCGAGGGAGTGGAGGGCGACCGGTAGGTGGATCTCCTGGGTCGCGGCCGGCAGGGCGGTGAACAAGACGAGGGCGAGCAGCAGGCGCGACATGGCCGCGCAGGATTGCAGAGGTGGCGCGGCTCGGGAAGGCGGGGTGTGACGACTGGCCGCGTGGGGTCGAGCGCGGCGCCGCCATCGGTGGGTGGACCTTCGCGACCGTCCGCCAACGCCAGGGCGCGGGCCCCGATGGGGCTGCGCAACCCGCTCCACGCTGGCCGCTAAGGAGGCCCATCAACGCCACGGAACACGAGGTTGTTCACCGGGGATCCAGGGGTCACGGAGGAGAGCCTGCCCTTGGCGTCCTTGCGCCTCTGCCTCTTGGTGTGGAGGGTGTTCCTAGGCGGTCGACCCCCCGGTGGATACCGTCTTTCACCCTGCCCTCCCCCCTCCTGCTGCATGCGAAGGCGCAGGGCCGCGAAGGCGCAACGGCTGGATTATTCACCCAGCGGTGTCGCCACCGCCGACCTCTCTACCCCGCGCGGAAGGAGCGCGGGGACCGCGCATCGCCCGGTTCAGATTTCGGATTCGCGCCCATGCGCGCCGATGCGCGTCCACTTGCGGTCCGCCCGCCGGTTAGGACAGGCGGTCGAGGAGGTCGCGGTAGCCCGGCCCCGGTTGAATCTCGCCGAGGATGGGCTGGCCGGGGCCGCCGGTGATCTCCTCCATCGCCTGGCCCGCGCCGGCTACGCAGGCGAGGCCGAGGTCGGCGAAGCCGACCGCCTCCACCGCGTCCGGGTCGATCCCGTGGGCGGTACTGCTCTCCACCGCCAGCGGTGCCAGCGCCGCAACGATCGCTCGGACCAGGGTGGTGTTGTGGCTCCCGCCACCGCACAGGATCAGGCGGCGCCAGCCACCCGCCGGCTGGGGAGCGCGGCGGAGGTGGCCGGCGACCATGGCGGCGATAAAGCCACAAGCGGTGGCTAGGGCGCCGGCGGCGGTGGCGCCGGCTGCGGTGCAGGCCGCGGCGAAGCCCTCGACGAAGGCGGGGCCGAAGATTTCCCGGCCGGTGGACTTGGGGGGCGGCTGGCCAAGGAAGGGGTGGGCGAGCTGCGCCTGAATCACCGCCTCCACCACCTGGCCGGTGGCGGCGAGGGCGCCGTCGCAATCGCAGCCCACCTTGCCCGTGGCGCGTAGGTAGAGGGGATCGAGGAGGAGGTTGCACGGGCCGAGGTCGTAGCCGCGCACGGCGCCGTTGCTGGAAAGCTCACTCAGGTTGGCGATGCCGCCGAGGTTGAGGACCAGGCGCGCCTCGGTCTGGTCTCCGAAGAGGTGGCGGTGGAAGAGGGGGGCGAGGGGGGCACCTTGACCGCCCGCGGCCACGTCGGCGGAGCGGAAGCAACCCACCGCGGTGCAGCCAAGGCCGCGACCGAGGGTGGCGAGGTCGGCGAGTTGGAGCGAATAGCCCAGCTCGGGGTGGTGGGCGACGGTGATCCCGTGGGCGGCGACGAGATCGGGGTGGAGGCGCACGCCCGAACACCGCACCGCGTCGACGAAGCAGCGTGCCACCGCCACCTCGGCCGCGGCGACCGCCTCCACCGGGACCGGCGCACCGGCGAAAAGCGGCACAAGCTGCCGGCGCAGGCGGGGCCACAGGGGGCGTGTGGCGAAGTGGAGCAGGTGGCCGCCGCGCACCCACGCCACGTCCACCCCATCCAGGGAGGTGCCGCACATGAGCCCGACCACGGTGATCGCCTCGGCCATGGCGGGACCTTATCGCGGCGCCCGCTCTGCTGGGCAGGCCGCGGTGGCGACCCCGCGCGCCACGCACCGGGGAGGGAGGGGCGAGACCGCGCTTTGCGTGCGGTGGTTCGCGGTCCGGGACCGTGGCGCCGGGGGTGTCGATGGCCTGGGCGAAGCGCAGCAGGAGCCAGCGTGGTTCGTGGTCCGGGTTTGTGGCGCCGGGGGGCGGGGGGATCGTGGCGACGGGTCGGCGCGGGGCGAGACCGTGGCGCCGGGTTGGGGGGTGAGCCCAGGAGCGCGCCCGCGCGCCGCGACCTTCCTGCGCGGCCGGCCCGGGGGGTGGATCGGCGGCCGGAGCCGGCCGCTTCCATGGAAGCGGGAACGGTGGCGTCGAGGTTCGCGCCAGGGTGCTGGAGGGGCGGGGGTCGGTTCGGGCGGCGACGGCGGATCGGCGGGGTGGTTCCGGCGGATCTCGCGTACCCGTGGTGGGAGGGGGGCTGGTAGGGTAGGGCGCCTCTTCACCGCCACGACCCATGGACCGCCTCGACGAGCTTCCCTTCACCCTGCGCACGGCGTTGCGCCTGTACCGGTGGCGGCGGGTGAGCCCCATCGCGTGGGCGCGCCTGGCCCATCCCCTCGCCGAGTGCCGGGTGGCGATTCTTTCCACCGCCGGAATGGTGGCGCCGGGGCAGCCGCCCTTCGACGCGGCGGTGAAGGGGGGCGACTTCTCCTTCCGGGTGATCGACCGCGCCACGCCGGTGGCAACGCTGATCGATACCCACCGCTCTCGCGCCTACGACCACACCGGGATCGCCCAAGACGCCAACCTCGCCTTCCCCCTCGATCGCCTGGGGGAGCTGGCGGATGGGGGGCGGATCGGCGCCGTGGCGCCGCGCCACCTCTCTTTCATGGGGTCGATCACCGCGCCGACCCGGCTGTTGCGCCAGACCGCGCCGGCAGCGGCGGAGCTGTTGGTGGCGGACCAGGTGGACGTGGCCCTGCTCGTCCCCGTCTGACCCTTTTGCCATCAGACGGTCGGTCTGATTCAAGGGGTGTTGGAGGGGCGTGGGATCGTCACCTGCTCGGTGACCGCCCTGCCGGAGATCACCCGCCGGGTGGCGCCGCCGCGCAGCCTGGCGGTGCCCTACCCGCTCGGCTTCCCCCTCGGCGCGCCGAACGACGCCGCCCTCCAGCGGAGGATCCTCGAGGCCACCCTTGCCCTGTGTGCACGCGCGCCGGCGACGGAGCCGGTCGCCTTTGTCCCGTGAGGCCGGCCGGGGCGGCGCTTACCGCCCCGGCCCAGGGTTTACCCGCGGGGCGCCTCAGGCGGCCTGCACCTCGATGCGGTGTTTGGCGCCCCGCGCCTGCTCGTTCTTCGGCAGGGTGATGGTCAAGACCCCCTTCTTGAAGGTGGCGGTGGCCCCCTTCTCCTCCACCTCGCACGGCAGCTCGAGGGTGCGGCGGAAGGCGCCGAAGGTGCGCTCGGTGCGGACGTAGTCTTTCGCCTTTGTCTCGTGCTCCTCACGTTTCTCGCCCTTCAGGGTGAGGAGGTCGCCGGTGAGGGCGATGTCGATCTCGCTGGCCTCCATGCCGGGAAGCTCGGCGGTGACCACGACGCTCTTGTCGTCCTCGCTCACGTCCATGTGTGGCATGTACCCCTGGGTGGCGGGGGCGAAACGGTCCAGCGGCCCACCCGCAAAGGTGCGGTAGACGTCGTCAAAAAGACGGTCCATCTCGTCGTGCAGGGCGAGGATGGGAGAGACCTCGTCGTGGCGCACCGGCAGCGAACGGGTGGCGCGACGCCTGGGAATCAGATCGCGAAGGGCCATGGTGGATCTCCTTTCTCTCTTCGGTCCGGCGTGCAAGGGGAAGGTTACTCGCCCCGGACCTCGATGCGCCGCGCCTTCGCCGGGCCCGCCTTCGGGAGGCTCAGGTGGAGGACGCCGTTGCGCATTGTCGCCTTGATGCCCTCACGGGCGATCTCGTCGGAGAGGGTGAAGGCGCGGTGGTAGTTGCCCACCTCGTACTCCGAGTAGGTGAGGGCCATCCCCGGGGGGTCGCTCACCACCGTGTGGCCGTCGAGGGTGAGGACGTTGCGCTCCAGGGTGATCTCCAAGGAGTCCTCGTCCACCCCCGGCATGTCGGTCACCACCTCGATGGTCTCGGTGGTTTCAAAGACGTCTGCCGGCGGCGTGTAGAGGCGGTGCACCTGCTTCTTTTCGACCACCGCACGCGCGGCGGTCTCTTGGGTCTGCATCTTTTGGGTTGTCGGGGTCATCTCAAGTCCTCCAAGGGGGGCACAGTGGGTGGATGGGTTGCGTGCTCAGGCGGTGGCCACGGTGATCCTCTTGCGCTGGTCCTCCTCCGCCCGCCGCAGGTGGACCACCAGCACCCCTTTGCTCACCTTCGCCTCCATGTGTTCGCCGTCGATGCGGAAGGGGAGTTGGACGGTGCGCACGAAGTCACCGTAGCCGCGCTCGCGGCGGTGGTACCGCTCCCCCTTCTGTAGCTCTTCCGTCTTGCGCGCGCCGCGCACGGTGAGGGTGTCGTTGACCACCGAGATGTCGAGGTCGGCCGGCAAGATTCCCGGCACCTCCGCGGTGACCACCACCGCCTCGTCGCCGCTCCAGACGTTCACCGGCGGGTAGTCGCGGCTCATTCCGCCGCGCGTGCCGAAGGCGCGGCTCACCTCATCCTGCAGCCGCTCCATCTCCCGCCATGGGTCCCAGGGTCCAGTCAGCTCATGCCATAACATCGCTCTCTCCTTTCACGGGCGAGCCGCGTGGCGCTCGCCGCCCGGTTGCCATTTCTCCAAGAGGCCTGTGCCTCCCACGGGTAACGAAGGGACGGCGGTGGGGGATGTCAAGGGGCGGCGGCTCCACGGTCCGTGGTCTCGGCGTGGTCCAGTGGCGGGGTGCTGGGTCACCACGAAGTGACGGGGAAGATCGGGGCCGATGGGGTGGCGGTGGCGCGGCTGGCGTGCACAGCCCGCACCCCTTCTCCCGGAGGCGGACGGCGAACGCCGGGGAGGTTCCTCCGGCGTACTAGGGGCCGGTCGGCCTTGGTCCCGATCGCCTGCCGCGCGCGGACCCATGGCAGGACTCGTGGGCCGTTCTTCGCCGCCTAGCCCCACGCAGCGCTACGCACGGCTCGATCCGGACTTGAGCCGGCTGCTTCTCGGCCCACGATTGCCGAAGTCCGGCAGACTCCCCCGGGGAGGGCGAATGGCGCCGCCCGGAGGTGGCGATCCGCGGGTGGCAGTCGCGGTGGCGTGACCGGAGGTTGCCGCGACGCGCCCCCAGCAAGGTTTCCCCGTGGTCCCCGCGGCGCAACCCAAACGGTGCCGCCCACCCTTGATGGCTCTCCCCGGATCGGGGGCGGGGGCGGTCAGGGGCCGAACCGGTCGAGCAGCAGGCCGTGGCGGAGGCTGTAGGGCGACGGCTGGATCGGCCGGCAATAGTGGGCGAGGAGGGCGGCGACGAGGCCGCAGCCCGCGACGATCACGTCGGCGCGCCGCGCGTCGAACCCCAGGAGGGCGCGGCGGGCGGCCATCGGGGTGGTACGCAGGCGCTGGCTCAACGGGGCGAGGTCGGCGCTGTCGAAGGGTTGCTGGCCGTCGCCGCCGAAGAGCATCGCGGAGAGGTGGGTGACCGTGGCCCCGAGGCCAACGAGGGGCACCGCGGCGCCCGGGCGCGGGAGGTCGGCGACGGCGGCGGCGAGGTGGTTTTCCATCCGTTGCCACTCGTCGCCGGTGGGCGGGTCGGTGACCAGGAACCGTTCGAGCATCCGGCGTGAGCCGATCTTGAGGGAGACCGCCGTGGCGACCTGATTGTGGCGGCCGTGGATCACCTCGGTGGAGCCGCCGCCGAAGTCGACCACCACCATTTCCGCCGGTGGGCTGGGGAGGGCGGCGAGGGCGGCACGGAAGGAGAGGCGCGCCTCTTCCTCGCCGGAGATCACCTCCAACTCGAGGTGGGCCTCGCGCCGGACCCTGCCTACGAAGTCGTCACGGTCGGCGGCGTCGCGCAGGGCGGAGGTAGCCACCGCCACCACCTGCTGCACCGCGTGGCGGTCGCAGTCGCGGGCGAAGTCGGCAAGGAGGGTGACCACCGCGTCCACCCGCTCGGGGTCGAGGCGGCCGGTCGCGTCGACCCCGCGGCCGAGTTGCACCACCTCGACGCGGTCGTGGTGGACCTGCGGCCGGCCGGCGCTGATCTCGCCGATGAGCAGCCGGCACGAGTTGGTGCCGAGGTCGATGGCGGCGAACATGGCAAGGAAGCGGGGTTGCGCCGATCGCCGGCCGCGGGATCGCGTTCGGTTATCGTTTCCCCCGCTTGCGCGCCTGGCGCTGGGCCTTGCGCTTCGCCTTTTGCTTCGTGCGGTCGATCTTCGGGCGGGGACCGTTGGGGGCGGCGGGGAGACCGAGGGGCAGGGCGGGGGCGGGCCGGCCGGCGCGACCCCCGCCGAGGGGGGGGGCGGCCAAGGCGCTCGGGTCGAGGGTGCGCATCGAGTTGACCTGCGAGAGGCGGCGCAGGCCGGGGACCTTCGCCATCAGGCCGCCACCGGCCGCCTGGGTGCCCATGAGGGCCATCATCTGGCGCATCATCTCCAGCTTCTTCATCAGCTCTTTGAGCGCCTTCGCTGACAGGCCGGCGCCCTGGCAGATGCGCTTGCGGCGGCTCGGGGAGCGCTCCAACAGCGACGGCTTGCGGCGCTCGGCGGGGGTCATCGAATGGATGAGGACCTTCGCTCGCTTCAGCTCGGTGTCGTCGATCGGCCCCGCGGGGAGGGGGCTATCGGCGAAGAAGGGGAGCTTGGCGACCAGGTCACTCAGCGACCCCATGCGACTCAGCGTCTGGAGTTGGTCGAGGAAGATTTCGAAGTTGAGCTCGCCGGCGAGGGCCTTCTTTGCCGCCTCCTCCGCCTGCTGCTCGTCGTCCACCGCGCGCGAGAAGTCGGCCATCAGGCCGTCGACGTCGCCCATCCCGAGGATGCGCGACGCCAGGGCGTCGGCGCGGAAGGGCTCGAGGCGGTCGAGCCCCTCGCCCATGCCGGCGAGCTTGATCGGGACGCCGGTCGCCTCGCGGATGGAGAGGGCGGCACCACCGCGCGCGTCACCGTCGAGCTTGGTGAGGACCGCGCCGGTGAGGGTGAGGCGCGCGTGGAAGGCGGTGGCGGTGGTCACCGCCTCTTGGCCGATCATCGCGTCGCACACCAGCAGGGTTTCGCTCGGTCGGGTCGCGTTGGCGATCTTGTCGAGCTCGCGCATGAGCGGCTCGTCCACCACCAGGCGGCCGGCGGTGTCGAGGATGACCACGTCGCGCCCTTGCTGGATGGCCGCGGCGACGCCCGCCTTGCAGATCTTCACCGCGTCTTGGTCCGCGTCGCGGTAGACCGGCACGCCGATCCGCTCGCCGAGGACGACGAGCTGGTCGATCGCCGCCGGCCGGTAGACGTCGGCGGCCACCAGAAGCGGCTTGCGCCCCTGCTCTTTCAGGTTGCGCGCCAGCTTGGCGGCGGTGGTGGTCTTGCCCGACCCCTGGAGGCCGACCAGGAGGAGGACCGCCGGCTTGCGACTGCTCGCGGTCAGGGCGAGGGCGGTGTCGCCCGTCCCCATGAGGGCGGTGAGTTGCTCTTGGCAGATGCGGGTGAAGTGGTCGCCCGCGGTGACCCGGACCGCGTCGCTGCCCTTGCCCGCCTTCAGGCGGACCACCTGGCCGAGGGCCTCCTCCTTCACCCGGGCGAGGAACCGCTTGGCCACCTCCAGGGCGACGTCACCTTCCAGCAGCGCCCGGCGCAGGTCGCGCAGCGCCACCTCGATGTTCGCGTCGGTGATCTCCGTCTCGCCGCGCAGGCGCTGGCGGGCAACACGGAAACCTTGGGTGAGGACTTCGAGCATGGGCGGCCGGGGGAGGAAGGGCGCGGGACGATAGCAGATTGGAGTCCGGGTCCGGCAGAGCTTTGCGCGGGCAGGGCGCGGCAATGCGCGCAAAGCGGCCGGCGTGAAGGGGATGCCGGTCGGTCGCCCCGCGGCCAGCGGTGGATCGCGCCGCCAACGGGGTTAGCGATCGCCGCCGGCCGCGGCCTTCTCCGGCGGGGTCGAGCCGCGGGGGCAGGCGTTGGGCCCGCCACCGCGCGCGGGGGCGGAACGGAGAGTCAGAAGCCTACTTGGAGATCCAGTAAACCCGCCGCGCCCGCCCGCCCCCCCCACGAGGTGCGCGTCGCGTCACAACCCTACTTGGAGATCCAGTAGAACCAGCCGCCCTTTTGGTCGGCGTACTCGCCGTCGGCGTCGCGGCTTTGCCACTGCTGGTCGTCGACGTTGCGCCCCTGCCACAGGTCGTGTTGCATCCGCTTGGCGTCGGCGTTCCAGTCGAACAGGTCGCGGGCGAAGAAGGTGCCCATGTAGTTGAACGCCGCCACCATGAAGGCGGCGTAGTAGAGGACCAGCCACCACGGCACCTTGCTTCCCTGGTAACCGATGGTGTCCTGCTTGTGCTCTTCGCGCATGGTGATCTCCCAAAGGGTATCCGGGCTCGAGCCCGCTTCTTCTCGGTTCACGATCGACACAGATCCGCCAGACTCCTAGCCGTGATAGAGGATGGTGCCGGTCCGCCGGTGCTCGGCATCGAGCTCGGCCTCGTGCTCCAAGAGCCAGTACTTCGGCCCCTCCACGTCACGGTAGTGGCCCTGGAGGTAGGACCAGATGAACAGGCAGAGGTAGCCGATCGCCACCACCAGGTAGGTGGAGACGGAGATCAGGGCAAACCCCTGGATCTCGTTGGCGAGCATGGTGCGGATGAACTCCGTGAGCTTGTAGAAAAAGCCCATCCCCGCGCACACCACCACCAATATCGCGAACCAGGTCAGGACCCGGCTGTCACGCATGGTTGACGATTGCATTAGCGCGCCCCCGCGGCGTTGAGGTTGTAGAGGGTGGCCGGGTACTCCTCCAGCCAGCTTCCGAGCCATTGGACAAAGGTAATGATGGCAATCCCGCGCTCATTGGGTACGTAGCGGTCGGGCTCTTGCTCGGTGGGTGCCGCTTCGTAGAACCACGGGTAGCGCGGCATCACCGAGGTGGGGGCGATGTCGGGCGGGTTCCAGAAGTGGGCGACGTGCCAGTCGTTGGTGTGCTTGCCGTGCTCGCGGATCAGGTCCGGCCCCACCCGGCGGGTGCCAAAGAGCTGCGGGAACTCGAGGGCGGTGGCGTATTCCTCGGCGACCGACACGGCGCCGAAGCGGATCGACTCGTTGGAGACCGGCCGGACGTACTGCGAGTGGCAGTGCCAGCACGCCTCGGCGACGTAGGTGTCGCGCCCCAGGCGCAGCGCCTTGGCGTACGACGCCGGGGTCACCCCCCCCGGGTAGTACTTGTTGAACGACTCGGGAAACTGCGCCGCGAGCTGGGCGAACTCGGGGAGCATCTCCTGGCTAATCTGCTCGAGGGGTTGGTAGGGGATGTCACGCATGTGGACGAAGGGCATCCACGCCATGACGAAGACGGAGAAGCCGAAGAAGGCGACTCCAGCGATGAGAAAAATCGTCGAGAACCGTTCCATCTTTCCTCCCTCCTTACGCCGCTTGGGGCGCCGCGACGTAGAGCCGTGAGCGGGCGCCACGGGCGGTCATCCACATGTTGTAGGCGAAGATGAACTGGCCAACGATGATCATCGTCCCGGAGACGGTGCGCACCAGCCAGAACGGCGCCGAGGAGATCAGCGACTGCTCCCACGGGGCGAGCGCCTGCCACTCGTACCCTTGGATGAGGCCGGCGATGATCAGGTCCCAAAACATGATGAACATGCCAACGGAGCTCAGCCAGAAGTGCCAGTGGTTGAGGCGCGGGTTGTACCACTCGTTGCCGGTGAGCTTCGGCCACAGGTGGACCATGACACCGATGATCCAGAAGCCGAAGACGCCAAACATGATGAGGTGCGAGTGGCCCACCACCCAGTCGGTGAAGTGGATGATCTTCTGCACCGTCAGCGTCACCTGGACCGCGCACTGCAGGCAGGTGGTGAAGTAGAAGATCATCGCGGTGTAGAACCAGCGGATCGGCAGGGAGTCGCGCAGGTACTGGCCCGAGCCGACGATGGTGGCGAAGAAGTTCACCACGACCGTGGTCACCACCACCTCCACCGCGATGGTGGAGATCACCGCCCCGTACTGGGCGTACATGGGGATCGGTGACCAGAGGAAGTGGTGGACGCCGTTGAGCGGGTAGAAGAAGGCGAGGGCCCAGAAACCGATCAGCGACAGGCCGTGGGACCAGATCGGTTTGTTCAGGATGATGGGGACGAAGTAGTACATCAGTCCCCACCCCATGGGGGTGACGAACAGGCCCACGAGATCGTGGATGAACAGCCCGGTGACCGCCGCCCCAGAGGCGCCGGGGAGGAAGTACTCGGGGAAGAAGTTGCCCATCACGTAGGTGAGCGCGGTCCACACGAGGCCGGCGGAGAAGTACCAGAGGCTCACGTACATCGCCTTCGACTTCGAGCGGATGATCGGGGTGTAGAAGTTGATCGAGACCAGCAGGAAGCCGACCACCACCAGGATGTCGACCGGCGCCCAGTTCATGTCGGTCAGGTTGAAGGCGCCGGGGCGGAAGCCGGTGGGGGTCTCGCCCCACTCCAGCGCCTGGGCGTGACCCGCCAGGATGCCGGTGAAGGTGAGGACCACGATCCCCTGCCAGACCCAGAAGAGGAGCCAGCTCAAGCGCTGAAACAATAGCGGCCGGCCGGTGAGGCGCGGGATCGCCCAGCAGAGGCCGCCGAGCAGGCCATTCACCAAGAAGCCGTAGGCGATGGTGTTGGTGTGGGTCATCCGCACCCGCCCGGGGGAGAGCCACTCGCTGTTCGGGAAGGGGTAGGCCTGGAGAAACTGGAGTGAGAAGAAAAAGCCCCCGAGGATCGAGACGAAGAACCAGACCATGGCGGCGACGAAAAACGCCTTCACCAGCCCTTCGTCCACCAGCGGGCGTGTTGCAGTGTGGGACGCCATAACTCCTCCTTTGCGACGATGCTTTGGGACGGCCGTGTGGCGCGTTACTTCGCGCCGCTACCGCGCAACGAAACGATGTACGAAACGAGGTGCCACCGGTCCTCTTCGTTGGGCAGCGAGTCGGAGTAGGAGGGCATCGGGGTACCGTCGAGGCCGGTGGAGAAGGTGCGGTAGATGTCCTTCAGCCCCGGCCCGCCCTTGAGGACGCCACTGGTGAAATCAAAGGGAACGATGTGGCGGCCGGTGTCGTCGGTGAGGGTGGGGGCCGACGGGCCGTCGCCGTGGCCGGTGTCGCCGTGGCAGTTGAAGCAGCGCATCAGGCCGTAGAGCTCCTTGCCGCGCACCACCGACGCGGGTTCGCCGACGAACTCCGGCGGCTCAGGGATAAAGATCGGCGCCTCGTATTCGTCCGGGTCGGACCAGCGGTCGGAGAAGGTCTTGAGGTATTCGATGACCGCCACCTTCTCGCTCTCCGCCATCAGGAACCACGCCGGCATCGAGCTGCGAAAGACGCCGCGGCTGATCGAGCGGTGGAGGTCTTGATCGGTCGGCAGGGTGCCGGAGGGGGTGGTGCGGAACTTGAAGGCGGCGCGGGTGAAGTCGCGTGGCTTCGGGTCGAGCCAGCGTGCTGCGACCCCGGCACCGTCGCCCTTGGCGCCGTGGCAGCCGACGCAGTAGCGGTCGTACACCTGCTTGCCGAGGCGCACGAGCTGCGGCTGGTTGAGGGCGGCTGCCAGCCTTGAGGGGTCGGACTGTGCATCGTCCTGCGCCCGCGCCGGCGCCGCTGCGACGAGCAAGGCCGCGCACAGGGCCCCGCCCACGATCCATCGCTTGAACACCATCGGCTCCTCCTCCTAAGAACTGGGGGTCGCTCCGGCCACCCGCGGCGGCCAGCGCCATCCCCCCTGGGTGGCTTGACTCCTCCTCGCTGCGGGCCCCGCCCGGTAACGAAGGATCTCAGTATGAATAGGGCGGTTTCTATTTTCAACAACCTTCCTATTGTTTGTGGCCCCATGGTTGTGGGGCGTCACCGGTCGCGGCTCCCTTGGGCGGCGTTGCGCGGGCGCGGGCGGGCCGGAGCCGAGGAGTCGTGCCGCGCGGGATAAGTCGCGGCGTTGCGCGGGCGCGGGCGGGCCCCAACACCGCGCTTCCGCGGGGTCGACAGTGCGGAGATCGCATGGCGCACCGTCTCCACCGGCAACGGCGCGCTTCCGCGGGGTCGACCGATCGGCCGGTACGCCGGGGCGCGCGACGGAGGGCGGGGTAGGGAGGGGGTGGGCGTCAATCCGTGAGGTACGCCGGGGCGCGCGGCGGAGGTCAGCGACCCGCGCCGGAACACGAAAGGTGGGGGAGTGCGCGGTGGAGGGGGTGGGCGCAGCGGGGTGGGAACGGCTTGTCGGGGTTGCGGGGCGTGTGCCACGGTCGCCCATGGAGCTCGCCGAGGTGGCCACCCTCACCACCCTCGGGCTCACCGGCTCGGTCCACTGCCTGGGCATGTGCGGTGGCTTTCCCCTGGCGGTGGATCTGGGCAGCCGCGGCTGGCATCGGGTCGTGCCGCAGCTCCTCTACCACCTGGGCAAGACCACCGCGTACCTCTTCCTCGGGGTGTGGGCGGGGTGGGGCGGCTTCATGCTCCACCACCTTCTGGGGGGACGGGTCGCCGCGACCGTGCTGGCGGCGCTGGCGGCGTTCCTCATGGCGGCGATCGCCCTGCAGATCCTCGGCCTCTGGCGGCTGCCCGCGGCCACCGGTCTGGCACGCCTCTTCCGCGAGATCGCGACCCCCGTGCTCGCCCTTGCACCACCCGGCCGGGGCCTGCTGGTCGGGGTGGTGAACGGCTTTCTCCCCTGTCCCCTGGTCTACGCCTTCGTCGCCCACGCGGCGCGCACCGCGCGCTTCACCGACGCCCTCGTCACCATGGCCATCCTCGGCCTCACCTCGCTGCCGGTCCTCGCCGCCACCGCGATCGTCGGCCGTCCGCTCGCCGGTCGCCTCGGCGCGTACGCCTATCGTCTCCTCGGCATCCTGCTGCTCCTCTTCGCCCTCTACACTGGCTGGCGCGGCCTTGCCCCATGGCTCGGGATGGAGCACCACCACCACGGGATGTCGATGGGGTGAGGGTGGTGGCGCGCTCGGGGTGGCTGTCGAGGGGGTGGTTGGGCGGGCTAGAGTCGCGGCCATGGCGGAGCAGGCGGGCGGCGGGCGGCGGGTGGTGGTGGTCGACGACGAGCCGTCGTTGCGCTGGGTGGTGCACACCGGCCTCGGGCGGGCGGGGTACACGGTGGAGGAGGCGGAGGATGCCCACCGGGGTTTGGCCTTGCTGCGCCAGGGGCCCGCGTTCGCGGTGATCCTCGACATCAACCTGCCGGGGATGAGCGGCCTGGAGGCGATCGACGAGGTGAAGCGCCTCTGCCCGGAGGCGGCGGTGGTGGTGATCACCGCCGAGGATTCGATGGTCAACGCCATCGAGGCGATGCGCCGTGGCGCGGTCGACTACCTCACCAAGCCGTTTGATTTGGAGGAGCTCCTCCTCGTCTTGGAGAAGGAGGGCGAGCGCCGCGAGTTGGTTTCGGAGGTGCGCAGCCTGCGCCGGGTCCAGGGCGATCCGCGCGAGGAGATGGCGGGGGCGGCGCCGGTGATGCGCGAGTTGTTCAAGCGGATCGGCCAGGTGGCGGCCCGCGAGACCACGGTGTTGATCCGCGGCGAGAGCGGTACCGGCAAAGAGCTGGTGGCGCGCGCGATCCATTTTCACAGCGGCCGGCGCACTGGCCCCTTCGTGGCGGTGAACTGCTCGGCGATTCCGGCGGAGCTGTTGGAGAGCGAGCTCTTCGGCCACGAGCAGGGCGCCTTCACCGGCGCGGTGCGGCGCAAGCGCGGCCGCTTCGAGCGCGCCGGCGGCGGCTCGCTGTTTCTCGACGAGATCGGCGACATGGCGCCGGCGTTGCAGACCCGCATCCTGCGGGTGCTGCAGGAGCGCGAGGTGGAACCGGTGGGCGGCGAGCAGACGGTCGCGGTGGACGTGCGCATCCTCGCCGCCACCAACGTGGATTTGGAGCGGGCGGTGGCGGCGGGGCGGTTTCGCGAGGACCTCTACTACCGGCTCAACGTGGTCGCCCTCACCTTGCCGCCCCTGCGCGAGCGCAAGGAGGACATCCCGCTGTTGGTGAGCCACTTCATCGCCCGCGGCAACGACGAGCTCGCCACGGCGATCAGCGGGATCAGCGAGCGCGCCCTGGCGCGGCTTGCCTCCCACGACTGGCCGGGCAACGTGCGCGAGCTGGAGAACTGCATCAAGCGGGCGATGGTCCTGGCGCGTGGCACGGTCCTCGGGGTGGAGGAGATCGACGCCGGCGGTCTGGGCGCGGCGGGACCCGCGGCGGCGACGGGGTTAGGGGCGGCGGTGGTTCCCCACCTGCGGCGCATGGTGGAGGAGGTGGCGGTGGGCGGCGAGGGTGACCTCTACCAACGGGTGATCCACGAGGTGGAGCAGCACCTCCTGCGCCTGGCCTTGGAACGCGCCGAGGGCAACCAGCTCAAGGCGGCGCGGATGCTTGGGATCAACCGCAACACCCTGCGCAACAAGCTGCGCGCCGGCTGATTGCGCGCCGGGTGTGCGGGCGGGGTTGACTTCGTCGTGTCGCCGTTTTCGCAAACCCGCGCGCGGCGCGGGTTTGCGGATGGATGAGTGGCCTGCTCTTGCTTGACACCCCGACAAAACCGCTCCTACGCTCCGCGCGTCCATTTTTGTACTTTCACCCCACACCTGTAGGAGGAGCGGATGACCAAGGCAGAGCTCATCGAGGCAGTCGCGAAGGAGGCAGATCTGTCGAAGGCGGATACGGGGCGTGCCCTCGATGCCCTGATCGATACGGTGACCAAGACCCTGCATAAGGGCGACAAGGTCTCCCTCGTCGGCTTTGGCACCTTCTCGGTGACCAAGCGGCCGCGGCGCAAGGGGCGCAACCCGCAGACCGGCGAGCAGATCTGGATCGCCGCGCGCAAGGCGCCGAAGTTTGTCGCCGGCAAGACCCTGAAGGACGAGATCGCCAAGCGGTAGAACGGTGCTTCGCCCTGCGGGCGCGCCACCCGCGACAAGGCGGCCGGCCATGCCCGTGCGCGCGCCGGCCGCCTTGACACGTTGGGAGTGGGTCCGAAGAATGCCGCCCCTCGTGCGGTTCCTGCGGAATAGGCGCGTAGCTCAGGGGGAGAGCGCTACCCTGACACGGTAGAGGTCGGCGGTTCGAAACCGCCCGCGCCTACCACGTTGAACGGGGTTGGCCAGCCGGACGATCAATGACCGAGCCCGATGGGCTCAGACGGACGGGCCGCCGCTACCCTCCCCACCCACCTTGACCCCTTATCCTTCCCGCGCGTAGCGAGCCCTCCTTGTCCGTTGTTCGCGTCACCCTGCCTGATGGCTCCGCTCGCGAGTATGATCGCGAGGTCACGCCCCTCGACGTGGCCAAGTCCATCGGCAGCGGTCTGGCGCGCGCCGCGGTGGCCGCGATGGTGGACGGGCGGGGGGTCGACCTGACCACGCCCCTGGTGGGCGCGGTCGCCCTGAATATCCTCACCGACCGGTCGCCCGAGGCGTTGGAGATCCTCCGCCACTCGTGCGCCCACCTCATGGCCCAGGCGCTCAAGCGGCTCTACCCGGAGGCGCGCTTTGGCGTCGGCCCGGTGATCGACAACGGCTTCTATTACGACGTCGACATCGACCACCGGCTCACCGTCGAGGACCTGCCGCGGATCGAGGAGGAGATGCACCGCATCGTGAAGGAGAACGTCGCGGTGGAGCGCCGCGAGCTGGCGCGCGAGGACGCGCTGGAGGCGTTCCGGCGCCTGGGCGATCCGTACAAGGTAGAGCTGATCGAGGCGATCCCCGCCGGCGAGACCATCTCCACCTATGCGCAGGGCGAGTTCGTCGACCTGTGCCGCGGGCCGCATGTGGGGAGCACCGGCAAGGTCCGCCACTTCAAGCTCCAGTCGATCGCCGGCGCCTACTGGCGCGGCTCGGAAAAGAACAAGCAGCTCCAGCGGATCTACGGCACCGCCTTCTTCAGCGAGGAGGAGCTGGAAACCCACCTCCGCCTCCTGGAGGAGGCGAAGCGGCGCGACCACCGGCGCCTCGGGCGTGAGCTCGACCTCTACCACCTCCAGGAGGAGGCGCCGGGGATGGTCTTTTGGCATCCCGCCGGCGCGGTCATCTGGCGCCAGGTGGAGGGGTACATCCGTGGGGTGATCGAGCAAAACGGCTACCAAGAGATCCGGACGCCGATGATCGTCGATCGCTCGCTGTGGGAGCGGTCCGGCCACTGGGACAAGTTTCGGGAAATGATGTTCACCACCGAGAGCGAGTCCCGGGAGTTCGCGGTGAAGCCGATGAACTGCCCCTGCCACATCCAGGTCTTCAACCAGGCGGTGCGTAGCTACCGCGAGCTGCCGCTCCGCCTCGCCGAGTTTGGCTCGTGCCATCGCAACGAGCCGTCGGGGACGCTGCACGGCCTGATGCGGGCGCGCAACTTTGTTCAGGACGACGCCCACATCTTCTGCACCGAGGCGCAGATCGGTCCGGAGGTGATCGCCTTCATCCGCCTCGTCTTCGAGGTCTACGCCACCTTTGGCTTCGGGGTACCCCTCATCAAGCTCGCCGATCGGCCGGCGCAGCGGGTCGGGTCGGACGCGGTGTGGGATCGTGCCGAGCAGGCCCTGCGTGACGCCCTCGCCGAGGTGGGGGCTTCCTTCGAGCTCAACCCGGGGGAGGGCGCTTTCTACGGCCCGAAGCTGGAGTTCTCTCTGCAAGACTCCCTCGGGCGGGTGTGGCAGTGCGGCACCATCCAGGTCGACTTCTCCATGCCCGAGCGTCTCGCTGCCACCTACGTGGGGGAGGACAACCACCCGCACACCCCGGTGATGCTCCACCGCGCCATCCTTGGCTCGATCGAGCGGTTCATCGCCGTGCTCATTGAGCACTTCGGTGGCGCCATGCCGCCGTGGTTGGCGCCGGTGCAGGCGATCGTCCTGCCGATCAGCGAGCGCCACCGTGACTACGCCGTGCAGGTAAGCGCCCGCCTCGCGCAGGTCGGGGTACGGACCGAGGTGGACCGTCACGATGAAAAGGTCGGTGCGAAGATCCGCAACGCCCAGTTGCGCAAGATCCCCTACATGGTGGTGGTTGGCGACCACGAGCAGGAGGCGGGGACGGTGGCGGTACGCCTGCGCGATCTGGGAGACCAGGGGAGCATGGAGATCGACTCCCTCATTAAGAGAATCACCACCGCCGTGCGTAGTCGTGCCATCGAGCTGTGACTCCCGCAGCGGCTGAGCGCGCGGCAAAGCCCACTCCCCTCGTAGTTCAAGGAGACACACCATTCGTAGAAGCAAGGTTTCCCAAAAGCACGAACAGCGGGAGCGGGTCAACCACCGCATCCGTGTCCCCGAGGTGTCGGTCATTGACGAGACCGGCCAGCAACTCGGAACGATGAACACCCACGATGCCCGTGATATGGCTCGGGAGCGTGGCCTTGACCTGGTGGAGGTGTCGCCCAACGTCACCCCGCCGGTGTGCAAGTTCATGGACTACGGCCGCTTCCTCTACGACAAGAAGAAGCGGGTGCAGACCGCCAAGGCGAAGGCGCAGACGGTCCTCCTCAAAGAGGTGAAGTACCGTCCCAACACCGATACCCACGACCTCGAGACCAAGACGCGCAAGGCACAGGAGTTCCTCGCCGAGGGGAACAAGTGCAAGCTCACCGTCATGTTCCGGGGGCGGGAGATGGCCCACCCCGAGCGCGGTCAAGAGCTGATCAAACGGGTGACCCTGCTCCTCGGCGAGGTGGCCGAGCTGGAGCTGGAGCCGCACATGGAGGGGCGCTTCATGTCGGCGATCCTCGTGCCGCGGAAGAAGAAGAAGTGAGGGCGCGCGGCGCGGGTGCGCCAAGGCGGGGATAGGGGATGGGGGGGAGGTCGGCCCTGCGGGCCGGCGAGCGTGACGGGGGGAAGAGACCCCAAACCACCATCGCCGGCCGCCGGCTGGCTCTAGCCCCCTATCCCCCACCCCCCCCTTGGCGCCTTTGGGCGCACGGCCTACAATCCCGCCCCCTCGCGTCACTCTGCACCGAAAGGACGTTCGCCATGCCGAAGATCAAGACCCGCCGCGCCGCGGCCAAGCGCCTCCGGCGTACCGGGAGTGGCAAGTTCCGTTCCCACCACGCCGGCGCCCGCCACATCGCGACGAGCAAGTCCACCAAGCGGAAGCGTGGCCTGCGCAAGGCCACCACCATCGCCAAGGCGGATCAGCGGCGCGTCGATCGGATGATCCCCTACTAGGGGTGGTGGCGCCGAGTCAGGATGACCACCGAATCGCGGGCGGGAGCCCGCTCCTACCTGTTTCTGGATTGAGCCATGCCTAGAGCCAAAGGTGGATACAAGACCCACCGTCGTCACAAGAAGGTCCTCGCCCGCGCCGCCGGCTTCCGCGGTGGCCGGTCGCGCCTCTATCGCAGCGCCCGCGAGGCGGTCGACCACGCCCTCGTCTACGCCTATCGCGACCGCCGGGTGCGCAAGCGAGACTTCCGCAGCCTGTGGATCGCGCGCATCAGCGCCGCGTCGCGAGGCCTCGGTCTGCCCTACAGCCGCCTGATCGCCGGGCTGACCCGGGCGCAGGTGCAGATCAACCGCAAGATGCTTTCCGAGCTGGCGATCTACCACCCCGCGGACTTCGCGAGCGTGGTCAGCCTGGCGCGCGAGCAGCTCTGAGGCGCCACGCCCCGGGTTGGGAGGGGATGGTGGCCACAGAGCTCGACGAGGTTCGCGCCGCGGCGATCGCCGCGCTGGAGGCGGCCGGTGACCTCACCGCCCTGGAGGCGGCGCGGGTCGCCTGGCTCGGCAAGAGGGGGCAGATCAGCGCCCTCATGCAGCGCATGGGGCAGCTCGCTGCCGGCGAGCGACCCGCCTTTGGCAAGGCGGTCAACGAGCTCAAAGACGAGGTGAGTGCGCGGCTCACCGCCCGGCGTGCCACCCTGGAGGAGACGGCGCGCGGCGCGCGGCTGGCGGCGGAGCGGCTCGACATCACCCTCCCCGGGTGGCCGCCGCGGCGCGGCTCGCTGCACCCGCTCACGCAGACGCGGCGGGAGATCGAGGCGATCTTTCAGCGGATGGGCTTCGCGGTGGAGCGCGGCCCTGAGGTGGAAAGCGACTACTACAACTTCGAGGCCCTGAACCTGCCGCCGGACCACCCGGCGCGCGACATGCAGGACACCTTCTACTGCGGCCCCGGCCGGGTCCTGCGCACCCACACCTCGTCGGTCCAGGGGCGGGTGATGGCCCGTCGCGCGCCGCCGATCCAGGTGATCGTCCCCGGGCGCGTCTACCGCCGCGACTCGGACCACACCCACTCCCCCATGTTCCACCAGGTGGAGGGGCTGCTGGTGGACCGCGAGGTGAGCTTCGGTGATTTGAAGGGGGTGCTCCAGGGGTTCACCAACCAGATCTTTGGCGCCTCCCTGCCGCTCCGCTTTCGTCCCTCCTATTTCCCGTTCACCGAACCGTCGGCGGAGATGGACGTGGAGTGCGTGGTGTGCGGCGGCCGCGGCTGTCGCGTTTGCGGCCACACCGGCTGGCTGGAGATCCTCGGCTGCGGGATGGTGGATCCCAACGTCTTTACGCTCGCTGGCTACGACCCGCAGGCGGTCTCCGGCTTCGCCTTCGGCATGGGGATTGAGCGCATCGCCATGCTCCGCCACGCGATCCCCGACCTGCGCCTCTTCTTCGAGAATGACGTGCGCTTCTTGGAGCAGTTCTGATGCGCGCGGCGTGGGTGATCGTTCACCGCCGCGGCGGTTTCTGCCAGCTTAGTCTGCGTCCGCTCTCCACCCTCCTCGGCGGTGGTCGGAGTGGGTCCCGATCGACCCCATTCAGCGGCACGAGGTGGAGAGGGCGGTTGGGGTCCAGATCGGGCCCCGTTCTTCGTGGCCCGTCCCCCATCGTGCGACGAACGGGTTTGCCTTCGGGCTCGAGTTCGCTTCCTCTCGGCCTACGGTCGCCGAAGTCCGACCAACTCCTCGCCCCCATCCCTCCTCCCTTGGCGCCGCGCGCGTAGCGAGTCCCCCATGCGCCTCCCCCTCTCCTGGCTTCGCGAGCTCGTCGACTTCGACCTCGACCTCGCCCCCCTGTGCGACGGCCTCACCATGGCCGGGCTGGAGGTGGCGGGGGTGGAAAACCCGGCGGCGGCGCTCGCCGGCTGTGGCGACCGCCTGGTGGTGGGGCGGCTGGCGGCGGTGGCACCCCACCCCGATTCCGACCACCTCACCGTCTGCCAGGTGGAGACCAGCCGCGCGGTCGTGCAGATCGTCTGCGGCGCGCGCAACCAGCGCGCCGGCGATCGCGTCGCCGTGGCTCTGCCCGGCTGCACCCTCCCGGGCGGCGTGGCGATCCGCAAGGCGAAGCTGCGTGGCGTCGCCTCCGGCGGGATGCTCTGCTCGGCGCGCGAGCTCGGCCTGGTCACCGAAGCCGACGGGATCCTCATCCTCCCGGAGGGCGCGGTGGTGGGGCAGCCGCTGGTGGCGGCCCTGGGGCTCGACGACCCGATCCTCGAGATCGACCTCACCCCCAACCGTGGCGACTGTCTGTCGCTGGTGGGCATCGCCCGCGAGGTCGCCGCCTTTGCGCCCGCCAGTCGCCTCCACCTCCCCGCGGTGGTTCCGACTGCGGGCGCGGGCGCGGCGCCGGTGCGCGTGGGGATCGACGAGGAGTCCCTTTGCCATCGCTACACCGGCCGGGCGGTGGTGGGGGTGACGATCGGCCCGTCGCCCGCCTGGCTGGCGCACCGTCTGGAGCAGGTGGGGGCGCGGCCGATCAACAACGTGGTGGACGTGACCAACTACGTCTGCTTCGAGCTCGGCCAGCCGCTCCACGCCTTTGACCTCGACCGTCTCGCCGGCGGCGAGCTCCACGTCCGCCGCGCCCGCGCCGGCGAGTCGCTCACCACCCTCGACGGCGTCGAGCGGCTGCTCGATCCCGAGCGGCTGGTGATCGCCGACGCCGCCGGCCCGGTGGCCCTCGCCGGGGTGATGGGCGGCACGGCCAGCGAGGTGACCGCGGTGACCCGCCGGCTCTTCATCGAGGCCGCCTCTTTCGACCCGATCTCCGTGCGCCGCACCGCCCAGGCCCTCGCCCTCCACTCCGAGTCGTCGCACCGCTTCGAGCGGCAGGTGGACCGCGACCGGGTGAGCGTGGCCCTCGCGCGCGCCTGCGCCCTCCTCGCCGAGGTGGCGGGGGGGCGGATGGAGGGGGAGGTGGTGGACCTCTATCCCGGCCGCCGGCCGGCGGTGGTGGTCGACCTCGACCTCGGCCGTGCTGGCCGTGACCTCGGCATCGACCTCGACGTGGCCACCACCACTGCCCTCCTCACCCCCCTCGGTTTTGCGGTCGCACCGGCAACCGGTGGGGTCGCGGTCACCGTGCCGTCGTGGCGCAACGACGTGGAGCGGCCGGCGGACGTGGTGGAGGAGATCGCCCGCCGCTACGGCTACGACCGCATCCCGGTGACCTTCCCGAAGGGCGGGCGGCCGCCCGAACCGGTGGCGGGGGTGGACCGCCTACGCCGGCGTCTCACCGACCTCGCCGTCGCTCTCGGCTATCGCGAGGCGGTGACCGTCGCCTTCACCGGCGAGGGCCGCGCCGACCGTTTGCGGCTGGCGGCGGACGATCCGCGCCGGCGCTGGGTGCGGGTGAGCAACCCCCTGGCCCAAGACCAGGCGGTGATGCGCACCGAGTTGATCGGTGATCTCTTGCAGGTGGCGGCGCACAACCAGCGGCGTGGCACCACGGCCCTGCACCTCTTCGAGGTGGCGGTGGTCTTCGCCGAGACCGGGGTGGTGGAGGCGCACGAGGCGGAGCACCTCGCCCTCTTTGCCTCCGGTGCGCGCACCGCGGTCTCCTGGGCCGTACCCGTGGAGACCGACTTTTTCCACCTGAAGGGTGATCTCGATGCGCTCCTCGCCGCCCTCGGGGTGGGCGCGGTGGCGTGGCGGAAGAGCGCCGAGCCCTTTCTCCACCCTGGGCGCGGCGCCGACCTCTTCGCCGGCGAGGTGCGCCTCGGCTGGGCGGGCGAGCTCCACCCCGACGTCGCCGCCGCCTTCGACCTCACCGGTCGCTGCCTGGTGGCCGAGGTCGACCTTGGCGCGGTGGCAGCCCAGGTGGCGCCGGGCCACGCCTACTGCCCCATCCCCCGCTTCCCCGCCATGGAACGCGACCTCGCCCTCCTCGTCCCCGCGACGGTCGAGGCGGCGGCGCTACTTGCCACCGGCCGCGGTCTGGGCGGGGTGGTCGAGGCGGTCACCCTCTTTGACCGCTACCAGGGGGAGCACCTCCCCGCGGGCATGGTCTCCATTGGCCTGCGCCTGCGCCTGCGCCACCTGGAGCGCACCCTCACCGATGGCGAGGCCGACGCGGTGGTCGCCGACCTCGTAAGCCGCCTCGCCGCGGCCCACGGCGCGCGCCTGCGCCAGTAAGCCCCGCGCCTGCCGCCGGCGATCGGCGCAGGGGGCTGACAGGACGCACGTGACTCCCGATCGAAAGCCGCTCCCAGGCGGTCACGGGACCAAGGCCGACCGCCCGAGCAACGGCGGGTCGCGCGCAGAGGTGTGGCGAGGCGGAAGAGGCGGCTGATCCGCGGCCCGGCGCCGCCGCGCGGTGACTGGGAACCCGCGTCGGCTGGAAGAGGCGCTCGCGTGGCGAGGCGGAGGGGAGGCGGCTGATCCGCGGCCCGGCGCCGCCGCGCGGTGACTGCCCGTCAGGGGAGGGCTGGAAGGCCAGGGCTTGTCCCCCCGCACGGCCCCCGCCGAAGCCCTTTGCCGCGACCCCATGGGCACGACCTCCGCGCCTGCGCGCGCGGCCACTCTCGCGGGCTCGCACCGTTTCCCGCGGGTACGCCGGCCGCCACTCCCGCCGCGACCGCGGGGGAGATTGCAGACCGCGCCCGCTCGGGTCGTGGCCTGCCGAGGGTTCGCCCGCCGGGAGTTGGGGGTGGCACCAAGACCACCGGCAACAAAGGCTACAGGCCGTACTGCTTGGCCTGGGCCCCGTTCACCTTCTCTTGGGCGGTGGCGGTGAGCGCCTTGGCCTCGGCGAGTTGGCCGCCGGCGTACGCCTGGCGCGCCTCGGAGATCGCCTTGCGCGCCGCGGAGAGGTCGGCGGCGAGCTTGTGCTCGCTGTCCATGATCTCGATGCCGCTGAGGCTTCCCTCCAGGGTGTCGAGGTCGGCGACCAGGGAGTGGGCGCAGGCGGTGAGGCCGAGGGCGGCAACGAGGGCGAGGGGTGCGAGGGTGCGGTGCATGGGGCTCCTTCGGTGTGGGTTAGCAGTGCGGTCAAGTTTGTAGGGTGCACAACGGGAAATCGCAAGGCTCCGCCTGCGTTGGGTGGGTGTCGGAAGGAGGAGGGAGGGAGTAGGGAGTGGCAGGGGGGGTCACCGTAGCCGCGGCACTTTCGCCCCCCGCCTACCTTCTACTTCCTAGGTCTCGTCTCCCCGCTGCTCCGCGCCTTGGCGTTGCGCGGTGGGCCGAGGTCGTCACCGAGCCGCTGGCTTCCGTCCGGCTCCGTGATGCCGGAGGCGCGCAGGGCGTGAAGGGTCGCAGGTCGTCACCGAGCCGCTGGCTTCCGTCCGGCTGGTTCCCGCCGAACGCCAAGGCGCGAGGCGACGCCGGCGCAGAGGAGCGCTCTTTTGTCATTCAGACTCCGCCAACGCTAGGCGATGCCACGGCTGGCGGGCGCACCCATCGGCGTCGCCACCCCCTCCCTCTGCACCGCTTGTAGAGACCCCCGCTGGCTGGTGCGCTTCGCCCGTCGCCTCACTCCCCGCGCTGCCTCGCCCCGGCCGCGCCTGGGGGGGCGGGGGTGGGCCACACCTCTTTGGCTCCAGCCGCGCCGCCGGTTGGCCGATCTGGGGAGGAGATTCTCCCGCGCTTCAACGATGGCTACCCACCCCTCCCACCCCCCTCTTGGCACGACCGCCCCGGTGGCGGCCACCGACTCGACACTCTCTACCGTGTGCGACCTCGCTGGCCTTCGGGTCTTGTTTGTCGACGATGAGCCGGGGGTGCGGCGGCTGGTTGCCGTCGCCCTCGATCGCCTGCACGCGACCGGCACGGTGGAGGCGTCGCCGGTGGCGGCGCTGTCGCTGGTGGAGGGCGAGCCGGACCGCTTCGACGTGGTGGTCACCGACTTCCGCATGCCGGAGATGGACGGCGAGGAGCTCTTCCACCGGATCCAAGCGGTCGCCCCCAGCCTGCCGGTGGTGATCACCAGCGGCTACGCGGACGACGGCCGGGTGCGCGACTGTTTGGCGGCGGGGGCGTCGGGCTTCCTGGCCAAGCCGTTCACCATCGCCCTGTTCGCCGCCGCCGTGCGCCACGGGGTTGAGGGGGGTCACGGGTGAGCGCGGTCGAGGCCGGTTCTCGCGCCATGCGACGGCCGCCGTGGGTCGCCACCGTTGCCCTGCTGGCGGGGCTGTGGTCGCTGATCGCGGCGTTGTAGGCGAGGCGCCGGCGCACGCCGCCGCGAAGGGGTGCGGTGAGCAGTTCGCGGCGCTCGTCGGGCGGCAGGCGAGGCGGCGGCCCGCTCGGTCGCGGGCAACATTCACCGCGCCGCCGCCGGTAGAATCGCGTATGGCGCGTCGAGCCCCCCCGGAGCTTGCGGATCTCGCCCATCGCCCCGGCATCTACCTGATGAAGGACGGTGACGGCGAGGTCCTCTACGTCGGCAAAGCGGTGGATCTCGCCCGGCGGGTTCGCTCCTACTTCAGCCGCGCGGAGCAGCCGCCCAAGACCCGCGCCTTGGTGGCGCGTATTGCTGCGGTAGAGACGATCATCGTCGACAACGAGGTCGAGGCGCTGCTGCTGGAGGCGAACCTGATCAAGCGGTATCGGCCGCGCTACAACGTGTTGTTACGCGACGACAAGCAGTACCCCTACCTCCGCCTGTCGGTGCAGGAGGAGTTCCCGCGCATCGACGTGGTCCGGCGGGTCGTAGACGACGGCGCCCGCTACTACGGCCCGTTCGTCACCGGCACCGGGATCGGCGAGACCATGAGCTTGATCAACCGCACCTTCATGGTGCGCAAGTGCCGCAACCACGACTTCCGCAGGAAGGAGCGGCCATCGCTCCAGTTCCAGATTGGCCGCTGCTACTCGCCGTGCACCGGCCGGATCACCCCGGAGGAGTACGCCCGCAAGGTGGTAGCGCCGGTGCGTGCCTTCCTTGAGGGGCGCGACCGGCGGCTGGTGCGCGACCTCACGCGCGAGATGGAGGAGGCGGCGGCGGGCGAGCGGTTCGAGGAGGCGGCCCGCCTGCGCGACGCGATCCGGCGCATCGAGCGGCTTACCGCCCGCCAAGAGGTGGTGGAGGTGGGCGGTGGCGACCTCGACTGCCTCGGCCTCTACCGGCTGGGGGAGACCACCGCGGTGGCGCAGTTGGTGGTCCGCGCGGGCCGGCTGCAGGGGCGGCGTGACCTGTTCATGGAGGGCGAGACCGGGAGCGAGGCGGAGCTCCTCGCGCAGGTGGTCCGCCAGCTCTACACCGCCGGCACCCTGGTGCCGGAGACCGTGCTCGTGCCCATCGCCCTGCCCGAGCACGCGGCGGAGGCGGGCTACCTCACCGCCCGTCGCGGCCGCCGCTGCCACCTCGTGGTGCCGCGCCGCGGCCACCGGGCGAAGCTCATCGGCCTCGCCCAACAAAATGCCCGCGAGGCGTACGACGGTTACCAGGCGCGCCGCAGCCGCGCTACCGATCTGCTCACCGACCTCAAGTTGCGCCTCGGTCTCTCCCGCCTGCCACGGCGCATCGAGTGCTTCGACATCTCCAACGTCTCCGGCGACCACGCGGTCGGCTCGATGGTGGTTTTCGACGAGGGGCGGCCGCTGAAGCGCCACTACCGCAACTTCCGCATCCGCGCGGTGGCGGGGCCGAACGACTTCGCGATGATGGCGGAGGTGATCGAGCGCCGCTACGCGGGCGAGCTCGCCGACCGCCTGCCCTATCCCGACCTCATCCTCCTCGATGGCGGCCCGCCGCAGCTCGCCGCGGTGGTGCCGATTCTTGCCGACCTCGGCCTCGTTGGTCGCTGCGACCTCCTCGGCTTGGCCAAGGCGCGCTCGCTGGACGGCCAGGGGCGGGGGCGGGGCGAGCAGGTGCAAAGCCACGAGCGCCTTGTGCGCGCCGGCGGTGGCGAGCCGGTGGTGCTGCCGCCGGACGATCCTCTTTGCCACCTTGTCGCGCGCATCCGTGATGAGGCGCACCGCTTCGCCATCACCCACTACCGCAAGCTCCACGGCGACCGCCTGGTGGCGAGCGGCCTCGATGGCTGCGCCGGTATCGGCCCCACCCGCAAGGTGGCGCTGCTCCGCCACTTCGGCTCCCTCGCCCGGGTGCGCGCCGCTACCGTCGAAGAGCTTGCCTGCTGTCCGAAGATGACCGCCCCAACCGCTGAGGCGGTCTACCGCTACCTCCGCGCGCAGGAGGTTGACGCTGACTCCGCTCGTGACGATCGACAAAATCCGACAGACTCCTAGGATTGCGGCGCGGGGGAAGAGGGCAACTCCTACAACCTGGAGGTGCAATGGTGGGTGAATGGGCGCAGGTCGTGCGACAACAGCTCGTGGATGGCGCGCGCCTGCGCGAGCGCGTGGCCGCGGAGATGGCGGAACCGGTGGTAGTGGCGGCGAAGCGGCTGGTGACCTGCCTGCGCGCCGGCCACAAGGTGCTGTTGTGCGGCAACGGCGGCTCGGCGGCGGACGCCCAGCACCTCGCCGCCGAGCTGGTCGGCCGCTACACCCGCGAACGGCGCGGCTGGCCGGCGATCGCCCTCACCACCGACACCTCGGCCCTCACCGCGATCGGCAACGACTACGGCTACGAGCGCATCTTCGACCGCCAGGTCGAGGCCCTCGGCCAGGCAGGTGACGTGCTGATCGCCATCTCCACCAGCGGCAACTCGCCGAACGTTTTGGCGGCGGTGGCGCGCGCCCGCGCCCAGGGGCTCTACACCTTGGGGTTCGCCGGCCGCGACGGTGGCCTGCTGGCCACCGCTTGTGACCTCTGCCTCACCGTTCCCCACGCCGAGACCGCGCGCATCCAAGAGCTGCACATCACCCTCGGCCACATCCTCTGCGACCTTGTGGAAGCGGCGCTGACTCGGCAGGACGCCGGCGACTAAAGACCCCGCTTCCCCCTTCCTACTCCCAGCGATCCCCATGCCCTTCCCGCAGATCGACCTCGCCAAGGGGACCACCCGCGCCCTCGCCGGGCGGCCCAACAAGGTCTCCACCGCCCTCTTCGCCCGCTGCCACGACGGCGTGCCGCGGATTGACGCCTTCGTCGACGGCCTCCCCCGGCTGCTCGCCGCCGATGGCCTGCGCGGCCTGATCGAGGCGATCTGCACGGCGCGCAGCCGCGGCCGGCCGGTCGTCCTGGCGATGGGGGCGCACGTCCTGAAGACCGGCCTCACGCCGCTGCTCATCAAGGCGGTGGAGCGGCGGGTGATTACCGCCTTCGCCCTCAACTCCGCCGGCTCCATCCACGACTACGAGCTCTCCCTGATCGGCGCCACCTCGGAGGACGTGGCGGTAGCGATCGAGGACGGCTCCTTCGGCATGTGGGAAGAGACCGGCGCCAACCTCCACCGGGCGGTGCGCGAGGGGGTCGCGGCGGGGCTCGGCTACGGCGAGGCGGTTGGCCGCTACATCCTCGACCACAGTCCGCACCCGGAGTACTCGCTCCTCGCCCACTGCGCCGAGGCCCAGATCCCGGCCACGGTCCACGCGGCGATCGGCACCGACATCATCCACATGCACCCGGCGATGGACGGGGCAGTGATTGGCGCGGCGAGCTTCACCGACTTCAAGATCCTCGCCCACGTCGTCTCCGAGCTCGACGGCGGCGGCGTGTGGATCAACTGCGGCAGCTCGGTGATCCTCCCCGAGGTCTTCCTCAAGGCGGTCACCCTGTGTCGCAACCAGGGCTTTCCGGTGGCAGAGATCGTCACCGCCAACCTCGACATGATCCGCCACTACCGCCCGCACGAGAACGTCCTCGCCCGCCCCACCTCCTCCGGCGGCCGCAGCTACGAACTCGTTGGCCACCACGAAATCATGGTGCCGCTGCTCTTGGAGGCGGTCTTCGCACGGATTGGGTGATGACCGTAGAGGGGCGCGCCGAGTCGGCCCGGCGCGGAGAGCCGCCGCCGCGCACGGTCCGATGACACCCCCACGCTCAGGATGAGCACGCACGAGGCACGGATGCCCAACACCTCCGCACTCTTCCCTGTCGAGCGCATCGCACGCGCGATCCTCGCCATCCGAGGGGAGAGGGTGATGCTCAGCACCGATCTCGCCGCCCTCTACGAGGTCGAGCCGCGGGTCCTGATCCAAGCGGTGAAGCGGAACATCGAGCGCTTTCCGTACCCCCTCCATTGGGTAGGGTGGGGGCGTAGGATGGGGACCACGATGCAACGACACAGGCCAACCGCCAGGCGGGAAAATCACAAACTTCCGGCCGCGTCCCGCGCGATACCTGGGAAACAACCATGACCTTTGACCACTACGACGGCTTCTTCCGCCAGGCCATGGACCTCGAAGAGCCCGCCGGCCCCTTCGACTACCAGCGGCGGCTCGCAAGCGATTACGGGCCTGACGACTTTCCCGCGCTGCTGGACGTACCGACCGGCTTAGGCAAAACGGCGGCCGTGGTGCTGGCGTGGCTGTGGCGGCGCGGCCGGCCGCGACCCTGTGGGTTTCCGCCACACTCCATCGCGGCTGGAAGAAAACGAATTTTGCTGAACCATGCCTTGCACTCGGACGTGAACTCCGTTTTGCTCCGTTCCCATCGGCAAAGGTCACGTTCGGAAGACAAGTCCTGAGGTGACGCGAGTCTCATGAGTACGAGCCTTGACGAAGCATTCCGGAGTCTGACCGGCTTCTCGCCCATGAAGTGGCAGAGGCGCCTGTTCGAGCGCTTGGTCGCGAACGACATGCCGAGCGCCTGCGACATCCCGACCGGGCTCGGAAAGACCTCCGTGCTTCCTCTCTGGCTCCTCGCGCTTCTCCATCAGGCCGAGACTGGCAACATCCTCCTGCCGCGACGTCTCGTCTACATCGTCAACCGGCGTACTGTTGTCGATCAGGCGACGGAAACCGTCGAACGGATGCGCCGCCGCCTTGTGCAGCCGAAGCACACCGACTGGCAGGAGCACGCTAGCGTGCTGCAGAGGATCGCGGGGACGCTGCGCGGGCTCTGTACCACGGACGGCGTTCCACTGGCGGTCAGCACTCTGCGCGGGGACTTTGCGGACAACGAGGAGTGGAAGGCCGATCCTGCCCGTCCCGCAATCGTCGTCGGTACGATCGACATGATCGGCAGCAAACTCCTCTTCAGCGGGTACGGCGACGGGCGCTACTACCGGCCGCATCACGCGGGATTGATCGGACAGGACGCCTTGATCGTCCACGACGAGGCCCACCTCACGCCGGCCTTCAGCGATCTTCTGCGCGCCATCGCGCAGGAGCAGGAGCGAGAAGCGCACGGGAACGCTGAACCGAAAACGGTCACACGCCCTGTTCGCGTGATCGAGCTGTCGGCAACTTCGCGAGGACGCGAAGGCCGTGGGCTCACGCTCGAGCCGGAGGACGAGAAGGACCGGATCGTCCAGGACCGCCTCGCGGCAATTAAGCGCCTGTACCTTCACCCGGCTGATCCGGACGAAGTCGTGAATCAGGTCATTCGGCTGGCCATGGGATACGAGGAGGCACGAGTCAAGGTCCTGGTCTACGTCCGCTCCCCCGAGGATGCGCGGAGGATTGAATCGGCCCTCGCCAAGTCGCTCGGGATCAGCCGCATCGCACTCCTCACGGGCACGATTCGCGGGCACGAACGCGACCAGCTTGTCCAGAAGAACCGGGTCTACGCCGCACTCCGCGACCCCGAGTATCCGATCGAAGAGACGGTTTATCTCGTCAGCACCTCCGCCGGCGAGGTCGGGATCGATCTGGATGCTGATCACCTGGTGTGCGACGTGACGACGCTCGATGCGCTGATCCAGCGGCTGGGACGTGTGAACCGGCGCGGTGGCAAGGGGCGGCGTGCCCGGGTGGACGTGGTCGGGAATGCTCCGTCGAGGGACAAGCCGTCGGAGATCGAGAGGGCCATCGAGGCCGCGTTCAACCTCCTGCGAGAATGGACTGGAGCATCGCAAGATGGCCTTGAGGTCGGTCCGGGAAGGCTACGCGACCTTCTGGGCTCCGCGAGGCCCCAGGCGATCGAGGCCGCCTTCTCGCCCAGGCCGGACGCGCCGCCGTTGACCGACATCTTGCTGGATGCCTGGTCGCTGACGAGCATCCAGACGATGCCGGGCCGGACGGACGTGGCGCCATTCCTCCATGGCCTCACCCGCGATCCGCCGGAGACGTTCCTGGCGTGGCGCCACGAGATCACCCTGCTCGCCGGTGCGAAGGTCGACGAGGCGACGCTCCGCGACTGGTTCCGCGCTTGCCGCATCGAGGCCAGGGAGCGGCTGCGTGATCGAACCGACCGCGTGAAGAAGGCCCTGGAGGGTCTCCTCAAGCACCACAGGAAAAAGGACAAGGACAAGGCCGCCGACTTCGCCGTGGTCCTGCTAGACGAGCGCGGGGGGGCTTGGTGGTCGAGCCTGTCGGAGATCGTCGAGAAGAACTTCCACCTGGACTATCGCACGGTCGTTCTGCCGCTGACAGCAGGGAGGCTCGACAGGAACGGAATGTTCGATCCCGCGGCCACGGAACCCGCCGATGGGCTTGTCCTCGATGTGGCGGAGGAGGGCCCGCCCGATGAACGCCGGGAGCGGTGGCTCCATCGACAGTCCGCCGCCGGGGAGCGATTCGAGCGACTGATCACGGGCGAGACCTTAGACGCGCTCCCTGCGGCGCTGCGCGAGAAGGAGAGGATCACTCTCGACCACCCTGTGGAGGGAGAGGACGACGCCGAGAGTCGCGATCTCGTACTGCTCGTGTCTCCCAAGCGATCGGCGCTGGAGAACCCGGAGACCGCCAGTGCGCATCAGACCTTGGCTGAGCACACGGAGGCGATTGCTACGCAGATGGCCGCGATCGCAAGGACGCTGCGGCTACCCGATGGCCTGCAAGCGGCGCTGGTCACGGCTGCTCGCTGGCACGACCGAGGCAAGGATCGCCCGGTATGGCAGCGCTACGCGTGCAATCCCAATGGGGCGACGCCCTTGGCGAAGGCCCGACGATACCTCCATCCCCGCGCCCTGGGAGGCTACCGCCACGAATTCGGCTCGCTCCTGGAGGCGATGGGGGATGGCGAGCTCGATGCGTGTGCCGAGCGCGACCTCGTGCTCCATCTCATCGCCGCGCACCACGGCTGGGCGCGACCGCACTTCGAACCCCGCTCCTACGACACCACTCGCACTTCGTCAGAGAACGACTGCGCTGCATGTGACGTGATGCGTCGGTTCGGACGATTGCAGCAGCGTTTCGGGCGCTGGGGCCTGGCGTGGCTGGAGTCGCTGCTGCGCTGCGCCGACATCGCCGCCTCCCGACAGGCCAACGAGGTGGCGACTACCCCGCAGCCACAGGAGGTCGGGACGTGATTCAGCCGGCGCCGACCTTCAGCGTCCAAGTGGACGTGAGAAACCCGGGCCAGTTCTTTGCCTGTTGCGGCTTGTTGGAGCTGGCCCACCGCCTCTGGCCGGGTGCGGAAGGGTGGTTCAGCACTGACGACACACGCTTCAACGTTCTTGCCTCGGCAGCCGACCCCGACATGTTAAGGTGCATCATTAGAAGGCTGGACGAGGTCGGTATCAAAGGTGATCTGTCCGCGAACGAGCGAAGAGAGCTCGACGAGCTGGAGTCAAAGAAGCGGAGCATGGCCAAGGAAGGCGGTGCGCTGCCAGACGGTGACGACGAACGGCGCTCCTCGCTTGGCAAGCGGCGGAGAGAAGGCGCGCTCACGCTTCACGAGCCGTTCGGGCTCCGCGTCGCATGGTGGCAGGAAGAGGGTGACGACATCGCTAAGACCTTTGCCGGCAAGCAGGAGGTGCTGCGGATGGCGCAGGCCATGCTCGCGAAGCTGCCCGAGGCGGTCCAGGACGACTCGCCCTTGGAGTACCGTTGTCTCTTGCAAGCCGTGAGCGAGGAGTCACCAGAGACAAATCAAGGCTCAGGCAATCGCAGGGGAAGTGGAACCTCGAAGGTCGAACCGTTCTACTTCGACGCGCTCAGATTCGCCCATGCGTTGGATGTCGGCTTCTCGCTCGATGTACACGCCATCCGAGCATCTGCGGCACCGCTAACTGAACTTCTCGCGCTGATCGGTCTCCAGCGGTTTCGTCCCGCGGCCACTGACGAGCGTTGGAGATTCGACTACTGGACTTGGAGCGTACCGCTGTCCCCGGTGATCGCTGCCGGTATTGTCTGCGGCGCAGCGGCTGTCCCAGGCCGAGAGAGCTACCGTTTCCCGCTGCGGTTTCGAGACGATCAGAAGAGATACAAAGCATTCGGCTTCGCCGCCCCCATCGGAGGTAACACATGAGCGAGAAGAACAACGTGATCAAACGGTTCGACAACTGGCTGACGGACGACAGCGACGTAGCGGCGTTGGTCATGCGCCAGTGGCTGGAGCCCGTAGAAGGAAGGGACGCCGTGCTCTTCCCACCGACCTACGCCAAGCCTGAGCGGATGAAGGAAGAGGACTGGACCGGCTACAACCTCGACCGCTTCGAGGACGGGATGAGTGTCTGCCAGATCGACAGCGTCGGCTCCCAAGCCAACCGGATGGAGCCGATCTTCCTGCGCGACAAGTACAAGGCCCTCGTGCCCCAGGTCGTAATTGAAGCGAACGGCAAGGAGATCAACCTGCTCGACGCGGGCCACCGCGCGGCGGACGCGATCGTTCGGTTCTCCAGCCTCGCTCAGGAGTTGGAGTCCGCGTTCCAGGCAGTCCGAGAAGGTGACGCAAGCAAGATCGCGAAGATCGCACCGACGTCACTGGTTTTCGGGGCTTGGGATTCGCGGGCCACGCAGGTGAAGTTACCGCGCATCGTGCGTTCGGTGATCCGGGCGTTCCAAGTTCGCGCCTTGCACCGTTCGGCCCAGTACATCCCTCCGATCGACTACGTGGAGAGGGGTTTGGTCGACGGCAAGCAGCAGCAGGACGCGCTGTCGCAGCAAGGGCTTAGCCATGCCCCCGCCCCGTGGACGCACGGAGGAATCCTGGTCGAGAAGGAGATCCGCCGAGACGCGACGCTCAACCTCGCGGCCCTGCGGTCGCTCGGCGCGGAACCTAGCAGCGAGCTGCCCGTGCGGCGCTACATCCTCGGTCTCTCGCTCGTGGCCTTCACTGCACCGCAGGAGTCGTTTCTGCGGGAGGGATGCCAGCTTGTGCCTGACGCCGGTCGGCCCGCAGCCTGGGCCCTGGTCAGGCACGACGGAAGTCGGGACAAGAGCTTCACCGTATCGCACGATGACGCCTTGGCGTACGCAATGGGCGCAGCCGAAGCTTTCGGTGTCGGACCGGAGAGGAAAGAGACGTTCAAGGCGGACGCCGCCAAGAATGCCCTCGGCCAATCCAAGAAGGAGCTGAAGGCGAGTCGCGGCAAGGGGAGCAAGACGGAGTCGGAACCCAAGGCATGACCCGCCACCTGTGCGTTTCGGTCACGCTGCTCGATCCGCTCTTTCACGGGAAGGGCGATTCGGACGCAGCGCACCCGGATGGCCGGCCCGAGTGGCCGCCGTCGCCGATGCGGCTGTTCCAGGCGTTGCTCGCCGGGGCGCGCGGCGGATGCCGGGCGCGGAATTGGTCGACCGTCCACGCCGATGCGTTCCGCTGGCTGGAGCGCCTAGATCCACCGCGAATCGTCGGCCCTGACGCACAGCCCGCCGCTTCGTACACGCTGTTCGTGCCCAACAACGACGCCGACAAGAAGTTCGACCGTCAGGATCGGCTTACCTCGAAGGTGGCCCGTCCGATGCGCCTTGGCTGCGATGTGGAGAACGGTGAGGGGGCAACCGTCTACTACCTCTGGCGCATCCCTGACGGGGACTGGCCAACGGCATCGACGCATGCCGAGCTCCTTTGTCGTGAGGCGCGTCACGTCGTGGCTCTGGGCTGGGGCATCGACCAGGCAGTGGCGGACGCTTGCATCCTCGACGATGCCGAGGCCGCCCTCTTGACCGGCAAACGATGGCGGGCCTGGAGTACGCATCGTGGCGGCAGCCCCACCTGGCGTGTCCCCGTCGATGGGTCTCTGGATGACCTGGAGGAAACCTATGCATCCTTCGTTCGTCGCATCGACAGCGAGAGGTATCGCTATCGCCCTTCCCGAAAGGTCAGCCGGTTCGACACCGTGCACTACCTGAGCCACACGGTCCTGCCTCCGCGCGCCCACGCCGTCTTCGAGCTGCCAGATGGCGTGGGCTTCCGCCCGGGCGACACGGCGACTGCTGCGGCCATGCTGCGCTCCCTGGCCTGTCGCTGCGCCATGTCCGATACGCATGACTTTCCGGGAGGTAGCGAGATCTACGTCGCTGGTCACGTCGACCGCCAGGACGAAAGTCCCGCGCGCTTCTCCTACCTTCCTCTGCCGACGATCGGGCACGAGCACGCGGACGGCATGGTTCGAAGGATGCTCATCGCCGAACCCATGGACGGAGATGGGACACACGCCCGGTGGGCGCAGCAGCGGCTGCGCAACGCAACACTTCGCGACCAGGACGGATGTGACCGCGCCGTCCTCCTCGATCCCTGGCGGCCGAGCACTCCGCGAATGCTCGAGCGATACGTCGGCGAGGCGCGGATCTGGTGCACCGTGACGCCGGTGATCCTTCCCGGCTTCGATGACGGCAAGCAGCGCAAGGCCGAACGCCTGCTTCTCACGGCAGCAGCACAAGCTGGAATCCCGATGTCTGCGATCGAGGCATTGAGCTTGCGTAAGGCGCCCTTCTGGCCGGGGGCAATGCACCCGCGGAGCTACGCCGTCCCCAACTACCTCCGCCACCTTCCCCGCTGGCACGTGTGGCTCCGGTTCTGCGAGCCGATCCCCGGTCCTCTAGCTATCGGGGCGGGAAGACACGTGGGCCTGGGCCTTTTTGCCGTCGGCCGGTGAGGTTGCCGAATCGCGTCACCTGGAGTTTCTCTCCCCCCGGCTCTCACAGCACCCCGCATGCGGGTCCGCGCGCGGCGCTTCCGTCGGGATTGAAAGGATCTCCATACGAATGACCGCCTCCAAAGTGGTGCAGGTCGCCTCCCGCCCCCGCCACGCCGTCCACTTCTACCGCTTCCGTAGCAAGCGCGGCCTCACCCAGCCCGACACCCACGGCTCCTTCTGGCGCCTTACCTTCGCGGAGCCCGTCGCCGGCCCCCTGGCGCTCGGTTTCGCCTGCCACTTCGGCCTCGGCCTGTTCCGCCGCGAGTGACCCGCTTTCCTTCGTGAGCGCTGCTCCCTCCTGAACCTGGAATTCCGGAGGGAGTGGGATGGCCACTATTACGGGGTGCAGCAGGTCGCGCCGGTGGTTGACGAACAGGGAGAACGCGTTGTGGTGGTGACCGTGTACATTTTCTACTTCCAAGAGGGCGAGGAACGATGAAGATCACCTACGACAAGGATGCCGACGCCCTCTACATCCGGTTGCTCGACGGGGAGTTTCAGTGCCGGAACGTCCGCCTCACCGACGACATCGCGCTCGACTTTGCCGCGGGGGAGCGCCTCGTGGGGGTCGAGATTCTCGGTGCGAGCCACCTGTTTGAGCGCCCGGAGGAGCCCACCATCGAACTGATGCATCTCCTGCCGAAGATTGCATCCGCGAACTCGGGTGGGTGAGCGCCACATCGTGAAAATCACCTACGACCCCAAGGCCGACACTCTGATCGTCGTCCTAAGGGACAATGTCACCGTGGCGGAGAGCGACGAGGAGCCGCCTGTGCCATCGTCGCCTACGACGACCAGGGTGATCTTGTCTCCCTGGAGATCCTGAATGGTTCCCGCCGCGTGACGGAAGGGCGGGGGTCGAGTTTCAGATGGCCGAATCGTTCGGGCGGAGCTGCGGCGGGATCGGTTTTTCGTTTGCCCGCTGGGGCCGATCGTATCGTTCGGTTTGACCAGCCTGACTATTTCGGATTCTGCGGCGGGGGATGACGATGACCACTTGGCAGGTGCAAGAGGCGAAGGCGCGGCTCAGCGAGGTGCGGAAGAAGGCGGTCACCGATGGGTCGCAGAGCATCACCGTACGGGGGTGTACCGCGGTGGTGCTCTCCCAAGAGGAGTTCGAGCGGTTGCAGGGCGCCCAGCCTGGGTTCGTCGAACTCATGCGTAGCTCTCCCCTGGTGGGGGAGCGCCTGGACCTGCGCCGGGAGGATAGCCCCACGCGCGAGGTGGACGTCGCATGATCGGGCGGCGTGGTTTGGCGAGCGGGTGTTGCCCATCGACCGTGCGGTGGCCGACTGCTGGGTCGGTTGCTGGGTGAGGTAGGGCGTCCGGTTCCCGCGATCGACAGCATGATCGCCGCGACGGCCCTGCACCCCAGTCTGGCTGGTGAACCGCAACGA
>Ga0210027_1000573_pt1 | contig 37268 bp, 19 predicted proteins | sample CryGeymeta201510_FD_183978 | JGI IMG/M metagenome (GOLD analysis project Ga0210027, IMG submission 183978) | Groundwater microbial communities from Crystal Geyser aquifers in Utah, USA - Crystal Geyser metaG 2015-10 (SPAdes) (version 2) | ecosystem: Environmental > Aquatic > Deep subsurface >...
TGAAAAAGGAGTTTGTTTAACAGGGAGGCGCGTTAATCTTTCAGATAAAATAACAAAATTATTAACGCCGGAAAAAATAGAAGCAGGTTTTCTCGAAAACTCCTTCAACCTTACACTAGATGGTTTATTCGGCGGCTCGTACGATGTTGAAAAAGGTTTTTATTTCAAAAAATCTTTTTTAAGAAAATATTTTAACAAAAAAAAACGCGGACTTCTCGGCTGTAATTTTTCAATTCATAAGGAAGACATTCTGAGGATTAACGGGTTCGACGAAAGATACGAAGCGCCTTCAATTGGTGAAGATACTGATATTCAATACAGGCTCGAATTAAACAGAATAAAAATTAAATCTCTAAATAACATTGCAGTGCAGTATCATTTGTATCATAAACTGCAAGAGCGTTTGCGGAAAAATCTTGATTTGTTTGACGAGGTAAAAAAAAGCGGGGAGGCGTTTACGAAGTACGGTGTTGTTAAAATTTAGAGAAACGTATTTGAAGTAAAAAGAAAAAAGAAAAAAAATTGAAGGCTGTGGGTGAGCTATCAGTATGACAATTTTTTTTATCCACTCCAATGAATGGAATGAAACACAAACATTGCCATCCGCTTTAGAGGCTGTGTGAAAATCCTAAGCCCATCCCGCCAAAGCGTGATGGGAAAGTAAACCGAAAACGAACAATTAGTAACCGTTTTAACGGTTTTTATTGAATATTAACACAGCCTCTTTAGTGGACGGAAATAAACAATCACAAAACAACCCTGGGTTTAAGCCCAGATGAAATGATTCAAATAAGGATTATTTAATTTCTTCAAATTTTTAATAAATAAAAGTATCATGAAAAAAATTCTATCAATATTAATTATTGTAACTACTTCCGCTCTAGCGCAGGTAACTTTTGACGCCAATTTTGAGAGTGGAAATATAAATACTGCTACAACAACCGATTCTATAAATTACGAAGTGACCACACGAGAAGATATCGGCGGAAGGTGGTTTTACTTTCGTATATCCGGTGTGCTTAATAAATATTTACGCGTTCATGTAACAAACAGCGATGTAAAACGCGCTATGTATTCGTACGATGATATAAATTACACACGCTTCTCAGCATCAGAAAGCCCATCGACAAATGTTTTCCAAAAAACTTATACAGCGGACACTGTATTCGTTGCTTATTACACTCCTTATAATTATTCGTTTTTATTGGAGCGGTTAGATGAATGGAGCGCCAACCAATTTGTAAAAATAGATACGCTCGGTATCACGGAAAGAAATCTTGCAATACATGAAATAACTGTAACTGATGGATCTGTTGACGATAGTTTGAAGGATCACATCTGGATACATGCGCGAACTCATCCCGGTGAAACCCCAAGTTCGTGGCATTTTGACGGTCTTGTTGAAAAACTTTTAAGTGATGATGATGTGATTAGTTTTTACAGGCGGAAACTTGTCTTCCATTTAATTCCGTTTGTAAATCCTGAAGGGGTATATTATGGAAGAAGCAGAACGAATTATAATTATGTTGATCTCGAACAGCAATGGGCGGGGGAAGATTCATCAATTCAGGAAGAAGCGAGAATGCTGCGCACTCGTTTAAAACAAATTAATGACATCGAACCTGTAAAAGTTTTCCTTAATCTTCATTCACAAGCTTCTGCTTTTTGTACTTTCTGGATTCATACGGCGCAGTCAACTTCAAATTATTTTTATCGCAGAGAATATCAGTTTGCATATTTAAATACTTCAGGTAATCCATATTTTACTCAAAATGATTTTAGTGAATCGAGTATTAAGCCCTATTTCCCTGAAGGCTGGTTGTGGTATAATTACAACGATTCTGTGATGGCATTAACTTATGAAACTCCGTATGATCAATACTCCACAGATATCTGGGTAAATAATGAAAACCTTGCCGAGCTTGGGGAGCGCACTGTTTACGCTATTGCCGAGTACTTGGAATTATCCCATCCTAAACATATTCTGCTTGACAATAAACATGCAATGCTCACAGGCTCATGGACAAGTTACACATCCACAAATAAATTCTACAGCGATGATTATGTAACCACGCCTAAAGGTGATGGTTCTAAACATGCACAGTTTGATACGGAACTTATACAAGCCGGGCAGTATGATGTTTATGCATGGTGGCCTCAGAGTGCGGGATTTGCTTACAACGCACGTTTTATTCTTAATGCCGGCGGAAATGAAAAAATAATTGAAAAAACACAACAGACAAACGGCGGGCAGTGGAATTACTTAACTGACGTTAACCTCCCTTCTGACGGATCAATTTCAATCAAGGTATCCGATTTAGCAAGCGGGACAGTAGCCGCAGATGCCTTTCGTATAATTTACAAAGGTGCTCCCTCCAATGTAGACGGTGAATTTTATTTACCTGAAAATTTTACTCTCTACCAAAATTATCCAAATCCATTTAATCCATACACCACAATTCGTTTTAAATTAAAATCGCGTGCTAATGTAAAACTGCGCGTATTTAATCCGCTTGGAGAAATTGTAAGTGTGTTGGTCGATCAGGAGCTTGGCGAAGGAACGCACGAAGTAATATTTAATGCTGGCAGCAAAAGTGGATTATCAAGCGGAGTTTATTATTATAATTTAACCGTTGGTGTCCGTTCAGAAACAAAAGGTATGGTTTTTATAAAATAATCAAAATTTCAGTAGAGACGCATCGCATGCGTCTCTGTGGTTTACCCCATATTTTGACACGCGCGCAACATCCGATTCATGTTTTCGAGACGCACGCGGTGCATCTGTACAAAAAAAATTATTTTGAAAAATTGAACCCACATTATTAATCCTTCATTCATTCATTATAATATGCATTATTATTTTTGCAAATTCGTTGAGAATGATTAATTTAAATAATCAAATAACGTGTTTTTAATTTTTAAAAACTTGTGTCAAATGCCACCAATAAATACTAACAACCAACTTATATGAAAGGTTGAACTATGAAGAATCATTTACTTCTCTCATGCATCATTTCTGTTTGTATATTTTCTCTACCGATTTATTCCCAGGTCCCCGGCTCTAATGAGCCAAATAAAAGCTATACCGGTGAGGGCGTTTCACTATCTTTTATAACAGTAAATAATTACGGGAATAATTTATACATCGACAACGTAAATATCGGTAAGCAATATTCAAACGATATTTTCGTTAGTTCAATCGATAACATTAAAGCCGACACAAGCTATTCGATAGGCTCCGATTCATATACAATCGCACCTAAAGTAACGGTAACAAATGTTGGCAGAGCCGCTGTGGCAAGCGCTTTTAATGTAACACTCTCAATCTCTCCTGGCGGTTATTCGAATACTAAGCATGTTCCTTCTTTATTAAGCGGCGTATCGTATCAAATTGTTTTTGATAATATAACGATTACGCCCGGAACTGCGTTAAACATATCTGCACAGTCAAATTATACTCTCGATGAAAATCCGATGAATGATCAACTAAATCAATATTCTTTAATACTACCGGGCGTTCAGCGTAATGTGCTTCTTGAAGAGTGGACAAGTTCTACTTGCGGTCCGTGTGCAGCTAATAATCCAACTATTGATGCATTCATAGAAGGAAGATTCGATTCTCTTGTATCAATAAAATATCACGTCGGCTGGCCTTCGCCTGGCAACGACCCGATGTATCTTTACAACACTACTCAATCGTACGATAGAAGATATTACTACGGCGTTAACGCTGTTCCTCATGTAATTATGGATGGAGTTGCGAATCCCGATTATCCATATTCAAATGCACCAAGTTTGCCTACAGCTTTTTACTCACGCAAACCTATCGGTTCTCCAGTTTCGATTGCAGTAACAGATGAGAGAATTGCGGGCGATTCAATTAGAGCCACGGTTAATATTACAGTTCACGCGCCTTTGATGTTTGGCGATTATCGTTTACGTGTAATGGCTGTTGAAAGAAAAATAACATACGCCTCTGCGCCCGGCACAAACGGCGAAAAAGTTTTTTATGATGTTTTTAGAAAATCGTTTCCGGGTTCCGAAGGTATAACTTTTAATATTACTCCTGGTAACTATAGTTTTGTCTATACTTATAAAGTTGATAAAATCGTTTGGGTTGATTCGATGATGTACACAACGGCGTTTGTTCAGAATGATTTGACTAAAGAAGTTATTAACTGCGGCAAAGCAAGACATCATATAGAAAAAAACATTTTTGTTGTTACTCCGCCGGCAATAGATTTTAAAGCCCGTTCTTTTGCCGATGATATTAGCGATGGGCATTATTCGACACTTCAAAATTCCAACAAAGAAATACTTGGCGGCTTTAATGTTGAATTTTTTGAAGCAAGTTTTCCGCCGGCTGGATGGCGGGTTGTTAATCCTGATGGTGGAATAACTTTCGAAAAGTACGAAGGAGCGAACGGACCAAGTTTTGGCGGAAGCAAATCTGTTCGCCTGGATTTTTATGATTACAGTACTGCCGGCAGAAAGGATTCAATGATATCGAGAGTGTATTACAATATTGAAACATCAGACACGATTAAATTCGATTGGGCGTATGCAATTTATCCCGGTTATGCAGACTCTTTAATAGTTAAACTTTCCACAGATGGCGGCGTTACTTTCCCTTACGAAATATTTAGAAAAGGAGGCAGCGGTTTGGCTACAGCGCCCTCTACAACGTCATCTTTTGTTCCGACACCTAACCAGTGGCAAACATTTGCCTATCCTTTAACAGACATAAATGTGCCGGTTGAGCTAACTTCGTTTGTAGCCTCTGTTGTTGCTAAAAATGTTGAGTTGACGTGGACGACAGCTACAGAAATTAACAACATGGGATTTGAAATTGAAAAATCCTTTGACGGAAATAACTTTATCAAAATAGGTTTTGTTGAAGGTAGAGGCACTTCTTCTGAAGCGCACAATTACCTGTTTACCGACAAACCGGATCTTCAACAAAAAACTAAATTTAACTATCGTTTAAGGCAAGTTGATTTTGACGGCAAAGCAAAGTACTCCATCATAGTAAATGTTTTTTACGATGTGCCGGATAATTTTGCATTAAATCAGAACTATCCAAATCCATTTAATCCAACAACCACAATTAATTATTCAATTGCCGAAACCGCGCCGGTTACATTAAAAATTTATGACGTAACCGGAAGGGAAGTTTCGGTACTTGTTGATGAAGTTAAACAACCGGGCAGATACGAAATTACTTTTGATGCCTCCTCACTTGCATCCGGAGTATATTTCTATAAACTAAATGCAGGCAGTTTTTCTTCGGTAAAAAAACTGAGTGTTCTTAAATAAATTTAACGCGGGGTTAGCGATTGCTGATCCCGCTTTTTCATAAGGTATTCAAAAGATGACTAAAAATATTGTTCGCATTTTTTTGTTTTTTGTTTTCGGAATTTCACTGCACGCGCAAAACTTTACATTCATTCCCGATCATACTGCTCTGACAGGAAGCCCTGGCGAGGAAATGGTTTTTGAAGTTCCACTAACAAATGTTTCTGATCTTACATTAACGCTCTTTGTTAAGAGGACGATAGATTCTCTTCCGCAAAACTGGTATTCATCAATGTGTTTTGATCAAGGATGTTTTGCGCCTTTCGTTGACAGCGTTGCTACGACTACTGATTTTGGCAGCTCGCCGCTTGCTCCGGGTGAAACAAGAGATTTTTCAATTCACGTGCTTGCCGATAGTTTCAACTCCGGAACGGCTTATCTAAGACTGCTTGCCGGGGATACTCGCAACTTGGCAGATACGATTGGTTTAGATTTGTTTGCCACAGTTATTCCTGTTTCTGTGAAAGATGAAGAGATGACTCCCTCCTTCGAACTAAAACAGAATTATCCAAATCCTTTTAATCCATCCACTGTCATCAGCTGGCAATTGACAACAGTCGGGCATGTTGCACTAAAAGTATTTAATGCGGTAGGAAAAGAGGTAGCAACTCTGGTGGATGAAACACTCGGTGCCGGTAAGCATTCGATTGTCTTTGATGCAGGCAGGCTTTCGAGCGGAGTATATTTCTATCGTTTGAGTTCACTAACATTTTCGGAAACAAAAGCTATGATGATTCTTAAATGATTTTAAGAAACACAAAATATCTTCTGCTTGTTTTAGTCATCTATCAAAATTTGTTTGCACAGGACAGTTTGCTTTTTGTTATTCGGGTTGATGATATACAATCAAGAAACACAACTATTCTTCCAAGACGTATTTTGGATTTTGAAAATGCAGTTCAACAACGCGGAGGCAAGGTTACATGGGCAGTAATTCCGCATCGCTTAATTGAAACTCAAAATGTCAACGGAGTTCTTCAGCAAGAATTAAGAGAATCAATTTTGCGCGGGAATGAAATTGCACTGCACGGTTACAATCATATATGTCCTATCTGCGGCAGCTCAGGTCACGAAATGTTTTGCACAGCGCAGAACTTTAATATCCCATATTCGCAACAAAAGGATTCTTTAATAAACGGTTTAAATATTTTGCACGACAGTTTAAATGTATTTCCAATCAGCTTTGTGCCGCCGGGTCATGCGCAGGATACAATTACATTTCAAACGCTGCTTGATTTAGGAATTGAGTTTCTATCTTCAAACGGAGAAACAAAAAATTTTATTTACAAAGATCTTTATAACTTAAAATATAATAACGAATACACCTGGCAATTATCGGAATCGCTGTATCAACAAAAGATGCAATCTGCGCTAAGCGAAATAAGGACGATTGGTTTATCCAATTCATATTATTGCATTCTGCTTCACGATCCGTTCATAAGACAGGGTTATGAAAATGGAATTGTTATCCGTTGGATTGGGGAACTGCTCGATTCTATTAATATCGAATATGGGAACAGGGTTAAATACAAAACTCTAAGTGAAGCAGCCGCAGAATTCAAACATCAGCAAACTACTTCTGTTGCAAATGTGAAAAATATCCCTGTCGGGTTTGAGTTGTATCAGAATTACCCGAATCCGTTTAATCCCACAACAAAAATTTCTTATGGCATTCCTTCCGTGAAGACGCACGGCAGTACGTCTGTACAAAACGTGTTATTGAAAATTTATGATCTCCTCGGCAACGAAGTAGCAACACTCGTTAATGAAAACAAAGCGCCCGGAGTTTATGAGATTGAGTTCAACGGGAACCGGTTAACAAGCGGAGTTTATTTTTACAGGTTACAGTCTGGTAAATTTAATGCTGTTAAAAAGTTTGTTTTGATGAAATAGTATCAAATGACCACAGGAGGTCATAAGTAAAAAAAATAGTATTAAGTAAGTTTAATATGCGGCAGATAAACACCTTTTTGTTTTGTGTAATCTTTCTCCTCATTTATTTTGCATATCCAATTTATGGGCAATTCGATTTTTATTCTCTTGAACAAGGTTTATCCCAAGCAAACGTTAGATGTATTTTACAAGATCGCGCTGGTTTTTTATGGTTAGGGACACAAGACGCGCTTAATAGATTCGACGGGTATCAATTCACAAAATTTAGAAAAGAATTGAAAAACCAAAATTCTTTATCCGGGAATTTTATATCATCCATTGCAGAAGATAAAAATGGTAAAATTGTTATCGGGACAATAAACGGCGTTACGATATACGATCCCCGCCTCAATCAATTCAAACGGCTTACCATCAAGGATTCAGTTTATAACATAAATAAAATCGGTTCGGTATCATCAGTTTTATGCGCCAAAGATGGATCACTTTGGATTGGCGAATACTACTCCGGATTAATAAAAACAATTGGAAATAAAACAATCCGGTTTATGAATGAGATCGAAAATCCAAATTCAATTAGCAGTAATTATATAACTGCGCTTTGTGAAGACTTTTCAGGAAATATTTGGATTGGCACTTTCGGTTCGGGAGTTAGCAAATATAACGTAAGCACTAAAAAATTTGAACATCTATATATTGGTACCGGGAACCAAAATCAATTAAGCTCAAATTTTATTAATTCTCTTTGTGTTGATAAAAAAGGGAACCTCTTTATTGGAACAACCGGCGGTTTAAACGTGCTTGATCTCAAAACAGGTGTCATTACCATTTATAAAAATAGTACTTCAGCAGATAACTCGATAAGCGGTAATAATATCATATCAATTTATTGCGATAAAAGAGATAACATTTGGCTGGCGATTGAAGGTAATGGCGTTAACCTGTTTGATGTTACGAAAAAGATTTTTTCGAAAGTTCACATTGAATCGAAAAGCGACCCCGCCGGTGAAGAAAAAAATGTAATGTCAATTTTTGAAGATATTAACAACAACATTTGGTTCGGAACATCAACTAACGGCGTTATTAAATGGAAAAAAAACAGATACAGCTTTAGAAGCTTAACTCAAAAAATTAACCGAAATTATTTAAGTAATTATTCTGTTCGTTCAATTTTTATTGACAGAGAAAACAATATCTGGATAGGAACTGATTACGGGCTTAATAAAATTCTTGCAAAGTCCGGAAATGTTAAAAAATACTTTCACAATATTTCTGATAAAACCTCAATAAACGATAACAGGATTTGGGCAATTACGGAAGATCGTAACGGCGGCATCTGGATTGGCACACAGCGCGGTTTAGCCCTTTACGATAAGCGCGGCGACGCTTTTCAGAGATTTGTATATTCCGCTAATTCAAAAGAGGCACTCCCTGTTTTTGTTATCAGGAGCATTTATTTCGATGACAACAATTTGTTATGGTTCGGAACTTATGGGGGCGGTTTGTATAGCTTCGATATTAAGAAGAACGAGTTCGTTAATCATACGTTTAATGTTGGTAATCCGGATGCTAAAAAGGATGTGGTAATATTTCAAATTTTTGAAGACAAAGATGAAAAACTTTGGTTAGTTGCGCCAAGCGGTTTAGCTTGTTATGATAAAAAAACAAAAAATTATGAACGTTTCTTTTCTGATTCACAAAATAACAACCCCGATAATCAGTTCGTCCTTTATTCTCTTTTAGCAGAAAGCGATTCAGTATTTTGGATCGGAACATTGGGAGACGGTTTGATCAAATTCAATCGATCAACAAAACAATATAAGATATTTACAGAAAAAAACGGATTAGCTAATAATGTTGTTTACGGGATGCTCAAAGACAACAAAGGGAATTTATGGCTTTCAACTAATTATGGTATTTCTAAGTTTGATACAAAGACAGAACAATTTAAAAACTATGATAGAAATGATGGATTGCCTACTGATGAATTTAACACCGGCGCATTTGCCATGGACAAAAAGAGGAATTTCTATTTCGGAGGAATAGAGGGGTTGTTGATTTTTAGTCCGGACAGTATTAGCAACAGTACTTACGAACCAAATATTGCAGTCACAAATTTCAAAATATTTAACAAAGCAATTTTTCAAAACAAAGTTTATTTCGACAGAGAAGAAATTAACCTCGATTATAAAGAGAATTTCTTTTCTTTTGAAATTGCATCGCTTGATTTAACTTCTTCGCCTAAAAATGAATATGCTTATATGTTAGATGGGTACGATAAAAATTGGATTTACTCCGGGAAAAGGAGGTATGCAGCTTACACAGATGTTGAACCCGGAGAATATGTTTTAAAAGTAAAAGCATCCAACAATGACAGGTTCTGGAATGAAGCTGGAATTCAATTACGCTTAACTATTACTCCTCCGTTCTGGTTAACGCTTTGGTTTCAGTCTTTGACGATAGGGATATTAATTGCTTCAATAATTTTTGTTGTAAGAAGACAGTTAAATAAAATTCAAAAAGAAAAAGACATACAACAAAATTTCACAAGACAATTGATTGAATCACAGGAAAACGAAAGAATGAGAATTGCCTCCGAACTTCACGACAGCGTTGGACAGAATTTAGTGGTTATCAAAAACAGAGCAATACTCGGCGTAAATAATCCTTCTGCTCAAAAAGAACAAATAGAAGAAATCCTTGCGCTAACTTCAGAAACAATTTCCGAAGTAAGAGGAATTTCGTATAACCTAAGACCTTACCAATTAGGAAAAATCGGTTTAACAAGAGCGATTGATTCCGTAATTAATAACGGGATCAAATCATCCCAAATAACATTTGATTATAAGATAGATGATCTTGACGATGCAGTTTCGAAAGAAAATGAGATTCATCTTTACAGAATAATTCAAGAATGTGTTGGAAATTCACTTAAACACTCTAATGCCGCAAATGTAGCTTTAAAAATTCTTAAGAAAGAGAACGATATAATAATTAATTACTCCGATGACGGAAAAGGATTTGACGTGAGTTCGGAAAAAAATAATCCGAGCGGACTTGGTTTTTCAAGTTTGGCGGAAAGAGTAAAATTGCTCGGCGGTTCGATGGTGATAGATTCCAATCCCGGGCAAGGAACCAAAATAGATTTTATTATTTCAATTAAATCCGGTAAAATAAAATGATTAATCTTGTTGTCGCCGATGATCACCCAATATTTCTTGCTGGCTTAGAAAAGGTGTTGGGATCGAACAAAAATTTTAACTTATTGGAGCAAGCAAGTTCCGGAGATGAAGCATTGGAAAAAATTCTAAGCTCTAAACCGGATATAGCAATTTTGGATTTGGATATGCCCGGTATGAATGGCTTTGAAATTGTAAAGGAACTTAATAAAAAGAATTTCTCAACAAAAGTTATATTCCTAACAATGCACAGCGCTCATGATCTTTTGGATGAAGCTCTTCGGCTAAAAGTAATGGGTTATGTGTTAAAAGAAACGGCTCTATTAGATATTATTAATGCGGTTGAAACCGTATATAAAGGAGAACATTTTATTAGCGCAGCTTTATCGGAAGATATCATAAGTCATTCAAGTTTTAGTTCCGCGGCAAATGAAGTTAAATTATTAATTGAAAAACTTTCTCCTGCCGAAAAGAAAATACTTCGCCAAATAGCCAATCAAAAAAGCACAAAAGAAATTGCCGGGTTAATGTTTATCAGCTATAGAACTGTAGAAAAACATAGATCCAATATTTGTGATAAGTTAAACATTTCGGGTAATAATGCTCTTCTCAAATTCGCTTTAGAAAATAAAGATTATTTCTAATGCTGTTTTATAACTAACGGCGTTACATTTTTTGCCTCTTCGTTCATTTCATATTCATACACATCTATAAACTTCCTAAACCGGACAAGCCAGAACCAAATTATTTGAGATGAGTGATTGAATGGTTGAATGAAAAACATTCATCCATTCATTCATGCTTTTTAGTCTTTCGGTTTGCAAATATTCTACCATATCTTACAAGAATTTAAGTGTTAAAGTACTAAAAATACGTGCCGGCACGTATAATAATACGAGCCGGTGCTTATTCACTTTTTCGTTTGTCAAAACTATTTTTCTTTTGAAAATAAAACAGTCGAATGAAAATTTTAATAGTTGACGATAATAGAAATATAAGAAAAATGATAAGATCTTTGTTCAACGCAAAGACTGATCAATTCCATGAATGTGAGGATGGAAACACATCGCTCGAAGCCTGTGCAGTTTTTCATCCGGATTTGGTTTTGATGGATATTAAAATGAATCATATGGATGGAATTACAGCAACCAGACTGATTAAAAAAACACATCCTGAAATTAAAATCATCATAGTTACAAACTATCCGCATGAAGACTTATGGGAAGAGTCACTTAAAGCAGGCGCAGAAACTCTTATTGCTAAGGAGAATCTTTATCTGCTTCCCGAAATTATTAAGGGGGTAGTGAGCAATATTTAAAACAGTATATATGAAGAAAAAATTAAAACAATTTTTTGTAAACAAATTAAAAGGAAACCATAATGAAAAAAACATTTTTTACTTTTGTGCTTTTATTGATAGGGATATCAACTTTCACAAAATCCCAGAATTTAATTAATGGAGATTTTGAACAAGGACCCGGCGCAGGCTGGGGAATTTATTCATCAAACGGCGCCGGGTTAATCGGAACGGCTGACTTTTTTTATTCAACATCTATAGAGCCAACCGTATACCCGCGTTCAGGACAATATATGGGGAGGCTTGGCGGTTTTGGATACGCTCAAAATTCTATTTCTCAAACTGTTACTCTCCCTTCTACTCCGAATGTTTATTTACACACCTACTATCAGGACCGAAATTCCACAACCTCGGAGTGTGCAGGTTTATGGGTAGGCGCAACAATTAAAGTTATCGTAGCTAATCAAACATTGTTGGAAACTTATTTATGTTATTACAATCAGGTTAATGATTGGACTCATATATACTTTGATTTATCGGTTGCCGCCGGTCAGACCATTGAGATCGTATTCCGTGCAGATGCTGCAAATTCGGTTTGGTCTTACATATATCTTGATGATTTGGGTATCTCTTCATCAATTACAGATGTTGAAGATGAAGAAAGTATGCCGGATGATTATGTTCTATCGCAAAATTATCCCAATCCGTTTAATCCATCGACAACAATAAAATACGATTTGCCCGAAGCTTCTCACGTTACATTAAAAATATACAATGTAATGGGCGAACTTGCGGCAGTATTAGTTGATGAAGAAAAACCGGCGGGTTATCATCAAGTGGGATTTGACGCAAGTAAACTAAGCTCCGGAATATATTTCTACAGAATAAGCGCAGGCTCATTTAAAAATGTTAAAAAAATGATACTCGTAAAATAAATTTTGTATTATATGATAAGTAAAAGATTCTATAAAAAACAACAATGGCAGGACGGAAAAATTCCGTTCTGCAGTTTAATTAAAAGGAGCTGCTATGAAAAAGCAAATTATTTTTGTTTTATTTTTGCATTTCTTGCTAAGCATTTCATTATTAGCGCAGGGCACATGGACGTGGCAAAATCCCCTGCCGCAAGGAAATAAAATTCATGATATCCATGTCTTCGACGCCACAACCGCGATATTCGTGGGTATATTGGGTACAATTTACAAAACAACAGACAATGGTACTAACTGGATTCATCAAACAAGCGGTACTTCTAGAGACTTAGGTTCAGTTTTTTTTATAGATGAGAACACCGGTTGGACTGCTGGTGATAATGGCACAATTTTGAAAACCACTAACGGGGGGACAAATTGGAACCCTCAAACAAGCGGGACAACGAAATTCCTTTACTCAGTTGATTTTGCTGATGCAAACAACGGTTGTGCGGTTGGAGTATCCGGGACTATATTAAAAACTACAAACGGAGGAATGAATTGGGCCGCTCAAACAAGCGGTACAACAGAATGGCTTCTCTCGGTTGATTTTGTAGATGCAAATACCGGCTGGGCAACTGGGCTTACCGGTACAATTTTAAAAACCACAAGCGGAGGAATGAATTGGACTTCTCAAACAAGCGGAACAACAGAAGGGTTATTCTCGGTTGATTTTGTAGATGCAAACAACGGGTGGGCAGTTGGGCTTGCCGGTACAATTTTGAAAACCACAAACGGAGGAACAAATTGGACTACTCAAACAAGCGGAACAACTTATGACTTCTACTCTGTGCATTTCTTTGACGCAAATACTGGATGGACGGTTGGACAAGGAATTTTGAAAACCACAGACGCAGGAACGACATGGGTAGCTCAAACAACTACTGGTTGGAGTAGTGCTCTCTTCTCAGTTGTTTTTTTCGACGCGAACACCGGCTGGGCGGTTGGAGATAAAGGAACGATTTTAAAAACGATTAACGGTGGAACGAATTGGATTTCCCTTACAAGCGGAAGAACTGCAAAACATCTATACTCAGTTAATTTTGCTGATGCGAACACGGGTTGGGCGGTTGGAATAGATGGTACGATTTTAAAAACCACAAATGGTGGAACAAATTGGACTTCTCAAGAATGTTGGGCTAACCTACCTCTCCTTTCAGTTGATGCTATTGATGAAAACACGGCTTATATTGTTGGCCACAGGGGTTTAATATTTAAGACAACAGACGGCGGTGCTAATTGGCATTCTCAAATAAATCTTTTATTAAACGATATTTATGCGGTGAAATTTGTTAATGCAAACAACGGCTGGGCGGTTGGAGACCATATTCGGAAGACGACGAATGGCGGAAACTATTGGGACAATATAGATTGGATGCCGTATGAGCTGAGATCAATTGATTTTGTTGACGTAAATACTGGTTGGGCAGTTGGAGACAATGTTACAATTAGAAAAAGCAATGATGGAGGAAATAGTTGGTTCTATCAAAATAGCGGAACTGACAATACTCTTTACTCCGTTGATTTTGTCGACGTAAATACCGGTTGGGCGGTTGGAAGTTCGGGTATAATATTGAAAACCACAAACGGTGGAACTAATTGGGTGTCTCAAACAAGCGGGACTACTGATCTTAACTCAGTAAATTTCGTTGATTCAGACACCGGATTTGTAGTCGGCGATTATGGTAAAATTTTAAAAACTACAAACGGTGGCACAACTTGGGTGCTTCAACCGAGAGAAACTGTGGAAAACATTTACTCTATTAATTTTGTAAATGCAAATACTGGCTGGGCGGTTGGTTCTAATGGTACAATCCTAAAATACTCGGACAACCAGAACCTCAATATCAACTTAACTTCACCCAATGGTGGAGAAAATTGGTTGATTGGTTCAAACCAAAATATTATATGGTCAAGCACATCGGTTTCAAATGTTAAGCTCGAATATTCAACAAATGGTGGGACGAATTGGTTTTCGATAAGTAATTCATTCCCGGCAAATCCGCCATCTTATAATTGGGTTATCCCAAACACTCCGTCTCCAAACTGTAAAGTTAAAATAAGCGATGCGCTTAATCCGGGAACATTTGACATTTCCGATGCTGTATTTACAATTTCGTTTCAAATCTCTGATAGTATTTTTATTTACGTAAATGAATTGGATGCCGTTGTCGGCGATACAGTCATTTTAAATGTTGATGTGCAGCTTCCCGCAAATGGTTCGTTTATTTCTGCCGAAATTAATTTTGATGGGTTCGGAAATAATTTGCAATTCTTGGAAATAGATACAACCGGAACACTTGCCGGCAGCGCAAAATGGATTTACTTTACAAATTATCAAGATTCGGTTTTATACACAGCATTCGCCGGCTCGGATAGCATAACCGGCAGCGGGGTGCTATTCAAGTTAAAGTTTGTAGTGCCGGCAAATTTAAGCGGCGGATTTATTCCAATCAATTTTAATTATGCAATATTTAACACCGGCTCTGTTTATGTTCACACAACATCGGGCGGAGTTAATATTCTTGCCCCGCATTATGGAGATGTAGATTTGAATAATATTGTACAGGCTTATGACGCTGCCACGATACTGCAATATCTTGCAAATATGATAGGATTAAATCTTCAGCAAAGTTTAAATGCTGACGTAACGCTCGATAATACCATCTCGGCTTACGATGCCTCGGTTATTCTTCAATATGTTGTTCATATAATTGATACTCTGCCGCATACTTCGGTTACATTAGCCTCCGGGAAATTAAAAATACCGGATGGAGCAATACAGCCATTGGGCTTTATAGAACTGCCTGTTAACCTTGTTAACGGAAACAATATTTATTCGTTTGAAGCCGAAATAAATTTTGATTCTGAAATATTGCAATATGAATCGGTTGTGTTTTCTGCTGCGTTAAGCGGGTATGTAAAGCAGTCGAACACAATTGAAAATAAATTAATAATTGTCGGTGCAGCTACCAATCCCGGTATTTCGGAAGGTAATTTTGCAACAGTTAAGTTTTCGCTGAAACCAAATGTTAGTGCGGAAGACACAAGAATTATTTTATCAAAATTAAGATTGAATGAAAACGCAGTTGTAGCAAACTCTGATACAGCGCTCATATCAATTATAAACAGCATTCCGGGAGATGTTTCACTTCCTACGGAATATTTACTCTCGCAAAATTATCCGAACCCGTTTAACCCGGCAACCACAATAAAATATCAACTGCCCGAAGCTTCTCATGTAACGTTAAAAATTTACAATGTAATGGGAGAACTTGTGCAGGTTTTGATTGATGAAGAAAAGCCGGCGGGTTATCATCATGCAGATTTTAATGCCGCACGGTTAAGCTCCGGAATATATTTCTACAGAATTAGCTCGGGTTCATTTACTGATATTAAAAAAATGATTCTGGTTAAATAGGATAGTGTTTTTTACGGATGATGACAGATTATTCAAATAGAAAATGCAGAACGTAAATAAAATACGTTCTGCATTTTAAAACTGCCGGAGTGTAAAAATGAAAAAACTTAATTTTGTTTTTGTCTTGTTTTTTATGCTTGGTATTACCGCTAAAGCTCAGTGGACACTTCAAACAAGCGGTGTTACTCAAGATCTTTACTCAATATTTTTTGTTGATGAGAATACCGGATGGGCATGCGGCTGGAATGGAAAAATAGTGAGCACTACAAACGGCGGTGCTACATGGTTTCAGCAAACAAGCGGAGTTGTAAGTCAGCTCTCGTCAATATTTTTTATTAATTCATCAAACGGCTGGTGTTCGGGTGATGGCGGAATAATATTGAAATCCACGAACGGCGGAGCAAATTGGATCTCGCAAACAAGCGGAACAACAATGTCGTTAGCGTCAATTTATTTTGTAGATGCGAACACAGGCTGGGCTTGCGGCGATCAGGGTAAAATATATAAAACAACCAACGGCGGCGCAAACTGGATCGCTCAGCCAACCGGTTTGTCAAGTTATGATATGCTCTGGTCGATTAAATTTGTAAATTCTACAACGGGCTGGGCTGTGGGAGGCTCTTTTATTGCTATGACTTGTTCAATCTTAAAAACAACAAATGGAGGAACAAATTGGACACAGCAATATAGTCCCGTTTCTAATCAACAAAGAGCGTCTTCCTTTATAAATGAAAATGTAGGATATACAGTTGGAGACTATGGAACGATTTTTAAAACGACTAACGGGGGTTCAAGTTGGAGTTTTTCGCCAAGCCCGACCTCAGATTGGCTGTATTCAGTTTTCTTTGTAAGTGAAACAACTGGATGGGTCGGCAATGGAAGCGGAGAAATTTATAAAACAACAAACGGCGGAACAAATTGGACTTTACAAACTTCGGTTAGTAATAGAATTAATTCGCTTTTTTTTCTAAATGCAAATCTCGGCTGGGCTTCGTGCGATGCCGGAAAAATTGTTAAGCATTATGTAATTGTTTCTTCTTTAGGATTAGTTTCGCCAAATGGAAGCGAAAACTGGCGTGTCGGTTCTGCTCAAAATATTACATGGAATAGTACAGCGGTGTCAAATGTAAAGCTCGAATACTCTACAAACAACGGAGTTAACTGGATTACAATTGCCGGTTCTGTTGCTGCATCTCCGGCAGTTTATAGCTGGACTATTCCGAATACTCCATCGTCACAATGCAAAGTAAAAATTTCGGATGTTGATAACTCATCATTGTCGGATATAAGTGATAATGTATTTACAATTTACTCCCCCTCGGTAACGGTAATCTCACCAAATGGTGGGGAAGTTTGGAAACCGGGATCAAATCAATTTATTACCTGGTCAAGCCAAAATGTTTCGCAAATAAAAATTGAATATTCTGTCAATGGCGGCGGCAGTTGGTTGACGATAGCAAATCCCTTCTCTGCGAGTTCAAATAGTTATACATGGGAAGTTCCAAACACGTCCTCCGGAAATTGCAGAGTTAAAATTTCGGATACAAGCGATGCTGCAATAAATGATATTAGTGACAATCCATTTGAGATAACAATCCCCGATTATGGTGATGTAGATTTAAACAACTTAGTTCAAGCTTATGATGCTTCGCTGATATTAAAATATTTGGTTGGTTCAATAGAGCTAACACGGCAGCAGAAGTATAACGCAAATGTAAGCGGCGACACTACAATATCCGGAGTTGATGCGTCGCTAATTCTACAGAAGGTAGTCGGACTAATTGACTCTCTTCCGCATACCATTAATTTTAGTTCCTCGGGCAGTATAACTTTTAAAACTGGATTTCAGAATAGCGACGGAAATTTATTCGTCCCGCTATTTATTAAGTCGGGTTCAAACATTATTTCATTTGAAGGGGAAATTGATTTCAATCAAAATCAGTACATGTTTATTGAGATTGAATGGTCTGCTGCTTTAAATTCATTTGTAAAAGAAGTTTCTTTGAAAGAAAACAAAATAAATTTTGTCTGTTTTACTACAACCGCTTCATCAATAGAAGGGGAGATCGGGAAGATCAGATTCATTCCAACTGTTGATGCGCTTCCGGAAAATTTTCACTTAACTATAAATAAATTCAGAATAAACGAAAATGAAATTAAGTACAGAGATTACGGGTGGGATATTTTAAGTTTTAAAACAGACTATCAACAAGGCATCCCGATCGATTACCAATTGCTACAAAATTATCCCAATCCGTTTAATCCGGTTACAAAAATTCGTTATAGCATTCCTTTTGCAGAGACGCATCGCCATGCATCTCCTCAAAACGTTATTTTAAAAATTTACGATGTGCTTGGCAACGAAGTTGCAACTTTAGTAAACGAGCAAAAAGAACCCGGTACACACACGGTTGAGTTTGATGCGTCAGAACTAACAAGCGGAGTTTATTTTTGTAGATTATCCGCAATTGATAATTCCGGACGGCGAACAGTTCGTCAGTCCAAAATGCTTTTATTAAAATAATGGTCAAAATTTTTTTTAAAAAAATATTTATTGAGGTAAAACAATGAAAACGAATTTTAGAATATCTCTCGTGTTAGTTTTTATAATGAGTTATTCTCTAACGGTTGCACAAAGTTCAAATGCATCGCTTTTAGGAACATTTAACACAGACGGTTTGGCGCTGGATATATCTGTCAGTAATAATCGTGCTTATGTTGCGGATAACCTTAGCGGGCTTAGGATCATAGATGTTATAACTCCATCAGCTCCGACAGAGTTGGGATACTATTTGCCCCCGACACAATCTTTAGCATTAAGTGTGGCAATAAATAATAATTACGCTTATGTTGTAACTGATAACACCGGTTTGAGAATAGTAAATATTTCCAGTCCGTCCATAAACATGGTTGAAACCGGCGGAATACCTTTTTCCGGATGGTGTAACGGAGTTGCTGTTTCGGGTAATTATGCTTACGTAACCAATAATGTTAATGGTTTAAAAATTATTAACATAAGCGACCCGGCTAATCCAACACTTGCAAAAACCGTTGCAATGGCAAACTATGCCAACAGCGTTGTGGTAAGCGGAAATTATGCTTATGTTACTACTGATGACCAGGGGTTAAAAGTTGTTGATATAAGCAATCCTTCAACTGCATCTATTGTCGGAAGCTATCCGCTTCCCGGTCATTCCTACGGCATTTCCATAAAAGGAAATTATGTTTATATCGCTAATGAAGATCAGGGGTTAAAAATAATTGATATTAGTACGCCCACAAATCCTCAGCTTGCCGGAACATTCGATACTTTTGGATTGGCAAAGGATGTGATAGTAAATGACAACTTTGCCTATGTCGCTGATTATGATTTCGGATTGAAGATTGTTGATGTTGCAAATCCTTCGCATCCTGTTGAAGCCGGTTATTATAATACTGATGGTTTATCCTACGGAATTGCATGTGCCAGTTCAAAAGTTTATGTGGCTGATTATGACTATGGACTGAAAATAATTAATAATGATTTAGCCAGCCTGGGAAGCGTAACAGTTCTTAGCCCAAATAATGGAGAGTTCTGGAAAACCGGCGCTTCGCAAAATATTACATGGACAAGTTCAAATCTTACTTCAGTAAATATCGAATACACGACTAATAACGGAAGTTCCTGGAGCGGAATTGCAAATAACATTTCGGCTGCTTCGGGAAGTTTTTCATGGACAATTCCTAACACACCATCTTCTCAATGTAAAGTGAGAATCAGCAGTTCAAATAATCCTTTAATAAATGATGTTAGTGACGGATCTTTTAAAATCTATTCGCTTTCTTTATCATTTCCTAACGGCGGAGAGAAACTAAGAGCTGGTTCTTTACAAAATATTACATGGACAAGCGGCGGGATAAGTAATATTAAAATAGAATGGACTTCTGACGGAACTACATGGAATACTATTGTAGCAAGTATGGCGGCGGGAATAAAAACTTACTCGTGGTCGGTTCCAAATGTTGCTTCGACACTATGTCGTGTTAGACTAAGCGATGCGTCGAATGCAAACATTAATACTGTTTCCGCAAACACTTTTTCAATCGTTAATTTTGATATTACCTCACCAAATGGCGGCGAAAACTGGAGTGTTAGTTCGTCTCACAACATTACGTGGAATTCCGCCGGTGTTTCCAACATCAATATTGAGTACACCACAGATAGCGGAACAAATTGGATTACTATTGCTTCAAATTACAATGCAGCAAGCGGTTCATATACATGGACTATCCCAAACACAGTTTCGAATTTATGCAAAGTTAAAATAAGTGAGTCGGGCAATTCATCTTTTTATGATGAAAGTGATGGTCTTTTTCAAATTAGTCCTCCGCAGCAATCAGTCGAAGTAACAGCTCCCAACGGCGCAGAAACCTGGCAGATAGGAAGTTTGCAAAATATAACATGGACAAGCCAAAATATTTTAAACGTCAAATTGGAATACTCAACAAACGGCGGCACGAGCTGGACGACAATCATTTCAAGTAACGCTGCTTCCGGTGGAACTTATAGTTGGCAAATACCAAATACTCAATCCACTCAATGTAAAGTGAGAGTTAGTGAAGCAGTTACGGGAACTCCGAACGATGAGAGCAATTCAATCTTTAGTATTCTCTCTCAGGTTCAAAAATCACTCACAGTCAGCTCGCCAAATGGAGGAGAAACCTGGGCGATAGGAACATCACAGCAAATTACATGGACAAGCACAGGAGTATCGAATGTCAAAATCGAATATTCCACCAACAGCGGTAATACCTGGATTTCTGTTGTTAGTAGTACCACAGCAAGTTCCGGTAGTTATAGCTGGACAATTCCTAACACTCCGTCCACTCAATGTAAATTAAAAATTAGCGACGCAAGTGATGCAGGTATTTTTGATCTGAGTAATGCTGTTTTTACCCTCGGAACACCCGGACAAACATTAACTCTAACATCTCCAAACGGTGGTGAATCGTGGGCAATAGGAAGCAACCATAATATCACATGGCAAAGTTCAAACATTTCATCTCTGATTATTGATTATACTACTAACAATGGTGTAGACTGGATTGAGATCGAAGACAATGCAGCAGCTGCTACGGGTCTTTTTTCCTGGTTGGTTCCGAATACTCCTTCCTCAAATTGTAAAATTAGGGTTCGTGATGCATCGGACGAAACTCCATCCGATCAAAGTAATGCTGTTTTTACAATTCCATCTTCAGGAAAAACACTCTCACTAACATCGCCCGCGGGCGGCGAAGATTGGGAAGTCGGGAGTGTACATAACATAACCTGGACAAGCACGGGCGTGGATAATATTAATATTCAATATTCCACAAACGGAGGCATTTCATGGGAACTATGGATTGTCTCAGTTCCGGCAAGCAACGGATCCTACGCCTGGACGATACCAAATACTCAATCTTCAAATTGTGTTGTTAGAATATCTGATGTCGCTAATTTTTCAATCCAGGCAGTCAGTGATCTTTTTGAAATTTTTGCAACGAGTAGAAATACTACTTTTATGGGCGGCTTTAATACCCCAGGCAGTGCTCGCAATGTTGTTGTCAGCGGTAAATATGCATATGTAGCTGAAGAGCAAAACGGATTAAGAATTATAGACATTTCTGATCCAACAAATCCAATAGAAGTTGGTTATTACGACACTCCCGGAACGGCACATGCTGTAGCTGTTAAAAATCAATATGCGTATATAGCGGATGATGTAAGCGGAATAAGGATCTTAGATGTTAGTGATCCTTCTTTGCCTGTTTCTGTAGGTGTTTACGATACTCAAGGAGAAGCTTATGATTTAGAAGTGAAGTCCAATCAGGATATCCTTTATATCGCTGATGGCAGCCAGGGGCTTAAAATATTAAATGTAGCGGATGCAGGTAATCCAGTTTCTCTTGGTGGTGTTAATACCCCCGGCAGCGCTTATGAACTTACTGTTATAGGTGGTTATGCATTAATAGCAGATAGTTTGGGTGGAATGAGAACTATTTCCGTTAGTAATCCTGCAAATCCAATTGCAACCGGGTCTTTTACAACCGGTTTGAACGCTGTCGGAATAAGTTATTTTGAAGGAGCTAATCCTCTTCATGCAGCGGCTGTTGTTTCTAATCATTTAACTAACCAATTGAAATTTATAAATTGGGATAATCCTACATTTCTAACCTGGGAGACCGACTTTACAACTTTACAGAAACCTTATGGAATTTATAATGACGGTTTGTATTTATATGCTGCAGAAGCATCAGCGGGAATGAGAATAATTCAGGCGTCAGATTATTGGCATAATAATACTCATGAATCTGGTCATTATGATACGGATGGCGAATCTAAGGGAGTATTCGTTAAGGACAACTATATTTATGTTGCCGATGGAACGAACGGATTAGTGATTGTACGAAATGATATTTACATAGATGATGTAGTAACATTAGCTTCACCCAATGGGAATGAGCATTTGCGTGCCGGTGATACTGAGATGATCACTTTTTCTAAATCAGCCATGGTTGATAAAGTGAAACTTGAGTACAGCACAGATAACGGAACAACATGGGATGTAATTACCGAAAGCACATCCAACACTAACTATCAATGGGCTGTTCCGAATACTCCCTCTGCACAATGCCGCGTTAGAGTTAGTAATGTAATCAATAATAACACAAACGATGTCAGCGCTAATGTGTTCACAATTTTTACGGCAAATCTTGCGGTAACTGCGCCTAACGGCGGGGAAAATTGTACTGCAAACGATACCACAAATATTACCTGGACAAGCAGCGGAGTTGAAAATATTAAAATCGATTACACATTAAACAATGGAACAGACTGGGCGACAATCACGGAATTTCTGAATGCCCAAGTTGGTAGTTTTCAATGGAATGTACCCAATGTTCAATCTGCAAATTGTAAAGTAAGAGTGAAAGAAATAAATCACACTCCGGCTCTTGAAGATGCAAGCAATAATGTTTTTACGATATCACAACCGATTTTAGTTTTGATACAACCCAATGGTGGTGAATGGTGGTTCGGCGGAGATACTGTTCAAATAAAGTGGTTTACCGATCTTCGTTTTATAAATATTGACTATTCAACCGACGACGGAGCTACGTGGATTAATATTGCCAATAGCATAAAGGGAAGCGCAACATCTTATACTTGGATCATTCCGCATACTTACTCAATTACCGCAAGAGTTAGAGTTAGTGATGCTGCTGATGGAAGTCCATTGGCAATTAGTGCAAACACATTCTTTATTTTTCAACATCCAATTACAATTACGCATCCTGCTAATGGTGAAGACTGGATAGTTAGCACCTCGCATTGGATAATGTGGAATAACATGGCGGGAATCAATAATGTAAAAATTGAATACTCAACAGATAATGGAACAACCTGGATGACCGTTGTTGAATCCGCGCCAACAACTAACGGAAGATACGGCTGGGTTGTTCCTAATACTCCATCACCTACGTGCAGATTAAAAATTTCGGATGTTATTAACGTTGGAGATGTAGGTTATTCGGTTTTTTCAATCAGCGGAGTAATCAATCATCATACTACATTTCTGGGAAGTTATCCTAACACAAATTTCGCATTCGATGTGTTCGTACGGGACGATTATGCTTATGTAGCAGACGCTCTGAATGGTTTGATGATTTTTAATGTTAGTGATAGCACTAATCCCCAACAAATCGGTTCACTCGCAACACCGGGGCAAGGAAGAGGAATTACTATTGTGGGCAATTATGCTTACCTGGCTGCTTATGATGAGGGGTTAAGAATTATAGATATAAGTTATCCTTCCACACCTCTGGAAGTTGGCTTTTTTAATACACCAGGATATTCGATGAAAGTTGAGGTAGTTGGAAATTATGCATACGTATCCGATTTGACCGGTGGATTTAGAATCCTCAACGTCAGCAATCCGGCTTCACCATTTGAAGTTTCTTCTTATGCACCGACAAGTTGGGTTGTGAGCGCGGCAATCTCCGGTAATTATGCTTATTTAGCAAATTATAATGGAGGAATAAAAATATTAAATATCAATAACCCGGCAAGCCCTGTTGAACTTTCTTCTATTACTAACATCGGAACTTCGAGAGATATAGAAGTACTGGAAGATATAGCATACTTAGCAACATCTGATTCCGGGTTAGTGTTGATTAACATTAACGATCCTCTGGCTCCCTTTGTAACAAACAAATTTCATCTTGATTATGACACATACATATTGGGATTAGATATAAAGTTTCCATACGCATATTTAGCTGCTTATGATTATGGAGTGAGAATTGTTGATATAACCGATCCAGATTCACTTAGTGAGGAAGCTTATTATAATACGCCCGGTGATGCAGAAGATGTTTTTGTTTCCACTAATATTGTTTTTGTCGCAGACGCCTCCGGTTTACAAATATTTAGGAATGATCTGCCCGGGGCTATACCGGTTGAATTATCTTCTTTCAATTCTATTGTTGAAGGAAATTCGGTTTCCATTGAATGGCAGACAGCAACCGAAACAAATAACTACGGTTTTTATATAGAGCGTAACTCATGCAACATGGATCATGCGAATTTTTCCGGATGGAAAGAAATCGGGTTTGTAAAAGGTAAGGGGAGCAGCACCGATTTGAACTCCTACTCATTTGTCGATAAACATTTGCAAGCGGGAAAATATTTGTATAGACTAAAACAGAAGGACTTCAACGGACAAGTTAATTACTCGGGACAAATAGAAGTTACGATTCTAAACCCCGCGGAGTTTTCAATGCAGCAGAATTACCCAAACCCTTTTAATCCGATAACAAAAATTGAGTTCGAATTGCCGGTTTCTTGTCATGTTAACCTCGAAGTTTATAGTATAACCGGCGAGTTGATAACCAAATTAGCAGAAGGAGAAAGAGCTTCGGGTTATTACAGCCTGGAATTAAATTCTTTAAAGTACAATTTAAGTTCGGGTGTTTATATTTACAGACTAAGAGCAGTAGAAAACACAACGGGCAAAGTATTCACATCAATTAAGAAGATGGTTTTACTCAAGTGAAAATTAGCGTAATATATTTGCAGGCGTTTGGGTTTTCAAGCGCCTGCAGATGTTCTGAAATACTCTTTTGTGAATCAGCCATTGCAATGTTGTTTATTCATATACAAACATTGCATTCCAACGGAGTTATTCCTGTCATTTGTCTTCACCCGTAGCAGCGAGATGTTTGTAGAAACTCCCGAAATTAGTTTTTTCTTCTCCCAATTCTGGGAAAAAAATTCATAAAATGATATCAGTTTCGTCAAAAGTTTTCATTTCGCAAGTTTTTTGGCAATTAATTTTATCTTACATTAAACGGCATAAAAATTGTTTTTATGGGGAGCAATATGCAGAGGTGTGTCCAAACAGGCGCGCTAAATCAATCAATCATTTTAAGAATAAAAAAGGCTGCAATGGGATTTAACAGCATTGTTATGGTTAAGCAGGTTCCGGATACGGCAAATATTTCCGGACAGGTTATGAAAGAGGACGGCACAGTTAACAGAGCAAAACTGCCTGCCATCTTTAATCACGAAGACCGGGTTGCTATCGAACTCGCTCTTCAAATAAAAGACAAATTTGGTGGAAAAGTTACTGCAATAACAATGGGTCCGCCGCGCGCTTCCGACATTTTAAGAGAGTGTCTTTATATGGGCGCCGATGAAGCTTATCTGATAAGCGACAGAAAATTTGCCGGAGCAGATACCTTAGCTACCTCGTATGTTCTTTCAGAGGCAATAAAAAAAATCGGGGGTTATGATTTTGTTTTTGCGGGTCGTCAGGCAATTGACGGCGATACTGCACAGGTTGGTCCGCAGACGGCTGAAAAACTTCACATTCCTCAAATAACCTACTCAGAAGAAATTCTCGGCATCAAAGATGGCAGTGTTCAAATCAAAAGAAAAATTGACGGCGGTTTTGAAGTGCTGGAGAGTAAACTGCCTCTGCTCGTAACCGTAATTAAAGATGCTGTATCGCCAAGACCATTCAAAGCAAGACGAGTTATGGCTTACAAAAATGCCAGGACACTGCTCGAGCTTGAAAAATTAACGGAGGGAAATTCTCTTCTATACATAGATCAGTTAAAAGATGATTACGTGAATAAAGGATTGTATATACACACCCTTACAATGGATGACCTTAAACTTGACGAATCAAGATGCGGAGTTCACGGTTCTCCCACAAAAGTACATAAAGTAGAATCGGTGGTGCTTGCAGGCGGCAGTCATGAAATGATTGAACCTACAAAAGAAGGCATCAGCCGTTTGATAGACCAACTTCTTGAAGATCATATTTTAGGTTAACACTATGGAAAAATTAAATAAAGATGTTTGGGTATTCGTTGAACAGCGTGACGGTAAGCCCGCAGAGGTGAGTTTTGAACTTCTTTCAAAAGGAAGGAAGCTCGCAGAAAATTTAAAAGGAAACTTAAAATCTGTAGTTATCGGACACGATGTTTTATCCCTTGCCGAAGAAACATTCAGGTTTGGCGCCGTAGAAGCAATCGTAGTTGATCATAAAGAACTCGGGCACTACCGCACAATGCCTTACAGCCGCATCATCAACCAACTTATTGAAAAAGAAAAACCGAGAGTAATGCTTTTCGGCGCAACTATAATCGGAAGGGATCTTGCGCCGCGTGTAGCTTCGTACACTAAAAGCGGTTTGACAGCCGACTGCACCGATCTTCAAGTTTCTGATGTGCAATATTTAAGAAAAGATTATAAAGATCTTCTTCTTCAAATTCGACCTGCTTTTGGCGGTAATATTATTGCAACAATTATTTCCCCCGATGTTCAAACACAAATGGCAACCGTGCGCGAAGGGGTTATGCGTATGGAACCTCTTGAGAAACATGTTAAAGGTAAAATCAGAAATATTGAATATACACCCGACCCCGTTGATGAATTAGTTAAGTTGATTGAACAACATCGCCAGGAAAATAAAGTTAATCTAAAAGCTGCGCCGATTATTGTAGCCGGCGGTTATGGAATGCGCACAAAAGCAAATTTTGAACTGATACGTGAACTTGCAGATTTGCTTGGCGGCGAAGTTGCAGGTACACGCGCTGCTGTTGATGCTGGATTTATTAATCACGATCGGCAGGTTGGTCAAACCGGTGTTACTGTTCGTCCAAAACTTTATATTGCCTGCGCAATTTCCGGAGCAATACAGCACCGCGCGGGGATGCAGGAAGCAAACAAAATAATAGCAATTAACAGCGACCCGGAAGCCCCAATATTTGGAGTGGCGCATTACGGAATTGTTGGCGACGCAATAGAAATTATTCCAAGATTTATCAATGTATTTAAGCAAAAATTGAGATAAGATTATGCCAAATTATTTTTCAGATAACACGGATATACTTTACCACTTTGAGAAATTAAACCTTAAAGACATTGTTAATATAGCTGAGGACGAATATAAGCAAGCCGAACAATTTGATGACGCACCGGTTAATTACGAAGACGCAATGGAAAACTACCGAAAGGTAATGGAAATTGTTGGCGATATAACGGGCAACTATATTGCACCGCGTGCAGCAAAAATTGATGAAGAAGGCGCAGTTTTTGAAAACGGAAAAGTAACTTACGCAAAAGGTACGCAGGAAGCTCTCGAAATGCTTTCCAAAGCAGAGTTGATGGGGATGATACTGCCGCGAAGATTCGGAGGATTAAACTTTCCGACAACAATATACATGATGGCTGTTGAGTTAATCTCGCGTGCCGAAGCATCGTTGATGAATATTTTCGGACTTCAGGATATTGCAAAAACCATTGACAAGTTTGCTACCGAAGAACAGCGCGAATTTTATCTGCCAGGTTTTAGCTCGGGCTTGTATACCGGCGCAATGGCGTTAACCGAGCCTGATGCAGGTTCAGATCTTCAAGCAGTTAAACTTACTGCATATCAGGATGAAAACGGCAATTGGTTTTTACGCGGAGTAAAGAGATTTATCACAAACGGTAACGGCGATGTGCTTCTTGTTCTTGCGCGCACCGAAGCCGGAACTAAAGATGCACGCGGTTTAAGTATGCTTTCTTGCATGAAAGACGATTCTATAATTGTTCGCCGTATTGAACATAAACTCGGCATTCACGGTTCGCCAACCTGCGAGCTTCAGTTTAATGATACGCCTGCCGAACTTATTGGTACAAGAAGATTCGGACTTCTTAAATATGTAATTTATTTAATGAACCGGGCTCGTGTGGGTATCGGCGCACAGTCACTCGGCATCTCGCAGCAGGCTTATGAGGAAGCATTAAAATATGCAAAAGCGCGCGAGCAATTCGGTAAACCTATTTATAACTTTCCGGTTGTTGCAAACATGCTTATTGATATGCGGGTTACATTAGAATCGAACAGAACATTGTTTTATAATACTTGCACATGGCTCGATAGAAAAGAAGCATACGAAGATTTAATTGAAAAACGTAAATCGGAAAAACTTCCTTTTAATGATGTTAATGAAAAGTTTAAAGAAGCGCAGAGGATGACGAATTTTCTTACTCCAACCACAAAATACATTTTAAGTGAAGCATCAAATAAAATGACTTACGATTCGATTCAAATTCACGGCGGCACGGGTTACATGCGCGAGTTTGCCGTGGAGAGACTTGCACGGGACGCCCGCATTACGAATATTTACGAAGGCACTTCGCAGCTTCAAATAGTTGCAGCAGCCGGCAGCGTTATTAACGATGTGCTTGCAGATTATATTAATGACTGGGAGAAAAAAGAATACAAGGGAAGTTTGAAAAAACTAAAAGAAAGTCTAATGGAAATAAGAGTTTTATTTAACGATGCACTTAAATATGTTAAGGAGAAAAAAGACACCGGTTTTCAGGATGTAGCTGCTAAAGATCTTGTAGAGTTGTACAGTTATATTTACACCGGTTATCTTCTTCTTGATGAAGCTAATGACGACCAGAGGCGCGTGTTTACGGCAAAAAGATTTATTCTCGATTCACTCGCCAGATCAAGAAAAAATGCAGAGTCAATTAAGAATGAATTATATTCAGATATTCTTCATGCAGATACAATTTTAATCTAAAAGGAGCAGCTATGAAAAAAGGATTAACAGTATACAGATTCTTCGACGACCACGAAGAGAAACATTATATCTTAAGTTCATTCGAACATCAACAACTTGAAGAACTTTTAGAGCAGTACAAAAAGAAAAGAGAGAAAGTATTTGCTACAGCCTTTATTAAGTTTCTTCACAAACACGATCCGGAAGCAGAGGAAGTAACTGTAAAAGACTTTTATATTTAATCCTTCACAAACGAAGCAGTTTTATATACAGAAGTAAGGCTGCTTCTTTTTCTCCCGCCTCCTTTTTCACCTTTGTAATTATCGGCGTAATTGCTAATATTTGTTTTCAAATTTGTTTCACCTAAAAAATTGAAGATTTGTTATGAAAAAATTCCTTTCGTTCGTTATCGTTCTATTTTTACTTTTAAACGGATTTCTCTTTGCTGCACCGGGAGAAAAAGTAATCAGCAAAGGAAATATTAATTATTTGTCCAATACACTCGTTGTAAAACTTAATTACGGTTTCACTTCCAATTTTACAGGAAGTGTTAATCTTTCATCGAACCTGGAAAAGACATTCAGAGAGTTAAGTATAACATCGTCAGATTTAGCCTTTGCAAATAACTTCAATACTTCGGAAGAATTGAGCAGAATAATAATAATTAAATATGAAAACGAGATTGATCCGATGCTCTTTTCTTCCAAATTAAAATCCGTGAGTGAAATAGAATGGATTGAACCTAAATTTGTCTACGTTACAGAATATGTTCCCAACGATCCTTCGCTTGCAAACCAATATGCTCTTACAAAAATAAAAGCACGGGAAGCATGGGATGTATCAAAAGGCGATACTACAATTTCTATCGGAATAGTAGATACGGGCGTTGATTGGGATCATCCCGATCTTAACGGAAACATCTGGCATAACAATGATGAAATCCCGAACAACTCAATTGACGACGACGGTAACGGATATGTTGACGATATTATCGGCTGGGATTTTGGCGGGCTTTCCGGAACTCCGGATAATAACCCAATGGAAGACAGACCCGACCACGGAACACATGTTGCCGGCATCTCTTCCGCTGTTACCGATAATGGCGTTGGAATAGCTTCAATAGGATTTAACAGCAAAATTATGGCTGTTAAAACAAGCCAGGATAATTTACGCAATCCATCAGGGCAGGCTTATATTTCTTACGGTTACGAAGGAATAAAATACGCTGCCGACAATGGATGCAAAGTAGTAAACTGTAGTTGGGGCGGCGGCGGTTATTCAGTTTTCGGGCAGGAAGTTATTGATTACGCCGTTTCAAAAGGCGTGCTTGTTGTAGCCGCTTCGGGCAACAGTAACAGCGCGCTTGCGTTTTATCCTGCTTCATACAAAGGAGTTTTATCCGTAGCTTCAACCGATCAGGGCGATGTTAAATCCGGTTTTTCAAACTATGGTACAACTGTTGACGTTTCGGCGCCCGGCTCCGGTATTTACGGCACATGGATGAATGATACATACTCAACTTTAAGCGGAACATCAATGGCTTCGCCTTTAACCGCCGGGCTTGCGGCGCTCGTGTGGACGCAGTTCCCTTCCTACAATCCACTGCAGATAGGCGAGCAAATAAGAGTTACAAGCGATGATATAAATTCAACTAATCCCGGCTATGCAAATTTACTTGGAAGAGGAAGAATAAATGCGCAGAATGCTTTAACATCAACAGGCGCAAAATCTGTGCGCTATATTGATTATTTTTTTAGTGATGAAGCGCCCGGCGGTAATGGCAACGGAATACTTGAAAACAGTGAAACCATCACTTTGTCTTTAAATTTTATAAATTATCTTCAGCCAACAAGCGCGCTTAATATTTATCTCGAAAGTAAAAATATTTATTCCGAAGTGCAGCAGGGAATTTTTAACGCCGGCGCATTAACGGTTATGCAGCAGTTTAATAACAATAATGCAAAATTTACTTTTACGCTTAGCGGTGCTCTTCCTTTAAATGCGAAACTGCTTTTTAGTATTAATTATCTCGAAGGCAGTTATTCTGATTTCCAACCGATTGAAGTAATTGCAAATCCTACTTATGCAACTCAATCGGCTAATGACATTGCCATGACGATAACAAGCAAAGGAACATTGGGATTTAATAATTACAGCACAAATAATCAGGGCATAGGTTTTAAATATCTCGACGGCACAAATTTAATGTTTGAAGGCGGATTAATTTTAACTTCTAATGGTAAAGTTTCCGATGCAGTGCGCGGAGCCGACCAATCGTTTCAAAACACAGATTTTACTGTCGAATACCCGATAACAATTAGAACTCCGGGTACAATTGCCGATCAGGAAGGTTTAACTATTTTTAACGATAACTTCATCCAGAATCCGATCGGCGTAAGCGTCAAGCTGCGTTCTTATGCTTTTGCAGAAGCGCCGCACAACAATTACATTCTTTTGCGATACACTCTTACAAATACTTCCGGTTCGGATATTTCAAATTTGTTTGCGGGAATATTTATTGACTGGGATATCACTTCGGCAGGCACCGATGATTTTACTGCGTACGATACGCTTGGTCAGTTTGGATATGCGAATCATATCAGCGGAAGCGCCCAGCCATGGGTAGGAACTGCGGTTGTGTCGAATGATAATAACGGTTTTTGGGGAATATTAAATGGCGGCAACGATGGTGGGTTTTCAATTTATGACGGTTTTGACGATGCCGAAAAAATTCAGGCAATGACAAACGGTATCGGCAAAGCACAGGCGGGCGGAGGTGATATCTCTTTCGTAGTTTCGGCTGGACCGGTTGATATTACAGCATCATCTTCGGTTGATGTTGCTTTTGCGCTTGCAGCAGGAATGGGAAAAGCCGATTTGAATAATGCGTTTGTCGGTGCGCGTTCAAAATACCAGGTTATAATAACAGATGTTGATGATAAGTTTGATAATGTAGTTAAAACATTTGCTCTCGAGCAGAATTATCCGAATCCATTTAATCCAGCAACTAAAATTCGTTTTAGCATTCCTTCTGTTGGGACACATAGCTATGCATCTCCACAAAACGTTTTGTTGAAAGTTTACGATGTTTTAGGGAAGGAAGTAGTCACACTTGTTAACGAACAGAGAGAGCCGGGAGTTTATGAAGTTCAATTTGATGCGGGCGGATTGCCAAGCGGAATATATTTTTATAAAATTCAGGCGGGTTCTTTTGTTCAGACGAAGAAGATGATTCTTTTAAAGTAAGTAAGCAGCATGAATGAGCAGTAGGTTGAAATAAATTTCATTAGGCTGTTTAATTATTTAGCAGCAAAACCATTCTGCAATAGAAAATTTATTGTGCATTGATTGAAATCCTTGTAGACTGATTTTTAGAGCAAACTCATTTAATCATCACTGCGCTTTTCTTTTAATCTAACTTTAGCATAAACAATAGATATAATTACGAGCGCAATACTAACAAAAGGAAAGAAAATATTTTATAAGTAGTATCCGAACTTGTTAATCCAAAAATAAAAATATAAACAAGAGATAAAACCAAAGTTCCTGAAGCCATCAATCTGTATTTCTTATTATTTATAAGTTTGCCAAGCAAATAATAAATAAATGCTAAAGCAATGTAAGAGATACCGACCAAATGAGGAGGTAAAGTTGTGTACAAAACGAATGGAATTATTAAAAAGGCAATTATCAGATACCCAATTCTTAGGTTCTCCGTTGTAAGCTCTAATCGTTCCTTCTGCCAGTTCATTATTCTTGCGCTTACCAGCGCTACTAAACCAAAACTTATTGCACTTGTGGAAGTTTCGCCTGCACTTATTAAGTAGGCGAAAATTATAGAAAGGAAAATGAAAAAATTGGCAACTACAATAAATTTGCTTCTAAACCAGAGCGCTGTTGAAACAACTGCTATACTTTGCCAGCATAACCAGATAAAATAATCGGGAGATGAAAAAGTTAAAACAATGGCGACACTAAAAGCCGCATAGGCAAGCATAGAATATAAAAATGTTGCAAACTTGCTTTTCTGCTTAGTCCAGTGTATTGATGCAAGAGCCAACAAAACTAAAGACAATCCAAAATTTAGTAAACCGGCAAAATTATAATTAGAATTAATCGAAATTAAAATAAACAATGCGGAGCCGCCGATTGCATTGTAAATCGTTTTCTGCAGCCCGACAAAATCGTCAAGTTCTTCCTGCTTTTTGTCTGTATTTGCAATTCCGAAAATGAGCGTGTATACCGGTATGAAAATGAGATTTAAATTCCAATTTTGAATTACCATCATTTCCTTACCGAGAAAAGGATTATTCAAATACCAGAGCAGGTGAACCAAATATGTTAACAGAATTGCAAAAATGCTTAACGTACCCCAGTCGTTTTTCCTGCTTAAGTAACTTGCCCCAAAAGCACCAAGTATGAGCGATGTAAATATTAGTATCGGGAAATCTGAGATGAGAGTAGCGGCATAGAAAAACAACAATGTTAATGATGTTAGAAATACTGATTCTTTTTTCAAAGAAAATGTTAATGATATTCCCGTAACGATATAAAGCAGAATTATCAACAGAATCTGATTGGTGATAAGCGGTTCGGAAGTAAAAAAGTGAAGCCTCAGAGTTGAGACGAATAAGAGTATTAATCCGCTGCCGAGCATATAACCGGCAAGATTTTTAAGCATCCTTGCACCAATAAAAGAGACTGTTATCATAACAATCGAAATAAAGAACCCGGAAATGAGTATAAGTGTTTGCGGGATGCTTTCAAAAGGCAGAACGAGAAAATTAAATATTGCTAGCAAAAAAGCAATAATGCCAATTTTGCCGAACCATTTTTCACCAAGCCGGAATTCTAAATCTTCACTGCTTTCTTTAATAGTTGGCTTTGCAGCAGCCTCAATTAATCCAAGGTTATCGGTTGGTTGAATGTTTATCGCTTCTTCAACGGCGGATAACCTGGCATTAATGCTATCCAGCATTGCAACTATTTTGGCAATCCCATCATTTTCTGTTGAGCCAATCATAATTCACCTTAAAAATTATCTAAACTGATTTAGTTTTTTCTATTTTTCTTATGTACAGGAAGATAATTACTATCAAAAAAGTTATTAATGCTAAAGCTACTACGAGACCGTAACGTCTAAAATAAAACTCGTCTATTGATGCCTTTGCCTCGGTGATCGCCATTTCGGACGCTTTGAATCCTTTATCCGTAACCTCTTTAAATTTTGCCTCATTAAACGAATGGACAATTGTTCTTGTTTCTAACCGCGCCTGGTGAATCTCGCGCAGTTTGAATTTTATTTCCTCAACATCCATTCCCTTTTGCTCAGCTTGAAATATTAGATTCTTGGCAACTATATCTAAACTCATTAAGCTGTCAATTTGACTTCTCATTATTTTTGCAACCCGGTAACCCTTTTGGTTTTTATCTTCGGCATGGCACTTAAGACAAATTGCTCCTTCCTCAACGCCGATGAGTTTATCTTTGGCGATTAGAATTTCATGATTGCCGTGGCAGGTTTCGCATTCAGGATATTTTTTTTCATCAAATGCTTTTTTGTGTGGGCTGGCTGAAAATAATTCCGCATTTAGTGCGTGGCAGCTTCCGCAAACTTTAGATATGGACTCAATTCCCGGAGGAGTTGCAGCATGATTACCATGACAATCATTGCACACCGGAGCCGACAAATCCTGCTTTTCAAAAACCGCAACACCATGGACGCTCTTTTGATATTTTTCGAACTGATCCGTTGGGATAGGGAAATCTTTCATGTAATCTTTGTTGCTGTGACATTGACTGCAAGTATTCGGGATGTTTAATTTATAAACTTTTGACCTCACATCTTTAGCCGAAAAAATATCGTGACTTCCATGACAGCTTGCGCACTCGGCAGTTTTTGTGTTTCCTTTTGCATTGAGAATGCCGTGTACACTTGTCCGGTATTTTGTTAACTGATCAACCGATAATGATGGGTTGTATGATTGCATAAACGAAGCGTCGCCATGACACTTATTACAAGTTGCAGGAACATTTGTAGGATAAACCGGCGACCTGGAATCGGTTACTTTTTTAATACCGTGAGCGTTATGGCATGTTGTACATTGAAGCATCATTCCGCGTCCGTTCACGGATAATTTGCCATGAACACTTGTTTTTAATTTTTCGAACTGACCGGTTAGAATATTTTTGTTGTACTTTTTCATGAACACTGCATCCGAATGACATTTTGAGCAAGCCTCAGATATTTTGTTCAACGATGGTACACCGATAAAACCTGCTGACTTATTCATCGCTAATTCCATATCATCACTATTGGAATTTCCACCATGACAACTGCTGCAGGATAATCCGACTTTATAGTGAACGTCTTCAACAAATAATTTTGAAGGATTATCTTCAAGATCCCTATGACAATTAAAACATTGATCTTCAGAAGCGTATGAATATTGAACAAGAATTAAGGTTAAAACTGAAATTATTAATTTAAATCCAGGTATAAGTTTCATTTTAATACCCATCCGATAATAGTAAGAATAATAATGAAGAGTACGGAAAAAATTCCGATATAATTAATCCAACGGTTTTGCTGCCCCCGTGAGCTTTTTCTATCCCAAACGGGAACCAGCAACCACAATAATCCGGCAAGACCAAAAAGTAATATTCCTAAAACTTCACCTTCAATAAACCAAACATGAGCGGGTAAAAATTTTAGAGTTTGAAACATAAATAGAAAGTACCACTCCGGTTGTATCCCTGCCGGAGCAGATGCTAACGGATCTGCTTTTAAACCGAGTTCCGCAGGGAAAAAGACCGCAAGTATTGCAAGAACGTTTAAAACTATAAGCCAGAGTAATAAATCCCTTAACATAAAGTTTGGGAAGAAGGGCATTGTCTTTTTTTCTGCTTTAGCTATAATTTTTAAATGCATCGGTTCACTCATTCCCTGTCGTTGCACAAGGAGTAAGTGCAGCATTAATAAAAATGTAAAGATGCCCGGGAATAACGCAACATGGAAGCCAAAAAATCTGGAAAGCGTGGCGCCCGTTACATCATCGCCGCCTCTAAGAAAATATTTTAATGGTTCACCCACAACAGGAACGGCGCCTACTATATCTGTTCCTACTTTTGTAGCAAAGTATGCAAGTTCATTCCAGGGCAGCAGATAACCACTAAACCCGAATGCCAATGCAAGCACAAACATAAACATGCCGCTTATCCAGGTCATCTCCCGCGGTTTTCTGTATGATTTTTCAAAATATACGCTGAACATATGAATGAACACGCTAAGAATAAAAAGGTTAGCAGACCAGCTGTGCATTGATCTGATTAGCCAACCAAATTGAACTTTAGACATAATAAAACGAATACTTTCATAAGCCAGATCCGAACTTCCTTTATAGTAGAACAGCAGGAGAATTCCGGTTACAACCTGAATTATAAAAAAGAATAATGATACGCCTCCAAAGTAATACCAGATTGAACGGCTGTGAACGGGGACATATTTTTTGCTCATAAAAGCAACCAGATCGCCAAGCTGTACGCGGCTATCTACCCAATCGTAAAACTTTTTTGTTTGATTTTTCATATCGTATTAAGCTTCTTTTGAAACAATTAATTCATCATTTTTTATTACAACCTTAAATTTATCTAACGGGCGGGGGGGCGGACCCGATATATTTTTTCCGTACAAATCGTACTTACCGTTATGACAGGCGCACCAAATAATTTTTTCATCTTTTTTATATTGCACCGTGCAATCAAGATGGGTGCAGGTTGCAGATAAAGCTCTAAATTTATCATCTTCGGTATGAATAATGATTACCGGCTTATTCCCAAATCGTATGATCTTGGATTCGCCCGTTTTTATGTCATCAAGTTTGCCGGCAACCACACTGTTCACTTCCACTTCCGCTTGCTTGGGAGGTTTTAGAAACGAGATAACCGGATAAATAGTGGCTACTCCAAATCCTGTCAGCCCTAATGAAAGAAGAAATTTTAAGAAGTCTCTTCGATCTTTTTTTTCTGGTTTATTACTTTCTATTTGATCCATTGAGTATTTCCAATTAAAA
>Ga0210027_1000577_pt1 | contig 37181 bp, 28 predicted proteins | sample CryGeymeta201510_FD_183978 | JGI IMG/M metagenome (GOLD analysis project Ga0210027, IMG submission 183978) | Groundwater microbial communities from Crystal Geyser aquifers in Utah, USA - Crystal Geyser metaG 2015-10 (SPAdes) (version 2) | ecosystem: Environmental > Aquatic > Deep subsurface >...
TTTCAGTCTTCAACCGGTTTAATGTGGATTCCTGCTGCGGCGGAGGGGCATCCATTGAATCCACGGCCCAAAAAGATGGCGCCGACCTGGAGAACCTGATGGATGCACTGAACAGCGCTCTTCAACGCTGAGAGGCGACCCTGCCCTGACGCCTATGCTTGATCGAGGAATCCAGACAAAATAAACCGGATGATCCGGCCGGACCCGTCCTCCGCCCCCCGATCACAGTCGAGGGGAGGCTGGATCGGGGAGCCGGATAATGACGAACAAAGAAACGGATGCCTGATCAGGTCCGGCATAACGAAATACGAAGCCGTCAAACTTGAGACTAACTGGCAATATCTTGAGTCGGGCTTTTCAAGCTTGACACCGGATTCAGTTCTTCGTTATATTCTGCACGTTCATTTCTCAATTATTTACGAGGGAATTTTTCTTCCGGGGTCTCCCACATGGATCGTTCCACCAATCACGTGCCGCAAATCCCGCGGCTTTTGCTTATCACGGCCTGGCTGATCATGCCGGCCGCTTTCGGCTTGCTTGCCATTGTCATGGGGCAGGACGCAGGCTGGGATCTGCGAAACTACCATTTCTACAACCCCTACGCATTTCTGCACGGTCGAATGAATTTCGATATCGTGCCGGCGCAGGTTGCAAATTTCTATAATCCGATCCTCTATGTCCCCTTTTATGAAATGGTCGTCCATCTTCCACCCAAAGCGGTTGGATTCCTGCTGGGTACGGTGCAGGGGCTGAATTTTCCGGTCTTGTTTTTGATTGCACACCGTTTGCTGGTCCCGCTTCACGGGCGCAAAGCCGCTTTCTTGGGTTTTGTGATTGCACTGACCGGCGTGCTCGGCGCCGGAAATCTTTCCGAAGTCGGCGCCATGTCTGCCGACAATATCTTGAGCATCCTGGTGCTTGTCTCTCTCCTGATCGTACTGGCGAATGACGCACGTCTGTCCGGCGCTCCATCCCCCGGTCTTCTCGTCAGGGTGGCCGGCGCCGGCGCAGCGGCCGGTTTAGCGGCGGGACTGAAGCAGCCGGCGGCCATCTTCGCTGTCGGCTTATGTGCGGCGTTCCTAACCGTGCCGGCCTCCCCGAAACGGAGGGTCCTGTATGCCCTATGGTTCGGACTGGGTGTGCTGGCCGGTGTCGCCATGACCGACGGATACTGGATGGTTCGCCTGTGGGTGAAATTCGGCAATCCGCTCTTTCCCTACTTCAATGATCTGTTTCAATCGCCCATGGCGACGATAGGAAATTATCGTGATGAACGTTTTCTGCCTCAAGGCGTGCTCGAAACGGTGTTTTTCCCGCTGCTCTTCGCATTGAATTCGTTGCACACGTCGGAAATTTATTTCCGGGATCTGCGCATCCCCTTGCTCTATGGTCTTCTCATGGTGCTGGCCCTTCATGCAATCCTTAGACTGCGTGCCGCTCCGGGTCTTCGTCACGAAACTCACAGTATGGAGCCGCACTTGTCCGTCTTCGGGGTTCGATTTATGCTGACTGCAGGGGTGGTCTCTTACCTTGCATGGCTGAAACTCTTCTCCATCTACCGCTACATCACGATCATCGAAATGCTTGCCCCGCTCGGTATCTGGCTGATTCTGGCGCGGATCTTCAGCGGCCGCAGAATCCGCATGGCCGCAGGACTCATGGCCCTCGTGCTTGTGCTGGCGACCCTGCGCCCCGCCGCCTGGGGGCGGATACCATGGAGTAATGACTACTTCGGCGTCACACCGCCGACGCTTGCCGACCCCGATCACACCATGGCGCTCATGGCCGGTTACGACCCGATGGCCTATGTCATTCCCTTCTTCCCTCAGGCTATCCGTTTTCTGAGAATACAAAGCTATTTCACCGGGCCCTCGGATCAACCCAACGGCTTTGACCGGCTGATGCATCAACTCGTCGCAGAGCACTCCGGACCGCTCTATATTTTGTACCGCTCCTATGAGCAGGATGCGGCTCGTGCAGCCCTGCAGGCGTACGGTCTGCAATTACAGAGCGGCCGTTGTCAGGCGCTGCGGCCGCACATCGAAGCCGGACTCAAGGATCCCCTGCTCTTCTGCCCGGCCGTTCGTCAAGAACAGAGTGACCCTCTTCATGGATGAAAGCCGCTTTCTGTCAGGATAAATTGCGCACGAGGGTTTGAGCGCGTTTTAACAGAACTAAGGCCCCCGAATACCATAGAATCAGGCTGCACTCTGCCGGTATCCGTGCGTCGAGGTGACGGGCGACGAGGCGGGGCGTAAAATGCGCGGGCGGACGCGAGGTCTTGACACGGCAGACATACCGATCACCCTTTGCCGCGACCGGGACCCCGGCACGACGTTTCATCACCTGCCGTATCGGTTCTTCGGAACCCACAGGGTCCGCGTAAAGCTGCACTTGAACAAAGTCCGGCGGAATTCCACCGAGATCAAGCCGGACCTCGAAGGTCCAGCCGTCTTGCTCCTGAATTGCCGCAAGATCCCCCCATTGGACCTCATGCCAGTGATCCGCGAGGGTCCGTTCCCACGCCCGGAGCTCCTTGGCCAGGCGCCCTTTTCTCGCCATTCTGCGTTGAAACGCTGCCGCGGCAGGGAGGTAGAGTTTTTCCGCGTATTCCCGCACCATGCGGTTGCTGCTGAAACGGGGCGTGAGGTGGGCCATACTCGCCCGCATCCGCTGGATCCAGGCCCTGGGGAGTCCGGCCTCGTCCCGGTCGTAGAATTCCGGGACGACCTCCTCCTCCAGGAGCCGGTATAGCTGTTCCGCTTCCACGCGGTCCCACTCCCCCGCAGGGCGCTCCTGACCATCGCCGAGGGCCCAGCCCACATCCGGGGAGTAGGCCTCGGCCCACCAGCCGTCGAGGGAGGAAAGGTTGAGGCCGCCGTTGACCAGGACTTTCATGCCGCTCGTCCCCGACGCCTCCCAGGGCCGCCGAGGGGTGTTGAGCCAGACATCCACACCCTGTACCAGTTCCTGGGCGAGGTTCATGTCGTAGTCCTCCAGAAAAACCGCGTGGGCACGCACCTCCGGCCGTTCCACGAACCGGGCCCATTCCTGCACCAGGCGTTTGCCGGTCTCGTCCTGCGGATGGGCCTTGCCGGCCACGATGATCTGCACGGGCCGGTCCGGGTTGCCCAGCAGACGAACCAGCCGCTCCGTGTCCTGGAGCAGGAGATTCGGGCGCTTGTACTCGGCAAAGCGGCGGGCAAATCCCAGGGTGAGCACATGGGGGTCCAGGACCTTTTCCGACAGGGCCACCCGGTCCGGCGGCAGTCCGCGCTGTCCCAGGTGAAGGGCAAGGCGCCTGCGGGCATAGTCCACCAGGTCCGCCCGTTCCGCACTGCAAAAGGACCACAAGTCCTCATCGCTCATTTTTTTCAGGATAGTCCCGGTCAGGGCCTTAAGGGTCCCCTGCCAGCGTTCCTTACCGCAGACCTGGGTCCAGGCCTCATCCGCCCAGGGCGAATCCCAGGAGGGAACATGCACCCCGTTGGTGACATGAGTCACCGGCACCTCGTGATCAGGCCATCGCGGGAAAAGATCCTGAAAGATCCGGCGGCTGACCTCTCCGTGCAGGCGGCTCACCCCGTTGGTGATTCCGCAGGTGCGGAGCGCGAGGTAGGCCATATTGAACGGCTCTTGGGTGTCATCGGGGTTCTTACGCCCCAGGGCCGCCAACTCATGGGGAGAAACGCCGAGGCGGTCTGCATAATCCCGGCCGTATTTTTCCAGAAGCTCCCGGGGGAAGATATCGAAGCCGGCGGCAACCGGCGTATGCGTGGTAAAGACATTGCCCGCCCTCGTGGCCCAGAGCGCCTCCCAGAAATTTAGGTGGTTTTGCTCCATGAGGCGGCGTGCCCGTTCCAGAGTCACGAAGGCCGCGTGCCCCTCGTTAAGATGGCAGACCTCCACGGGGAGACCGAGCGCCTCAATCAACTGCCAGCCGCAGATCCCCAAGGCGATCTCCTGGGCCAGGCGCATCTCCTGCCCTCCGCCGTAGAGCTTGCCGGTGATGCCCCGGTCGTTCGGACTGTTTAATGGATCGTTGCTGTCCAGGAGGTAGAGCATGACCCGGCCGACTTCAGCCTTCCAGACTCGGAAGCGTACGGTTCGTCCGGGGGCATCGAAGGAGACGTGGAGCCAGGTCCCGTTTTCCGCAAGTACCGGCGTAATGGGGAGGCTCGTGGGATCATTATACGGATAGACCTCCTGCTGCCAGCCGCCGGCATCGATGACCTGCCGGAAATACCCTTCCTGATAGAGCAGGCCCACGCCGACCACCGGCACGCCCAGGTCGCTCGCCGCCTTGAGGTAGTCTCCTGCAAGGATCCCCAGACCTCCGGCATAGATGGGCAGGGCCTCGCTCAAACCGAACTCCATGCTGAAGTAGGCGATCGTGGGCGCATGGGTCTCCCCGAAAATCCCGTGGCTCCAACAGGAACAGCCAAGATACGACTCTCGGTCCTTAGCCAGACGCTTGAGCTCTTTCCTGAATTTTGCATCTCCGGCCAGATCCTCCAGGCGCTCCCGTGAAAGGTTCTGCAGGACCACGTAGGGACTTTTTGTCCGTTCCCATGTTTCCGGGTCCACGTCACTCCACAGGGCATCACCGGCATGACTCCACATCCAGCGGAGGTCGGTCACCAGGGTTGCCCACGGCTCCAGGCCGGCGGGAAGTTTTCGAGGGAAAAAGGGTGTGGTCTCCATGGTTCTGCTCCTTATCTGTTATCAGGTAGCGTCAAGATATAACCACAGAGCTCTGTGGTTTCTGTTGGTCTTTCATGTGTCCATGCGCCGCGCAGGCGCCGGCCGGTCCGAGTCCCTGCTCACTTTCTCATCTCTTGCCGCCTTTCCATGTCCATTTCAGAATTTCAGGCATGTCCTGGCCGTAGCGGGTGATATACTCCCGGTGTTCAATCAACTTGTCCCGGATGAACTGTTTTGTATAGGCCGCGATGGCATCGAGTTTGGGCACGCGGTCGATCACGTCCGCCATCAGATGGAACCGGTCCAGATCATTGCGGACGGCCATGTCAAAAGGGGTGGTCGTGGTTCCCTCTTCCTTGTAGCCCCGCACGTGCAGGTTCTTATGGTTGGTCCGCCGGTACGTCAGCCGGTGGATCAGCCAGGGATAGCCGTGGAAGGCAAAGATGATCGGTTTGTCCGCGGTGAAGAGGTCGTCGAAATCATTGTCCGAAAGCCCGTGGGGATGTTCTTCCCTGGGCTGGAGGGTCATGAGGTCCACGACGTTGATTACGCGGATCTTAAGATCCGGCACATGTTCGCGGAGCAGGTCCACGGCGGCCAGGGTCTCCAGCGTGGGAACATCCCCGGCACAGGCCATGACCACGTCGGGGTCGGCGCCGAAATCACTGCTCGCCCACTCCCAGATCCCGATGCCCGAGGAGCAGTGCTTGACCGCCGCATCCATGTCCAGGTACTGGAGCGCGGGCTGTTTCCCGGCCACGATGACATTCACATAGTTCCGGCTCCTGAGACAATGATCCGTGACCGAGAGGAGGGTGTTGGCATCAGGCGGGAAGTAGACCCGGACGATGTCGGCCTTCTTGTTGACCACGTGATCTATGAAGCCCGGGTCCTGGTGGGAAAAGCCGTTGTGGTCCTGGCGCCAGACGTGGGAAGTCAGCAGATAGTTGAGGGAGGCGATGGGCCGCCGCCAGGGGATTTCGTCCCTCGTCACCTTGAGCCACTTGGCGTGCTGGTTGAACATGGAATCGATAATATGGATGAAGGCCTCGTAGCAGGAGAAGAAGCCGTGCCGGCCCGTGAGAAGATACCCCTCCAGCCAGCCCTGGCAGGTATGCTCGCTCAGGATCTCCATGACACGGCCGTCCGGGGAGAGATGGTCATCTTCGGGGATGGTCGGGTCCATCCAGGTCCGATCCGTGACCTCGAACAGGGCGCTCAGACGGTTCGAGGCGGTCTCATCCGGACCGAAGACGCGGAAATTCCTCTCTTCCATATTACGTTTCATCACATCTCGCAGGAAACGGCCCATGACGCGGGTCGCCTCGGCCGAGACCCGGCCCGGCTCCGGCGCCTCCACGGCATAATCCTTGAAGTCCGGAAGTTTCAGGTCACGGAGCAGAAGACCTCCGTTGGCATGGGGGTTGGCCCCCATACGGCGCTCTCCCTTGGGCGCAAGCTCGGCGAGTTCGGGACGCAAAGATCCGTTCTCATCAAAGAGTTCCTCGGACCGGTAGCCCTTCATCCATGTTTCGAGGAGCTTCACGTGTCCGGGCTTGGCCGCCATCTCGGACAGGGGGACCTGGTGCGACCGCCAGAACCCCTCGGTCTTGAGTCCATCGACCTCCTTGGGGCCGGTCCATCCCTTGGGGGTTCGCAGGACGATCATGGGCCAACGGGGACGGCCGGTCAGACCTCTGGTCCGGGCCTTTTCCTGAATGGTCTTGATCTTGCCGAATACAGTGTCCAGGGTTTCAGCCATGGCCCGGTGCATCAGCCCTGGATCTTCGCCCTCTACAAAATAAGGCTTGTAACCGTAACCCGCAAAGAGACTCTCCAACTCCGCATGAGGGATGCGGGCAAGAACCGCGGGATTGGCGATCTTGTAGCCGTTCAGGTGCAGGATGGGAAGCACGGCGCCGTCACGGACGGGATTGAGAAATTTGTTCGAATGCCATGCTGCGGCCAGAGGGCCGGTTTCTGCCTCCCCGTCGCCCACCACGCAGGCGGCAATGAGGTCGGGATTGTCAAAGACCGCGCCATAGGCGTGGGCGATCGAGTAGCCCAGCTCCCCCCCTTCATGGATGGAGCCCGGGGTCTCGGGGGCCACGTGGCTTGGAATACCGCCCGGGAAAGAAAACTGGCGGAAGAGCTTCTTCATCCCCTCAGCATCCCGAGAGATGTCGGGATAGAATTCGCTATACGTTCCTTCCAGATAGGTGTTCGCGACCAGGCCGGGACCTCCGTGACCTGGGCCGGCGATGTAGATCATATTGAGATTCTGTTCGCGGATGACGCGGTTGAGATGCACGTAGATAAAGTTAAGTCCCGGCGTGGTCCCCCAGTGCCCCAGGAGGCGGGGCTTGATGTGATTGAGAGTTAGAGGTTCTTTGAGCAGGGGATTGTCGTAGAGATAGATCTGTCCCACCGAGAGGTAGTTGGCCGCCCGCCAGTAGGCGTCCATATTCTTTAACTGATCCGTGGAAAGAGATTTATTCATTGTACGCTCCTTCTTATTGGTTCTTATCCCATTTCCCGGGTAAAAAGGGTTCAAGGATTACGCTTCGCGTGCCCCGCTTTTCTCAATCTTTGCCGTCTACAACGGCCACTACACTAAGGTATCTCTGGGTCAAGGGGCCGAGGGTCCAAGTAAAAGACAACACCTTTAACTTCCTGCAATGTTTGAGAACTTCTGAGTCCCTAAGTTTCTTGTCTGTCACTTGTCTTTTTCTCACACTTCACTTGACCCCTTGGATCCTTGGCCCCTCGAACCCTTCAGCCCTGAAGTCTTCACCCGTTCCTGCGAGAGCATGCTCCTTTTCTTACGCGTTGGTCTGAGAAAGAAGCATATACGTGTGCCGGGCGATCATCAGCTCTTCATTGGTATGGATGATACGGACGGTCGCCGGAGAGCCGGATTCTGAGATGATGGCCGCGTTTCTCAGGTTTTGCTCCGGATCAAGATCGAGCCCCAGGAATTCCAGCCTGACTGAGATGCGCCGCCGCACCTCGGGCGCGTTCTCCCCGATCCCGCCGGTGAAGACCAGGGTGTCCACCCCGCCCAGAACCGCGGCCAGGCCGCCCAGAAATTTCCTGGCCTGGCAGCAGAAGAGATCCACGGCATCCTTGGCCTGCGGTTCATCCGCCTCCCGTTCCAGGAGTTCTTTCATATCGCCGGTGATGCCGGAAACCCCCAGAAGACCGGCCCTGCGATTCACAAGTTCATTCAGCTCTCGGGGGGCCATCCCCTCTTGCTCCAGAAGGTAGAGGAGCACACCGGGGTCCAGATCCCCGGTACGGGTGCTCATGACCAGACCCCCGGCCGGGGTAAAGCCCATGGTGGTATCCAGGCATCTCCCCTTGTGCACGGCGGCCATGCTGGCCCCGTGACCGAGGTGGGCGATGATGATGCGGCCGCCGGCCGCCTCTTCGCCGGCCTCCCGCCGCAGCTCCTCCATGATATACTCATAGGAAAGACCGTGAAAGCCGTAGCGGAGGATGCCCAGGTCCCGAAGCTTCTTGGGGAGCGGATAGAGCTGGGCCACGCGGGGCATCTGCCGGTGAAACATAGTGTCGAAGCACGCAACCTGCTGGAGGGCGGGATCGTGCCGGCGGATCGCATCGATGGCGTCGAGTTCGTGGGGAAGATGTTCCGGCACGAAGGGGCTGAGTCTTCTGAGCTCCGCAAGCAGATCCGGGGTGATGAGACGCGGCCGGCTGTACTGCGTTCCGCCGTGCACCACCCTGTGCCCCGCCGCGTTCAGGTCCCGGTCCAGGGAATTCTCGTGCAGCCATTCCAGGATGACCTTCAAGGCCGCAGTGTGGTCCGGGAGGTCCCGCTGCTCTTTGATCAGGCTTGTGCCGTCCGCGTTCCCGGCGTGGAAGAGACTTCCGGAGAGACCGATCCCCTGGATTTCGCCTCTGAGGGCCAGCGTCTCCCGCTGTCCCATCCGGTACAGGGAAAACTTGATGCTGGAAGAACCGCTGTTGATCGTCAGGATCCTTTTTAACCGTCCATCTTCCATGGAGGCCTTTCACTTTCAAACAGGAGCGGTCTTAACACGCCCCCCCCTGACGAGTGCCGCGAAAATTCCCGCTGCCTTATTTACCGCTATTCCGTATCCCTGTCAAGTCACCTCCTCTGTTTTTGGGATGGTCTTTGACATGTTCAGCCGGAAATCGGACGACCAATTCAAATAGCACCGCTAACAAACCCATGCAGGCGAGGCGGTATCCGAACCCCTGATGGGGAACGCCGGACAATCCTCTCATGATCAAAGTTCAGGCCCTGGGACGGCGGACGACGCGGCGCGCCGTTTTTCGACCCAGCTTTTTCCTCGCTGACGGAGGCCGTCCATGAGACTGTAGAAGATCGGCACGTAGATCAGAGTCAGAAAGGTGGCCACGAAGAGTCCTCCGATGGCGACCACTGCGAGGGGGGAAAGCCTCTCCAATCCCAAGGCCCGCTGGGCGGCGATGGGGAGCATCCCCACGATGGTGCCGGCTGCGGTCATGAGGATGGGCCGGGTCCGGACCCGGACGGCCTGCTCGATGGCGTCCTGGATCTCCGCTCCTTTGGCCCGGGCCTTCTCGATGAAGTCGATGAGCAGGATGGAGTTGTTCACCACGATCCCCGCGAGCAGGATCATCCCCATGTTCGAGGGCATGCAGGCGTGCCGGCCCGTGATCAGGAGCCCCCAGGCCCCGCCGATCATGGCCAGGGGGATGGCGGACATGATCGTGACCGGGTTGGCCCAGGACCGGAAGGTGGGCGCCAGGGAGAAGAAGAGGAGGATCACGGCCAGGAGCAGGGCGCGCTTGAGTCTGCCCCCTGCCTCCTCCATGTTCTTGATTTCTCCTTCATGACTGATATAATAGCCCGGCGGGAGCGGAAGGCCGGAGAGGGCCTTCTGCACCCGTTCCTGGAGGTGTGAGATGGCGGTGGTCCCCCGGTACCCGTAGATGTCCACCGTGGGTTGCAGGTCCTGGCGGGTGAAGCGGGTTCGTGTCACTCCCTTTTTCACGACCGCGAGCTCGGAGAGCGGCGCCGGCCCCAGTTGTGTAGCGATCTGCACGGCCTTTAGCGCGGAAAGACTGTCCCTGGCCCCTTCAGGATAACGGACCCGGATCAGGTAGCCGTCCTCACCCGGGACCCGCAGGACCGAGGCCGGCCCGCCTTTGAGGGCCTCTGTGAGCTGACGGCTGATCTCCACGGGCCCCACGCCGTACCGGCTTGATTTTTCCACGTCTATGGTGAGAAGGAGTTGCCGCTTGTCCAGGGTCCAGGATCGCGTCACCGTGGTGAGACCCCGTACCTTCCGGAGCCGCTCCGCCGCTTGATCGGCCAGGGAGTCCAGGACCTTAGGATCGGGGCCGGAGATCATCACGTCCACGGGAGCGCTGATCGAGGAGAGGGGCGTGGCCCCGAAATCATAGACGTCCAGGGACTTGAGCCCGGGAATTCCGGCGGCCTGTTCACGGATATCATCCTCCAACTGCCAGATGGTCTTGTCCCGGTGAAAACGGTCCACGAAGTGCACGGTCATGAGTCCCTGCTGCGGGATGCGTCCGGTCCCGAAGCTGATGACGCCGATCTCGGATCCCACGGTCGTGGAGATATTCTCCATCCCCGGCATCTTCTTGAGAATTGCTTCGATCTTTTCCGCAGCCGCCTCGGTCGCGGACAGGGAGGCGTCGGATTCAGTCTCAAAGGCGATCTTGATGATCCCCGTGTCCATGGGCGGCATCAGGTCCCGTCCGGCAAGAGGTATCTGCTTCATGCTGACCACGAAGAGGACGATGATGGGGAGGATAAAGAGGATTTTGTGCCGCAGGGCCGTATGGATCAGGCCGGCGAAAAAATTCCGGATCGGGTCCACCACGAAACGTCCGAAGAGCGCCGTGACCCGTTCCAGCCGGGTCTTCTCGGATGAGGCCCGCACCAGGTAAGGGGCCAGAAGGGGGATCACCGTCACCGAGACGATGTAGCTGGAAAGGAGGGCGAGGGAGAGGACCACCGTGAACTGCCTCAGGATCTTCTGGACGTAGCCGCCGCTGAACATGATCGGCACCAGCACGATCACCGTGGTAAAGGTGCCGGCCCAGTCGGCCAGGAGGATTTCGTTGAGGCCGTCCACCACGGCCTTGTAGATCGGCTTTCCCAACTGGTGGAAGTGCCGCTCGATATTCTCGATCACCACAATGGCATCATCCAGGAGGAGTCCCACGGCCACGATCACTGCGGTCAGGGTGACGATGTTCAGCTCGTAGCCGAAGAGATACATGGCCGCAAAGGTGAGAAAATAGGTAAAGGGGATGGAGATGGCCGCGAGGATCGAGATCCGGGTGCTGGCGAGGATCAGGAAGATCACGGCCAGGGTCATGATGACGGCATCCCGCAGGGCGTCGACCATGTTCGACACGCTGGTACGGATGATGGTCCGCTGGGTGTCGGCCGTTTCCATGGAGAGTTCCGGATATTTTGCCTGAATCTCGGGCAGGGCGTTCTCCACCGCGGCGATGGTGGTGGTGACATGACCCTTCTCCGGCCGCATGATGTTCAGACCGATCGCAGATCTCCCGTTCCCTCGGTAGAGGGACTGCCGTTCCTGGTAGGAGGTCAAGACCGCGGCCACGTCCCGCAGGTGGACCTCGCCCCCGGCCTCATGACCGACCACGATCTCTTCGAGCTCGGCCTTGCGGAGCCGCTCCCCCTCGGTCTTGACCAGGAACTGGCTCCCCCTCCGGATGATGAGCCCGTTGGGGATGTTCAGATTCTGGGCGCGGATGGATAGAAGCACCTCCTCGAGAGAGAGACCGTGGGCATGGAGTCTCCTCGGATCGATCTCCACCGTAACCTCCGGGAAGTAGCCGCCGAAGATCTCGACGTTGGCCACATCCGGAATCCGGAGGAAGTCCTCTCGGATCTCGTTGTCGGCCAATTGCCGCACCTTCGAAAGGTCGAGATGGCTGCCCGGACGGGGGCTCAGGGCCAGGGTGAAGACCGGCGAGGTCGCGTCGCTTACCCGAAAGATCTCCGGGGGGAGGATGTCCTGCGGAAGCCTGGAGGCGATACGCTGAAGGACATTGGCCACGTCCGTGGCCGCGGCGTCCAGGCCCTTCTCGTATTGGAATTCCACACTCACCGCTGCGATCTCATCCTGGCTCACCGAACGCACCTTGCGGACCAGGTCCACGGTGGCCAGTTCCTTCTCCACGGTCCGGGTCACCTTGTCTTCCACGTCCTCGGCCGAGGCCCCGGGTTCGGGGATGACGACCGAGATCACCGGGTAGTTCGCGTCGGGAAAGAGGTTGAGAGGCATGGACTTGAACCCGATGAATCCCATGGCCACGGCCAGCAGGATGATGGAGGTGATGAGGTGCGGCCGTTCGAGATAGGCCTCGATGAAGCTCTTCTTCTTTTTGGTATTCTCCGGGTCCGTCATGATTTCGCCTTCTAATTAGCATTTAGGTAACCCCCCCGGCTCTGCCGGGGGACTCTTAGAGTTTAGCCATTCCGGGAGTATGCAGTTAACCGAAATGCTTTACCCCTCACCCTTGCCCTCTCCCACAAGGGGAGAGGGAACTGCCATTGGGCCTCCCCTCCCTGGATGGGAGGGTGTTTTTAACCGTTTGCGAATAGGCCCCTTTGAGGGGCCGGCAAACGTCAAGCCTCCGGCTTTGCCGGAGGTTGATGACTGTAAGGTTTTCATTTCGATGGACGCTTCACGAAGCCGTTAAATCTCGTCTCCCACGACCCGTACCTTCTCCCCCTCGTGCAGTCTCAGCAGAGCGCTCTCCTGTGCCGTCACCACACGAGCCTTGTCCGGGATCTTGCCGCGGACCACGGCCCATTCCGGCCCCCGGGAAAGGAGCGATACCTTTTCGATGTGGATGGTTTCATCGTCGTTGATCAGATAGAGATAGACCGCATCCGTGTTTTCCAGCAGGGCGCCCGTGGGTACCCGCCACCCTTCGTCCCTTCCGGTCACAAGATCCACGTCAAGGGTGGCCCCGGTCGGGAGGTCAAAGGGCCTGGTTTTGATGTCGATCTCTACAATGATCAGGGTCCCCTGACGCACCGCCGGGTGGACCCGGCTGACACGGCAGGGAATGCTCCCCTCCCCTCCGGATCCGCCGGACAAGAACGCCTCTCCTCCGGCCCTGAGTTTGGGAAAGAGGTCTTGCGGCACATTGACCGATACGAAATAGCCGAGGTCCGGCGCTTCCATCGCGAGGACCGGTTTTCCGGGCACGGCGAGGCCGCCGGGATCGGCGAGCCGTGTTGTAACCACCCCGTCAAAAGGGGCGATGATCCGGGTATAGGAGAGGTCGGTCTCCGCGGCATGGAGCGCCTTTTCCAGACTGGTCATCCGGGCCAGGGCCGCGTCCCGCTCCGTGAGGGAATGGTCCAGGGCCTCCTGACTGACGGCCTTGGCCGCGAACAAGCTCTGGTCCCGCTGGTAGACCGCCTCCTGTGCGGCCAGTGCGGTTCGGGCTGCAGCGAGATCGGCCCTGAGTCCCGCGGCCTTGTCCCTCTCGGGCCGGTCATCTAAGAGAGCGAGGAGGTCTCCTTTTTGAACCGTTGCACCCTCCCGCACCCGCACCTCCACGAGATGGCCCGTCACCCTGGGGGCGAGGTCCGTGGAATTCTTTGCCGACAGCGTTCCCAGAAACCGTTGGGTTTCAGGAAATGTCCCCTGCATGGCCTGGGCCGCCTCCACGGCAGGGACGACTTCCGCGGGCGTGGGCGCCTGGGCGAGTTGGGACTTCTTGTGCACGATGATGAGGATTCCTGCCATAATCAGCAGGAGAACCGCGGCGATCCCGATGATTTTCTTCTTCATGATCCCGTCCTTTTTTATTACGAAGTATTGTCAAAATATAACCACAGAGCGCGCAGAGAAAAGCCTTTACCGACACAAAGGCGCCAAAAAAACTATTCATCAATGGTTCCCGCTGCGAGCCGGTAGTCCACGGCCGCCTTCTGCATGTCAAAAAGGGCGGAGAGTTCATTGGCCCGGGCCGCAAGCCAGGCCCCCTGGGCCAGGAGGCTGTCGGTGACGGTGCCTGCTCCCTTTCGGTAGCGGAGATCTTCGATCCGGAATGTCTCCTCGGCCGTGGCTCGTGCGGACGCGGCCACCTCGAAACGGTGTCCGGACTCCCGCACATTGGATACGGCATGCATGACCTCGGTACTGGCGTTCAGCCTCGTCTGCCGCAGATCTTCCTCGGCGGCGACAAGTCGCGCCTTGGCCTGCCCGACTTCCGCTGCAATGGCGCCCCCGCTGAAGAGATTCAGATTCATGGCGACTCCCCCGGACCAGACCTCTTCGTCCCCCTCGCCGCTGCTTCCGGCCCTTTTACCGTAGTCTCCGACCAAGTCCACGGAAGGAAGATGAAGTCCTTTTGCAAGTTCCAGATCGGCCTCGGCTTTTTTGGCCTCTCGGATCGCCCTTTGAACATCCGGACGGTTCTCGATGATTGCTTCCGCCTTGACGCCTTCGGCTGGAACGGTCCCCGGATCAGGGGGCGAAAGCGTGCCCACGGCCTCGGGCTCCCGGGACGGGTCCCACCCCAGAAGCAGGGCCAGGGTCTGTCTCGAGCGCCTCTCATCTTCGCGGCTCTGGATCAGGGCCTGTTTCTGTTCGGCCGCCTGGGTCTCCATGCGCATCAGGTCCACCGGCGCAATTCGTCCCACCTTGAGCTTGACCGCGGCATCATCTCTGGACTTTTCCAGGGCGGAAAGCGTCTCCTCTTCCGCCGCAATCAATCCGTTGAGATAGAGGATACGGTTAAAGACATTGGTCACATCGGCAATCAGGTCCTGGGTCGTGAGCCTGAGCCCTGATTCGGAGATGGCCCTGGAAAGTCCGGCCACGGTCACTTGATTTTTTAGCCGCCCGCCTTCATAGAGGGGGATCCGAAAGGTCACGCCTGCTCCGTATTGATCTCGGCTGAAGACAGGGGGCTCCCCGCCGAAACTCTTGATGGGGATGACCGCTTGGGGATCGCTCAACCTCGTGGCCCGGGCATACAGGTTGACCTGGGGAAGCCTTCTTCCCTGGGCGGCCCTCCTGCCCTGCCTCGCGGCCTCAACGTCACTGCGGCTCGAGGCGATCAGGGGGCTCTGGGTAAGGGCGGCATCGAGGGCCTGATCCAGGGTCAGGGTCTCCCCGGCGTCGGAGGTGACCGGATGCAGGAGGATCAGGCAGGACAGGACGGCAAGCATAGGTCGTGACATACGGAGACTCCCTCTCATGATTTCACTTTCAATCGCTTCAGCATACGAGCCGAGGTCGTGATTTCATTCTTGACGATCTCCTGGGCCAGATCGAGGATTTGGAATACTTCGGGATGGCGAACGCTGTAGTAGTTGCTTGCCCCTTCTTTGCGCAGGTCCACGATCCCGGCATGTCTTAAGAAAGCAAGATGCTTGGAAAGATTGGACTGCTCTTCTTTGAGAACGGGGATGATCTCGCAGACGCACCGCTCCCCCTGTCTGAGAAGTTCCAGGATCTGCATCCGGGTCGGTTGGGAAACCGCCTTTAGAACCATAGCCTTACGGACCACGATATCCTGCATGTTCTCTCCTTTTGCAATATTTTTATATGAATATTTACTCATATTCTCCATTTGTCAAGACCTTTGCATCATTTTTTTGCTATTGCGGACCTGCCTGCTGCATGTGCCGCCCCTCACGCCCCATCCCGGTCCTTATGATCAGATGAGAAGGGCAACGGGATGTTGCTCTCTACAGAGAAGCCCGAGGATAAATGGAACCCTGTTAATGAATCCTAGAGGAACCGGCCCCAGAGGAGTTTTACAGATGCGCCCAGGAGGACGAGGCTTCCATTTTCATGTCGCTTTTTCGTTCTGATCTTTATCATTTCAACAACTCCTTCGCCATGACATCGAAATCAAATTCACCGCTGAAGGGTATCGACGGATTTCCCATATGCAGTCTTCAACACCCTGAGAGGATTACGCCCGCCGAGGAGAGGGTATCCCCGATAACGTGCAGCCAGGCGCTCCGGACATTCAGGTCGTGATGGGCGTCTCCGAGAATCCACGCCATCATCAGGTTGCCCGCAAACCCGGCCGCGGCGATACCCAGCATGAGAGTGGAATCCACTTCCGGCGGTGATCCAAGACGCCTGTAGGCCTCCACGAAGATGAAGGCCGCAATTAGGACCAGACTGACACCGTTAATCAGGGCCGCGAGGATCCCGATCCTCTGGTAGCCGAAGGTGGCCCTGTGGTCCGGGGCCCGGCGCATGATCATCCCTGCCGTCAGACTCAGAGCGAGCGACAAACCGTCAATGAGAACGTGGCCGGCGTCACTCAGGAGGGCAAGGCTGCGGCTCATGATCCCCCCGATCACCTCTCCGACGAGAATGATCAGGGTAATCATGAATGCCCGGAAGAGTCTATTTGTCAGTGCCGTCCCTTTCATTTCGTACCTGCCGTTCCATCCGCCGTCACTACAGGACGACAAAGATGTAGCTTAATGAATAATAGATCCCCACCCCGATGAAGATCACCCCCGTGATCCGACGCGCCCAGACCTCGATCCGGGTGATCCGGTCGAAGATCCTACTCACGGACCGCGCTCCCTGGGCGATGAGGATCGCGAAGACCAAGACCGGAAGGCCGGTGCCCATGCCGTAGAGGCCGGGCAAAATCATGCCGGATCCGTACTTGATCGAGAGGGGGATCAGGCTCCCGAAGAAGAGGGCCGCGGAGACCGGGCAGAAAGAGAGGGCGAAGACGGCCCCGAGGAGGCCCGCTCCCCAGAGTCCTGACGTGTCGATCCGCTTCTGCATCTTGAGCGCCATGCCTGCGCCGCCCACATTCAACTGTATCAGCTCCAGCAGGGCCATGCCCACCAGGATCAGGATCGGCCCCAGGAGCTTGTTCATATACTTCTGGAGCCAGTGGGAGAGGATCGGCGCCGAAAGCAGGCTTGAGACCAGGAGCAGACCCAGGACCATTGTGTCTGCTCCCCGTTTTTCACCTCCGACACGATCAGGGACTTGGTCCTGAGCTCATAGTCCCGGACATAGTGTTCGTTTTCCCGTTCATCCACATTGATCACGCGCCATTCCAGGCGTCCCGAGGCGAGCTCCCCGGGAAATGCGCTCATCAGGGACTCCCCGGCGTAGGCCTCGAACTTCCGGCACGTGGGACAGCGCATGGTCCCGTGGAAGTAATAGACCACCACCCGGTCCGGTATTTCGGGACGATCCTGTAATGTGCCCGGAGCATCGGCCGAAGGCACGGTCTCTTTGACAGGATCCCTGTTCGCAGCCTGTCCGTTATTCGGGTTCCGGGCGACCTCCCCCGCTGCCAGATAGACCAGGCTCCCGGCCACGAAGAGTAAAAGCAGTGTAGTAATGATCCTCTTGGTACTCATATCACTCCCCTTTGACTGGGTTTACTGAAGCACTTCCCTGATTTCGCCTACGGTCGCGACCTTGCCCGAGATCTTGACCTCCCCGTCCACCACCAGGGCCGGGGTCATCATGACGCCGAACCCCATAATGACCTTGATGTCCGAGACCTTTTCGATCTCATACTCCAGGCCGAGTTCCTCCGCGGCCTGACGGGTGTTGGCCTCGAGCTTCTTGCAGTTGGGGCACCCAGGCCCGAGAATCTGAAACTTTTTCATGATTTATTCCTCCTTTGAAATACGTATTGTGAAAGATATAACCAGAGTACACAGAGAAAAGCCTTTACCGCCACAAAGGCGCCAAAAAAACTATTCAGCCACGAATGGGCACAAATAAATAACAACCGTTTCTTTGTGTAGATTTGTGTTCATTCGTGGCAAATCCGATCAATCCACCGGCTTCCTCCCACCTACACCCCCAATCCAGCGCAGATCTCAAGGAGCGCATCTTTGAACCGCTGAAACTCCCCCTCAAAAACGGGCGTGCAGAGTGAGACAGGAAGCTCTCCGGCATGCACTTTCACCGCGAAGGCCAGACACGTGGCCTCGCCGCAGGACCGGCAGTTGGTCCGGGGGAGCCGCTTGTAGATCTCCAGGGCAGGGGGCTTTTTCCGCATCTCGTAGGAGGGTTCGATCTCGTGGCGCCGGGCCCAGGTCTCGTTCACGCGTCGACTGATCATCTCCAACACGCGCCAGGCATCCACGATCTCGTCGGCCTTGGCCACGGCGATCCCCCTCGGTGTGAGGCAGATCATCCGGTAGTCTTCCATGAAGGTCAGCGTCTGGCCCTGGGGATTGTAGAAGACCTCCTTCATCTCAGTGTTCAGATAGGGGAAGACCGCGCCCATGTCGCCCGAGACATCGGCGAGGATACGGATCTTGGTCGGGTCCGCCACACAGGGTGCAAGAAGTGTGATCGCGGCTCGGATAAAAGGCTGCTCCGCGAATCGGGGCGGATCTTCCCCCGGTATCGGGATCTTCGATGGACGGTGCTCCACCCATCCGGAACAGGGGATCTCCACGCCGGCCCGCCGGAAAAGGGCCATCCGGGTCTCCCCGTCCATGACCAGGGCGGGCTCCCCCACCAGGGCATACCCGGGCGCAGGAGAGATCAGCTCATAGGCAAGACCCAAGGCATCGAGCCTCCCTTTCATCTCCCGAAATTCTTTTTCCGACTGAAAGGTCGCGGCCATCTTCATGGGAGATCCCTCATCCGAAAACGCTGCCGTAGACCATTCCCGTGAAGGTGGCCATGATCACCACCAGGGAGACAAAGACCACGGTCTTTTGGGTTCCAAGTATGCTTCGGATCACGAGCATGTTCGGAAGACTCAGCGCCGGTCCCGCGAGCAGAAGGGCCAGGGCCGGTCCCTGCCCCATGCCGTTCCCCAGGAGCCCCTCGAGGATCGGCACCTCGGTCAGGGTGGCGAAATACATGAAGGTCCCGACAAAGGAGGCGAAAAAATTGGAGGCAAAGGAGTTGCCTCCCACGGCCCGGCTCACCCACTCAGACGGGATCAACCCTTCATGGCCCGGTCTTCCGAGCAGGGCGCCCGCGATCAGCACCCCGATCAGGAGAAGGGGCAGGATCTGCTTGGCAAATCCCCATGAGGCCTGGAACCACTCGCCCCCTTCACCCGGATCCCGGGCCGTGATCACCGAGAGTCCCAAGACCCCGGCCACAAAAGGAATCATGGACTCATGAGGGACCAGGAATGCCAGGACCGCGGCAGGCAGGGAGGCAAGCAGCACGGTTCGGGCCTTAAACCCGAACCAGATGACCAGGATCAGGGCCAGCAGTACTGAGAAGAGAGAGGTGATGGCCCACCTGTCCGCGTAGATCGCATGCCAGAGGCCGGTCGTCTCATCGGGTCTTCCCCAGTTGGCAAAGACCAAAATCCCGACCATAACTGCGAAGTAGAGGGCGTTCTGGTAGAGGGGCCGCGCCGGCTCGCCATCGGGCATGACCGCCTCGGCCCCGGCCTTTTCCAGCTCTTCCCCTCGGAAAATGAGGTGCATGAGAAGGCCGATGATCACGCTGAAGAGGATCGCTCCCACGGCGCGCGCTACGCCCAGATGGATTCCCAAAACCCGGGCCGTGAGTACGATGGCCAGGACATTGATGGCCGGCCCCGAATAGAGGAAGGCCGTGGCCGGCCCGAGCCCCGCTCCCATGCGGTAGATCCCGGCAAAAAGGGGAAGGACCGTGCAGGAGCAGACAGCGAGGATCGTGCCCGAGACAGAAGCCACGCCGTAAGCCAGAACCTTGTTGGCCCGGGCCCCCAGGTACCGGATCACCGAGGCCTGGCTCACAAAGACACCGATCGCGCCCGCAATGAAAAAGGCGGGGACCAGGCAGAGAAGCACGTGTTCCCGGGCATACCACTTGGCCAGATAAAACGCTTCGGTCACGGAGTGATCGAAACGCTCAGAGCCCACGGGCAGGTAGTAGAAGCCGAGAAACACGGCGACAATCAGCGCAAGTATCCTTCCTTCCTGTTTCCAATCCATGACGCGCTCCTTTGCTGCGGACCCTACTGAATCATACAGCCTCGGTGCGGGAGCCCCCGGTCCCATCCGGCCTGGCCCAGAGAAGCAGGGTGGAGCTCATGACCACGGTAATGCACCCGCCTTCCTGAAAGATCACCGCCAGGACCGGGGTGAGCAGGCCTATGCTTCCGAGAGTAAGCCCGATAACATTGTAGATAATTGAAAAGAAGATGTTCATCTTGATCCGCCGGATCACCTTTTTGGACATCCAAATGAATTCCGCGACCCGGGAGAGGTCATCGGTCATGAGGGTCACATCCGCGGTATCAATGGCCACGTCCGTGCCCCCGGCGCCCATGGCGATCCCCACATCGGCCAGGGCCAGCGCCGGGGCGTCGTTGATCCCGTCTCCGATCATCCCGACCTTCTGCCCCTCGCTCTGGAGACGCTTGACATACTCCTGCTTCTGCTCCGGCAGAAGCCCGGCCCGGAAATCATCCACACCAATCTCGGCAGCCACGGCCCTGGCCACCCGCGGGTTATCCCCTGTGAGCATGGTGATGTTGCGGATGCCCATGGCCTTCAAGGAAACGATGGACTGTACGGTCTCCGGACGGATCTCGTCGGCAACGGAGATCAGCCCCATGGGATGTGCATTGTCGGCCACCAGGATCACGGTCCTCCCCAGTTCCACATGGTGGGAAATTAGCGAGGCGATCTCTTCTCCCAGGGCAATCCCTTTCCCCTGCAGGAACTCACGGTTCCCGACCAGAAGATCCTTGCCTGCCCAGTGCGCTGTGACGCCCCTTCCGCTTTCAACCCTGAATTTCTCAGGGTCGGGGACCTGGATCTTCTCCTCTCTGGCCCTGTCAAGCACGGCGCGGGCCAGCGGATGTTCCGAGTATTTTTCGGCGATGGATGCGAGCCGGAGCACATCTTCTTTGAGCACCCCGTTCAAGGCCACAACCTCCATGACCCTGGGCCTTCCGAGGGTGAAGGTCCCGGTCTTGTCCACGAGAAGGGTCTCGATCTTTCCGGCCAGCTCCAGAAAGATGCCGCCCTTGATCAGCACGGCACGCCGGGCCATGTTGGCGATCCCCGCGGTCACGGCCGTGGGCGTGGCAATGGCAAAGGCGCACGGGCAGGCCACGAGCAGGATCGAGACCGAGACCTTGATGTCCCCGGAGGTGAAAAAGCCGATCACCGCGAGCACGAGCACCGTGGGTAGGAACCAGACCGTGAACCGGTCGGCCATGTTCTGGATCGGGGCACGGGTCCTCTGCGCCTCTTCCACCAGATGCACGATCCGGGCCAGGGTGGTGTCCTCGCCGGTCTTGGTGGTCTCGATCTCAAGACGGCCTGCCTCGTTCAGGGAACCGGAGAAAACCTCGCTCCCGATGAATTTCTCCACGGGCATGGATTCCCCGGTGATGGGGGCCTGATTCACACTGCTTGATCCTGCCGTCACCATCCCGTCCACGGGGATCCGTTCCCCGGGCCGTACGATGACGATGTCCCCGACCCGGACCTCGCTCGCGGGCATGGAGATCTCCTCATCCCCGCGGCGGACCGTGGCCATTCTCGGTGCGAGATCGAGCAGGTTCCGGATGTGCAGCCGGTTCTTGTCCAGGGTGTAGGCCTCGAGCGCCCCGGAGACCGACATGATGAAGACGATCAGGGCCGCGGCCCGGAATTCTCCGATGGCGATCGTTGCCGTCAGGGCCACGGCCACAAAGACATTCACGGTGATCCGACGTTTCAGGATATCCCCGAAGCCCTCAACAAACCGGGTGTAGCCGCCGAACAGGGCCGCGGTCAGGGCGATCCCCTTGTGCCAGAAGGGATGCCCGATCTCCCAGAAATCCAGCGCCCAACTGATCAGGATCAGGATCCCGACCATCGCCGGGATAAAGGCAAGAACGGCAATCTCCCGGAACCGGACAGATGTATCCCTATGATTTTCATTCTTCACGTCAGAATGCTCCATTAATAACCCAACCCAGACAAACTCGAACCCGTTTGCCACGAAGACACGAAGGCACGAAAAAACTTATGGGTCTTCGCGCAATTGTGTGGGTACATTTTGAAACACACCATGTCATTCCCCGACTGGATCGGGGAATCCAGATATTAAATCCTCATACAAATCTTTCCAATCCGGATTCGACTTTTCAATTTTACTTTTTTACTTTGTCTGTTCTCTTTTTTTTGTTTTCGGCTTTTTTTTCACCTTCTTCTTTTGCCGGCCCGCAGCAGCTTGACCCCGGCCCGCAGCATCCGCCGCTCCTGGTCATGGACTCCTTGATGAAAGCAAACAACCCTCTTTTCTTTTTTACTTCTTCCATACTTTTCTCCTTTGTTAGATATCGGCCGCTTCCACAGATTCAGAACGGCCATTGAAAAGTGCATGTTCTGTTTTTCTCGCAAACCAGACCAGGACCAGCATGACCGGCACCTCGATCAGCGGGCCGATGACCGTGGCGAGTGCCACGGTCGGATTGAACGCGGTGATCGCAATGGCGATGGCGATCTCGAAATCTCTTCCCGTGGCGTTGAACCCCACGGCCACGGCATCCTTGTAATTGAGCCCCAGTTTCCACCCCGTAAGATAAACGACCACGAACATGATCCAGAAGAAGATCGTCATGGGAATGGCCATCTGGACGATGAGGAACGGTTTTTCAAGAATAAGATCGCCCTTAAGGGCGAACATGACAATTAAGGTAAATAAGAGCCCGATAATTGAAAGGGTATCCAGATAAAACTTGAGATTATGGAACCATTCCTCGCCGAAGCGCTTCACGCCGAGGAACCTCGTAAGCATTCCCGCGACAAGAGGGATGCCGAGATAGAGCAGCACGCTCTCTCCCACCACCCACACATCGAAATGAATCTCTCCGAGGAGCAGCTTTGCATAGACGGGGATCAGCAGCATCTGAATGATGGAGTTCAGCGCCACGAGGATGATGGCCAGAGGACCGTTACCCGCCGAGAGATAGGTGAAGACGATCACCATCGCGATGCAGGGGGCGAGCCCGTACAGCACGAGCCCTGTGTACAGGTCTGGCTCGCCGCTTAAAAATATCTTTGCAAGCAGCAGCATGAAGAATGGGGCGACAGCATAGTTAAAGAATACCACGATCAGGAGCTGTTTCGGCGAGCGTGTTGCCTTACCCAGGTCCTCGAATTTTATGTTCGCCATTGCGGGGTACATCATCATGAAGAGCCCGATGACCACGCCGAGGGCAAGGGTATTTCCTATGCTGAATTCGTAAGTCCCGTGAAAGATGGATTTAATCGCATCGATCGGCGGGGTGAGTTGGAAGTTGGAGATCCCGTACCATTTGCCGATAGCGATCCCGATCACCATGCTGACGATGACGAATACCGGGAGCAGCCGGAAGTTGTGAATTTTCTCAAAAACCTTTCGGAACATGGGCGCCTCCTATCATCATGTTTCAACAAAACTACCGTCCCAGGACATCAGGCAGGGTTTTCACAAACTCCATGATCTCATCCCGCACGCGGCGGTAATGGGCCAGGGCTTCCTCCTCGGTCCGGGCCCCTTGGGCCAGTCTGGGGGGGTCATCAAAGCTGCGATGGATGATTTTCGCATTTCCCGGAAAAAGCGGGCAGCTCTCCCGGGCTTGGTCGCAGACCGTGATCACAAAATCGAACTTGAGATCCTTGAGTTCGCTCACGTGCTTGGAGCGGTGACGGGAGATGTCCACGCCCGCCTCGGCCATGACGGCCACGGCCCTGGGATTCAACCCGTGTATTTCGATCCCCGCCGAATAGGGCTCAATCCGATCACTGAGGAAGCGCCGGGCCCACCCTTCGGCCATCTGGCTGCGGCAGGAGTTCCCCGTGCAGAGGAAGAGGACCTTCAGCTTTTTTGCTGGAGCCTGCATACGGTCTCCGGATCCATTTTCAGGATTTGCTTCAAGTGTTTGGCGTCATCCCGGATCTTCTGATCCTTTGCCACGGTATTGCAGATCCATTCGATGGCGGCCCGCGCCGATGACGGCGCCTCATCTCCGGCCAGACTGTAATGTATCCAGCGGCCGTCTTTGCGGCACTCCACGAGGCGGGCCTGCCTTAGGATCTGCATATGTTTTGAGACCGTAGAGGGCGCCAACCTTAGAAGTTCTATGATCTGGCAGACACAGAGCTCCCGCCCGCGAAGCGCCGCAAGCGCCCGGACCCGGTTCTCATCGGACAGGGCCCTTGTGATGTCCATGAAGTTCCGCATTACCGTCTCCTATAATTCGCCAGATAACGAATTATTACACGCTTTTATTCCGCAGGTCAAGCCTTTTTTCTTCGCCTTTTTCTTCTTCGATTCTTAAGGTTGGTCGTGATTCTTTCTGATGAAGATCGAGGAGGGATGGCTTCTTTTAAGTTATTGTGCCTGGCACTTTGATTATCCTCCAGCTTATGAACACTTTCATTTCTGGTCTCCTTGCATCTACTGTCATTTATTCCTCCTGCCTAACGTTGCTGCTTAGCCGCTGGGCCGAAGCGCGGAGCGGAGAGCGAAGGCCCAGTCGGCTACAGCAGCGTGTTAGGTGGCACTTGATTATTGGTGGCCGATCTTCCCGGCATCTAACTTAGACCATGACGTGCCCACCAGTAATATGCTGCCATTTCTACATCTGCTGGACGCCACAACTTGCTCTGTTTGGTTGCGGCGCAAGTATATGTCACTCCCATGCGATTTAGAGATTTTGCGATCTGGGTAACTACAGGCAAATAGCTATTGATGTATTCGTCGCGATTTCTCTGGTAGTAGCGGGGGTTGTAGATCGCAAGCCGACTATTTGTATGCGCTCCGTTTGCCCATTCTCTTTTGAAGGCAACCGCTTTACGCCATACTTCATGAGCATCCACTACATCGAGTGAGTTGAAGAAATATGACGCGTGACGATCCACTGCCGCGCCGACAGTTGGGCAATAGAACCTGTAAACCTTCGTCGCCATTATCAGCCGCAGGCCGGGCAACTCAGAAAGCCTATCCAGGCCGACTGCGAGGGTGTTGGGGTCACGGATGGCTTGAATTGCAGCCATCATATCTTTCTTGATTGCAGGAGAGGCAAGATCAATATCGGTTTGTGCCCATACATTGTTCCCGCCCCAAATGGAAACCCTTTGGATAAGAGCGTGGGCCTTTGCTGGATCAATCTCTGCTATCCAGTTTCCTGCTTGGGTTTCCAGGTCGAGAATCGTCTGTTGGCTCTTGGATGCACCAGTACTTTCCGGCCAGTCATAACTATTTCGCGACGAAACCAGGAGATCCGCCAATTCAGTCGAGACGATCAATCCGGCGTTTGGATCTTGAACTATATGTACGCCGCGGGGCAGATTTGAGTCATTGGGCGTAGGCATCGGGTTGTCTCACGGTAGTTATTCGACAGTATTCATCTTGTGTCGCCTAACGTATAGCGTTTTATCCGTAGTGCCGAGAGGCATTGCGGATAAAACGTGTTGGACTGGACCGCTCTACTCTACGAGTCGTAGACCTGCAAATAATCGTTAAGTATTCATTTATCAAGTTCTATGGGATTTGTAAAGGGAATTGTGGGGGCGGATCACAGCGGAATCACCTAAAAGGAATCCCGGAACCGTCCCCAGTTGAGTCTACGGGACTTGCATTTCATTCCATGGTCGATCAATTATGCAGTTTCATATTGGAGGACTTTCAGTTGGTCTGGGGTCATCCGCCCGCTCAGATTGAGAATCTCGATCCCCACCACTGTACCTTCCGCGTTGAAATCCAGAACCACGCCAGGCTGTACCTCTTCCGATTCAACGATGGAAGCTTCATCCAATCGGAAATAGAGTGCGTCATTTTCTTTATCCACTTTTAACCTCATGATTTCCTCCTTGCTCGACGGTCAAAGAACGCCGTAACCACTTTCTAACGGGAGGCTACTCGCCGTCTCGTTGAATGGCTTGTTAGATGCTTCTTTATTATTTTTGATTTTAGAGGGTATCTCTCAGGATTTTCGAGGTTGTCAATTTCTAAATCAACATCCAAGTCAGGCCAGTATAAATGATAGCCATGAAGCAATTGAACATTCTGTATGGAATTTAATGTCTGGTCTTTAAAATAAGGGTAATCCTTATAACTCAAAAAGTATTCCTTTTCTTTTTCTTTTACAAAGAGCCAAATTCCAAAGGGTGTTATATTTTCAACGCTTATTGAAATGCCTTTGCCATGCTTTAATGATTTCATTTTTATGCGCCTCAACAATTTTTTGAATTTCGTTCAGCTTTCTCGGGTTCAATCCATGAGATATAGCTAATGATATTATGGGTTCTATCCAAAATTTAGCTTCTCCATCCTCACATGTTACATGGATATGGATTCTATCCTCTTCGTTTAAAAGGAAATAAAATCTATACCCTTTTTCCCTGAAAATTGAAGGACTCATACCAGTTTTATTTTTTTATCAATTGGTTAAGATAAGTCAAATGGTATACTATGCATATACTTGTGTCAATTTAAAAGAATGTCTAACAGGGCGCCTGGCGCCGAGATGCAAATCTGACCGTACGTTCGGCTGATTGTCTTCTTCGATTTGTCATAGAAAAAATACCGTCTCTTTTCCTACGCCGGTTTGAAAAAGACCGCCCCGAGGGGAGGGATCACGATCTCGATGGAACAAGGTTTGCCGTGCCACGGGATCGGCTCGGAGCGGACCCCGCCCCCGTTTCCCAGGTTGCTCCCGCCGTAGAGGCCGGACTCGCTGTTGAAGATCTCACGGTAATAACGGTGTTCCGGCACCCCCACCCGGTAGGACCACCGCGCCACGGGTGTGAAATTGCACACCACCACGATATAGTCATGCCGGTCTCTGGCGAGTCGGATGAACGATACGATGCTGTTTTCCGTGTCATGCAGATCAATCCACTCAAATCCGTGGTGGTCAAAGTCGACCTGGTGAAGGGCCGGCTCCCGGACGTAGAGTCCGTTGAGGTCCCGGACGTAGTTCTGCAGGCGCTTGTGCTCCATGAAGCCGGACAAATGCCAGTCCAGACTCTGATCGTACCTCCATTCGTCCCACTGACCGAACTCTCCGCCCATGAACAGAAGCTTCTTCCCCGGATGGCCGTACATGAACCCGTAGTAGAGTCTGAGATTGGCCATCTTCTGCCAGACGTCGCCCGGCATTTTACTGAGCATCGACCGTTTCCCGTGGACCACCTCGTCGTGGGAGAGGACCAGCACGAAGTTTTCGGTGAAGGCATACAGGAGCCCGAAGGTAAGGTTGTTCTGGTGGTATTTGCGGTGGACCGGATCCCTGGAAATATACGTGAGGGTGTCGTTCATCCACCCCATGTTCCACTTCAGATCGAAGCCCAGACCGCCGAGGTAGACCGGCCTCGACACCGCGGGCCAGGCCGTGGACTCCTCCGCTATGGTGAGGATCCCCGGATAGTACTGGTGAACGACCTCATTGAATTTTTTCAGAAAGCCGATGGCCTCCAGATTCTCATTTCCCCCGAATTCATTCGGAATCCACTCCCCCGGCTTCCTCGAATAGTCCAGGTAGATCATGGAGGCGACGGCATCAACCCTCAGGCCGTCGATATGGTACTTCTCAAACCAGAACAGGGCATTGGAGATGAGAAAGTTTCTCACCTCGTTTCGACCGTAATTGAAAATCAGGGTCCCCCAGTCTCGGTGCTCCCCCCGGCGCCGGTCCTGGTGCTCATAGAGACAGGTCCCGTCAAAGAAGCCGAGCCCATGCCCGTCCTTGGGAAAATGTGCCGGCACCCAGTCGAGAATCACACCGATTCCGCTCTGATGGCACTGGTCGACAAAATACATGAAGTCATCCGGGCTGCCATGCCGGCTGGTCGGCGCAAAATATCCGATGGCCTGATATCCCCAGGAGGCGTCGAGCGGGTGTTCGTTGACGGGGAGGAGTTCAAGATGGGTATAGCCCATCTCCTTGGCATAGGGAACCAGCATCCGGGCCAGTTCCCGATAGGTCAGCATACGGTTATCTTCTTCCGGTTTCCTCGCCCACGAACCGAGGTGAACCTCGTAGATCGCGATGGGTGATTCGAACCAGTTGGTCTGCGGCCGCTTCTCCATCCAGTCCTCGTCCTTCCACGGGTGTTTTCTGATATCACAGACGATGGAGGCGCTCTTGGGCCTCTGCTCGAAACGGAACCCGTAAGGATCGGCCTTGACCGTCTCGAAGTTCTTATACTTCGACCGGACAAAAAACTTGTAGATCTCCCCCTCGCCGAGGCCGGGGATAAAGATCTCCCAGATGCCTGATGAGTTGAGAAAACGCATCGGATGCCTTCGGTTGTCCCAGCGGTTGAAGTCCCCGATCAGACTGACGTAGGTTGCGTTGGGCGCCCAGACGGCGAAATGTACGCCTCGAACCCCGTTCCGTTCGGTGGTGTGGGCGCCGAGTTTCTCATACTTCTGGTAATGGCTCCCTTCGCCGATCAGATAGAGATCGTAGTCCGTGAGCACCTGTCCGAAGGAGTAAGGGTCCTTGAACTCCAACGTCTCCCCTTCCGGGGTTTCCACCCTGAACCTGTAGGGGAAGATCCGGCTCCTGAAATATCGGGCAAGGAAAAATCCCAGGGGATCGATCTTCGCCATGGGATGGCGCACGCCTGTCTCTTCCTCAACCACCCAGGCCTTCGCCGCCTCCGGAAGGAAGGCCGTGACCTCGATGCTCTGCTGCGCTTCCACCCCAATGAGGCGCATCCCGAGCACGGAAAAGGGATCCCCATGCCGGCCCTGGGTAATCAGCGCCAGATCATTTTCCCATGGAATATGGGGTGGATCCACACGTTGCTGCTTCACTTGTCTCCCTTAGTGGCCCTATTCGTAAATACGGTGGCATTCGAATTGCCGAGATGATACAACAAACCATGTTTTTTTTCAAGTGTGAATTGCTCTCTTTGCTGGGACAGAAGAATCTTCCCTCACCGGACGCCATGGGAGAAAGGTTCGCTCATTTCTATCGCGGGATTTGGTTTTGATATGAAGACTTGATCTTTTCCAAGGTTTCGGATAAATTAAGAATTAAGTGGCCCTATTCGTAAATACGGTCGCATTCGAGGGTCGTAGGGCGGCCTCATCTGCGTTCCGCTCCTTGCGGCGTACCAGAGGGTACGCCTCAGTCGCGCGCCTTGATAAGACCGCCCTACGACCCTCTCGGTACGTTACCATATTTACGAACAGGACCACTAAACCGTTCATACCTTGATTTCATCTAAAAAGGAGACGACCATGAGCCGGAAATCAGACTATGGCATTCAAAAAATACTCCCGTGCAGTTATGAGGAGGCCTTACCCAGGGTTAAAGAGGCCCTTTCCAAGCAGGGTTTTGGAGTCTTGACTGAAATTGATGTCCGGGCCGTTTTAAAGAAGAAGCTGGATATTGATTTTAACAAATATGTCATCCTGGGCGCCTGCAATCCCGCCATGGCCCATCAAACCCTCCAGGAAGAAATAGAGATCGGCCTTCTACTCCCGTGCAATGTCATTGTTTATGAAAATGACATGAAACAGACCGTGGTTTCTGCAATCGATCCGGTAAAGATGCTTGAAATCGTAGAGAACCGGAATCTGACCCCGAATGCCGAAAAAGTCAAGCTCATGCTTGAGAAAGTCATATCATCACTATAGATCAAATCAAAATCGAATCAAAATTTTTAATTGACATTTGTATTTATTTATATTAATTTATTATGATATTGAAAAATATGGAGTGATTTTCTGTTTTGGTATTGAGCCGTTTCCCTTCGAACAAAGGATGCCTCGAAATATCTTCCGGATTTTTCAGTAGACAACTTTAAAAATCAAGATGCCGCTATTTCAAAAGAGGATTTTTTCACTTTTCAGGAGATGTTTTAAAAACAAGAGGTAGATAACATGACCAGTACGGATTCAAAGAAACTTCGAAACATCGGTATCAGCGCCCACATAGACTCGGGTAAGACAACCCTGACCGAGAGGATTTTATATTATACAAACCGAATCCATGCGATACACGACGTCAAAGGCAAAGACGGCGTAGGAGCGACCATGGACTTCATGGAATTGGAAAGGGAGCGCGGCATCACCATCACTTCCGCGGCCACGCACTGCACGTGGAAAGACTCCTTCATCAACATCATTGATACCCCCGGACATGTTGATTTTACGATTGAAGTGGAACGCTCCCTCAGGGTGCTGGACGGCGCCATTCTCGTCCTTTGCGCCGTAGGGGGCGTACAATCCCAGACATTGACCGTGGACCGCCAGATGCGGCGTTATCATATCCCCCGCATCGCCTTCATCAACAAGTGCGACCGGTCCGGCGCCAACCCTGAACGGGTGATCCAGCAGCTTAAAGAGAAATTAAATCATACGCCCGTAGCCATTCAGATTCCCATCGGACTTGAAGCCGATCTCAAAGGAGTGGTGGACCTGGTGGCCATGAAGGCCTGCTATTTTGACGGGGCCAATGGAGAAAATCTCCGTATTGAAGATATTCCCGAAGAACTCAAGGACAAGGCCGAGGCAGAGCGCGAGAAGATGCTGGATACGGTTTCACTCTTTTCGGATGAGCTGACCGAAGCTCTTCTGGAAGGACATGTCACGGAAGAAATCATCCATGATGCCATCAGAAAAGGGACCCTCTCTCTTTCGATGATCCCGGTCTGTGTGGGTTCCGCGTATAAAAACAAGGGGGTTCAAACCCTGCTCGATGCCGTTACACGCTACCTTCCGAGTCCGGAAGACATGAACTATACGGTTCTGGACCTGGATCAGGATGAGAAGGAAATCCCGCTGATCCAATCACCGGATGAGGCGGCCGTGGCTCTGGCTTTCAAGATCGAGGACGGCCGGTACGGACAGTTGACCTACATCCGCCTATACCAGGGCAGGATCGCAAAAGGAGACACCTTATATAACAGCCGCAACGGAAAGAAGTTCAAGGTCGGCCGGTTGATCCGCATGCATGCGGACAAAATGGAGGATATTGATCTGGCCTCTTGCGGCGAGATTGTCGCCCTGTTCGGAATTGACTGCGCATCCGGCGACACCTTTACCGCAGACGGCATGAACTATGCTCTATCTTCCATGCATGTCCCTGATCCCGTGATCAGTCTGATGGTGACTCCTAAGGATAATCAATCACAGGAGAACATGTCCAAGGCCCTGAACCGTTTCTGCAAAGAGGATCCCACTTTCAGAAGCCGCGTGGACCCCGAAAGCAATGAGACGGTCATCTCCGGGATGGGAGAACTTCACCTCGATGTCTACATCGAACGCATGAAGCGTGAATACCATGTGGAGGTGGAAACCGGCATGCCTCAGGTGGCATACAGAGAGACCATCACGTGCAGGGCCGATTTCAATTACACGCACAAGAAACAGACAGGCGGCGCCGGGCAGTATGGCCGCGTGGCCGGATACATAGAGCCCTATCCTGACGAAGACTACCATTTCGAGAACCAAATCACCGGAGGGGCCATTCCCAAGGAATTCATTCCGTCCTGTGACAAGGGTTTTCAGGCATGCCTGAAACAGGGTAAACTGATCGGTTTTCCGATCACCCGGATTCAGGCCGTCATCAATGACGGATCCTCACACGCCGTAGACTCCTCGGACATTGCTTTCCAGCAGGCGGCCATCGGCGCTTTCCGTGAAGCCTATGCCAAGGCCAAACCGATCATCCTGGAACCGGTCATGAAGGTCGTGGTGGAGGGGCCTTCCGAATTTCAGGGCTCCATTCTGGCGACACTGAACCAGCGCCGAGGCATCATCTCCTCAGCCACAGAGAACGGAGTCTTTTCGATCATTGAATCCGAGGTCCCCCTCTCCGAGATGTTCGGTTACTCCACGGTACTCCGGTCCGCCACACAAGGGAAGGCCGAATTCACCATGGAGTTCGCCAGATACAAACCCGTTCCCCAGAGCCTTGCCGGGGAACTGATCAAAGAATTTTCATCTCAGAGAAAAACGGCATAGATTCCCCTGTATATTTGTGCTATACTTTCTCACCAGTTTCTTTTTCCTTCCTTCACATGCCGGGAAGGTCCGGAAAGGAACGGGGAAAATGCTGAAACAGGAGTTTATCTTGAAAAGTCCGATACGAATCCTGCAGAAAGCCACCCAAGGGGGATTGGATAAGGGAAATCTGGGTGTCTTCATGGCCCGGCCAGGGGTGGGAAAGACCGCCTGCCTGGTTCACGTCGCCCTGGATTGTCTTTTTAAAAAACAGAAGGTGGCCCATATCGGCATTGGAGAGTCCGTAGAGAAGATCCAGCTCTGGTATTCAGAGATCTTGTCGGATCTCTGCAAAACCTTCGACATGAAGGACCCTAAAAAACTCCATGAGGAAATCGAACAAAACCGGTTGATTCTTTCCTATGCGCCGGCGGCTTTCACGGTGAAAAAACTTGCGCAGGATCTGAAAGAGCTCGCGGAACAGGGCGGCGTGGCGCCGGAGGTCCTTTTAATAGACGGTTTTGATTTTCGAAACCTTGATTCCGGATGGGACACCCTTGCCGCATTTAAATACCTGGCTGCGGAACGGCGCATGGAAATCTGGTTCTCTGCTCAAACTGAACGTGATGCAAACATGGACGGCCATGGAGCCATCCCTGCTCCGTGCCGTGACGTGGAAAACTTTTTTTCAGTCATTCTTTTTCTGGAGCCGACCGGCGACACCATCCACCTGAAACTCCTAAAGGACCATGATCACCCGATCAATCTGAAACTCCCTCTCAAACTCAACCCCAACACGCTTCTGCTGCTGGACGAATAAAAAAAGCCCGGAACCGGGCCGTTTGCCCCCGGTACAGGCCTCCTTCTCGCCCTGCTAAGTGGTCCTGTTCGTAAATAGGGTGACGTACCGACTTGTACTCGGTTTATCGGTAGAGGGTCGTAGGGCGGTCTCATCAAGACGAGCGACCGTATTTACGAATAAGGCCACTAAGTGGTCCTGTTCGTAAATATGGTAACGTACCGAGAGTGCCGTAGGGCGGCCTCATCAAGGCGCGCGACTGAGACGTACCCCCTGCGGTACGTCGCAAGGAGCGGAACGCAGAGGAGGCCGCCCTACGGCACTCGAATGCGGCCGTATTTACGAATAGGACCACTAAGCCTCTGAATCTAATCCTGTGCCATTCTTTCGATGATATCCGTCAGCGTCACATGAATGTCATCACTTGGTATGATCTCTTTTTCATGGAAACTGAAATAGACGTTTCTCCATGTGCTGAAATCCTGAATCGCCGCAAAAATTTGTTCCCTCACCATACTTTGAATACAGTCCGGCTCCACCCTTCCCGTTTCGACAAAGATCTTCCCCAATCTTCTGTTTATGGATTCATTCTTTTGTTTTGCAAGAGAAGCGGCCACATCTTCCCGGGTCAGGAATCCTTTCTGGATCAGCAGGTCTCCCAAAGGGGTGGACGACGGCGCATCCGAATCAACGATGTTGCCATTCAGAAACCGCAGGGTCCCCCTCCCCTTTTCCGCCTCCAACGTCAATTCACCGGTTTTCTTCTGCAAGGAGGTAATCAAGAGAATGTCTTCCAGCGTATACCCATCTGCAAAATGAGCCATGTGACCCTCCCATGCTGTTTTTCAATCTTTTATGTTTTTATTATTTCATTGTTCCCATTGGATGTCAATTTTTTCTTTCAAAACAATGACAATATTACACTTTAATAAAATGATCCGCATCAGGTCTATATCTTGTGGTCAATAATCAATGGCTTCATTTTATTGTATTTTTTTTATTTTTTTTCTTTACACCAAGGGCCTTTTATGATAAATATTCTGAAACATTTCAGGAGAAGGCCCATGCGATTCAAAACTATCGAAATGATTGGATTTAAATCTTTCCCCGACCGGACCAAAGTCGTATTCCAGCCCGGAATCACCTCAATTGTCGGGCCTAACGGATGCGGGAAGAGCAATATTTCCGATGCCATCCGGTGGGTCTTGGGCGAACAAAGCGCCAAACAGATCCGAGGCGAACGCATGGAAGACGTGATTTTCAACGGGACCCGATCCCGCGCCCCCATGGGCATGGCGGAGGTCACGCTGGTCGTCACCGATCTGGGCGCCGGCATCTCCTCGGATTTTGCCGCCTTTGATGAGATCCAGATCACCCGCCGGTACTACCGTTCGGGTGAAAGCGAATACCTGATCAACAGGATTCCGTGCAGACTGGCCGATATTCGTGAACTCTTTATGGATACCGGCATGGGCGCCAAGGCCTATACCATTATCGGTCAGGGGAACATTTCCGCAGTTTTGAACGCAAAACCCAAGGACAGGCGGTTCCTCTTTGAAGAGGCCGCCGGAATTTCCAAATACAAGGCCCGCAAGGATGAAGCCCTGCGCAAGCTCGATCGCACACGGGAAAACCTCTCCCGTGTAAGGGATATCATCGCGGAAGTCAACCAACAGAGAAACTCCCTGAACCGTCAGGCCAAAAAGGCGGAACGATACAAGACGTACAAAGACGAGATCAAGGAGATCGACCTCCATCTCTCTTCCCTCGAGTATGCCGCGATGTCCGGGGAATGGAAGGAATTGGAAGAGACCTATCAGAACCATAAAAAAAGAGAAACGGAACTCCTTGCCGGATCTTCCTCTAAAGAGACGCACATTGAAGAGCTCGAACTCGAGGTCCTGGACAGGGAAAAACGCATCACCGAACTGCAGGACGAGAACCGCCTTATCGAATCCGATATTTCCAGATGTGAAAACCGCATCGAGGTCCTCTCGGCAGAGACGTCGCACCTGAGCAGTCTTGCAGAGGGATCCAACCGTGAGATCCTGCGTCTGCAGGAAGAGATCGCCAAAAATCAGTCGGCCACAGCCATGCTCGATGAAGAATACGCCTCCATCTCCGGAGAAACCGAGGAAAAGAAACATCGGCTTGCGGAACAGGAAACGGAGTTAAGCGGTCTGACCTCAGATCAACAGCAGGAAGAGTCGGAGCTGGAAACGGGAAAAGGGAGACGTTCGGATCTGATGCAGCAGATCGGGATCCAGAAGAGCCGGATCGAAAACCTGGTCCAGCAGAAGGAATCCATCCTAAAAGTCGCCGGCGGCTATGATACAAACCGTATGGAGCTCACGGCCCGTCTTTCAGAGACCCGGAAACTTCTGTCGGAGAAGATGCAGCAGCTCTCTGATCTCCGAAAAACCATGGATGAGATTCGTACCGAGCATGATTCCATCCATACGGTTCTCGATCAAAAACAAGAGGCATTGACAGCCGTCCAGGAACGGTTTTCTCTCCTCCGGGAACAGATCGGGCAGGAAAGTTCCCGCTTCGGCGCCCTGGTTGAACTCCAGGAAAACCTGGAAGGATATGACGATGGAATCCGATCCTTGCTGCACCGGAAGACGGACGGCGATGAATCGGGATCCCTCCCTGAAATTCATATTCTGGTCTCTGAAATCTTTGAGACCGATCCCATGTACGAGACGGCCATAGAATCGGCGATCAACAACCGTTACCAAAGCCTCGTCATCAACAGCCCTGAAGATTCCATCAAGGCCGTGGAATATCTGAAGAAGAATGACATCGGCAGGGGATCCTTTATTCCTCTTCACCCAAAGAATCGGAAGATGGATCCTTTTATCATGAGAGACGGAACCGGCGTGGTCGGCGAGGCCCTGAACCTGGTACAGTACAATCCCCAATATGCCGGTGTCGCAGAATACCTCCTGGGGGATGTCGTGGTCGTGGAATCCTTGGAGCAGGCCATGGCGCTCTACCGCTCAAACGGTTTTCATCGCACGCTGGTGACTTTGAACGGCGACGTGCTGGATCCGTCCGGCATGGTGGAAGGGGGGTCGAGGAAAAAGAATACCAGCGGTTTCATCCGAAGAAAAAGGGAGATACGTGAACTCTCCATATCCATGGATGCCCTGAGGGATCAGCTTGCCCAGGCAGAGGAGCAGAGGGAATCCCTATCCCGTGAGATCGGGAAGACCAAACAGGAGCTCGGCGGCATAGATGCCAGACTCTCGACCATCGAGGCGGAGAGAGTTGTTCTGGAAAAACAGGCCTCGACCCTGGAAGGGAATGCCGCCCATCTCTCCCAACAGATCGAGGGCCTCTCACACGAAAACCAAAACCGTTCATCGGATCTTCTCATGCTGGAAGAAAGTATGGCTTCAAGCCTTCATGAACTCCGCGGGATGGAAACGGATCTCGAAGAGAAGAACGCATGGATCGCCGCCTGCGCCGAGAGGGTCCAAACCCTGCGGGAACGGGTTGACCAGGGAAGAAGGACCATCACTGAAGGACGTATCCACCTGGCGTCTCTCATGGAGAGACATGCCTCTCTTCTCTCACATATCGAAAAAAATCACGACAACCTGAGCAATCTGAACGCCCTGATTGACGCCCGGCTGCATGAGATTGAAGAGTCCAAGGGGAGGATCCTTCAGGCTGAAGAAGAAAAGACACGGACAGAGACCACGATCCATTCCCTGATCGAACGAAAGGAAGCGCTGCACAGCAGAGTCACCCAGGAGCAGGAGGCCTTCGAATCCAAGCGGGGAAACCTTCAGGAAGAACAAAAGGAATTAAAGGAACTCCGCCGGAATATGGAAAACCTCAACCGCCTTATCAATGACCTGGAAGTCAGGCGTACGGAACTATCCATCAGGATGGAGCACCTCCAGTCGATGATCAAGGAAAGATACCAGGTTTCAATCCAGGAGGTCTTGCCGAGGTTTCAGGATCGTGAGATCGACAAACAGGCTTCTGAGGAACACCTCGCTGAATTGAATCGTAAGATCGAACAGATGGGCCCCGTAAACATTTTGGCCATCGAGGAATACCATGCCCTTCAGAAGCGGTTTGACTTTCTCACGGCTCAAGAGGCGGATCTCCAGGAATCCGTGGAGAGCCTCATGACCGCCATCCGCAAGATCAATCATACATCCAGGGAGCGTTTTGAGGAAGCCTTTGACGCCATCAATGAGAAATTCAAGACCGCCTTCACGGAACTTTTCAACGGGGGTTATGCAGAGCTGAAACTCGAGGAAGGTGAAGACATCCTTGAAGCCGGTGTGGAAATCATCGTTCAGCCTCCCGGGAAAAAACTCCAACACCTCTCCCTCCTTTCCGGAGGCGAGAAGGCCCTCACGGTCGTGGCCCTGATCTTTGCCGGTTTTCTGGTCAAACCGAGTCCCTTCTGTCTCCTCGACGAGGTGGATGCCCCTCTTGATGATGCCAATGTCCTGCGCTACAATCAGATGCTGAGCAAAATGTCCATGAACACCCAGTTTATCGCCATCACCCACAACAAGAACTCCATGGAGTTTGCAAGCTCCTTGTACGGCATCACCATGCAGGAACCCGGTGTTTCCAAGATGGTCTCCGTCCGTTTCAACGACAACCACGAGGCCAGGATGAGCGCATAGTCCATTCCTGATCATCACTTTTTAAGAATAATAGATCATCTCCAAAAGAGTGGGTGAAAACATCAGGGTTCAAGGGGTCAAGGATTCCAGGGTTCAAGTGGAGTG
>Ga0210027_1000588_pt1 | contig 36935 bp, 31 predicted proteins | sample CryGeymeta201510_FD_183978 | JGI IMG/M metagenome (GOLD analysis project Ga0210027, IMG submission 183978) | Groundwater microbial communities from Crystal Geyser aquifers in Utah, USA - Crystal Geyser metaG 2015-10 (SPAdes) (version 2) | ecosystem: Environmental > Aquatic > Deep subsurface >...
TAGCTAACGAGTCTTCGAATGAAGTAAATCCCGAGTTGAATTTTGAGATTGCTTCTCATGCAAAGCGGGATCGCAATGACTTTTCTCTTGTGTCATTGCGAATGAGTCTTCGAATGAAGCAATCCACGAGTTGAATTTTGAGATTGCTTCGCTCGAGGACTCGCTCGCAATGACTACTAATTCAACATTTCAACGTTTTGCCATTGTCCGTTAGCTAACGGATTAGAGATGCTTTATTCGCCAATTAATGAAGTAGTTTCAATCGCTGTTTTGTAAGAGTTGTTTTGATGAGCGTGTTTTGCTATCTGCACACGTGTGTTAAGCGTCAGTTTTTCGAGTATGTTGTGTACGTGGCTTTTAACTGTGTACGTTGATAGATGAAGTTTTTGTGCAATTTCTTTATTCGCTAAACCATCGGCAATCAACTCAATCACCTGCCGTTCCCGTTTTGTCATCCGGATAGATTTATCGATAACAGTCTGGTTAGCCCCGTTCACTGCCTGCTCTACAATTTGAGAAAAAAGTGAGCCGGTTAGTTGAGACGGTAAAACATCCGTACCCTCATAGACTGATCGGATAGTCTTAAAAAAATCTGCAACGTTTGCATCTTTAAGTATGAATCCTGATACGCCTGCCTGTACAAATTCAAAAATATCCGCTTGTAAAGGAACAAGGTCCATAGTAATTATTTTAGTTGTGGGATAGTGCTGTTTGGATAATTTTACAACTTGCAGACTATTTTGATTACGTAAGCCGAGGTCGAGAAGAATTATATCCGGTTTTAGTTCGCCAATCATATTTAATATAATTTCGCCATTACCGGCAGTTCCAACAACATGCATGTCGGGTTGTTTTTTAAGCATTGCGGTAATACCGTCGCGTAACAAGCGGTTATCTTCAATTAATAAAATATGGATTTTTTTCATTCGTCCGCTAATTAATCGAAAAGAATTTTAATAAATGGAAAAACTTAAACTCTACTGTAATCATATTATCTTTATTTTGAATGTAAAGTTAATTCAAAAACGAATACTTAACAACATAAGTTGAGAACATATTTGTTTAGAAGTTGGAGTGAATTTCTCTTTTACATCGAACATCTAACAAATGAAATTTGACTAATGACCTCTGTTTAATGTAAAGGCAAACTTTGTTCCTTTTCCTAATTCACTTTCGACCCAAATTTTCCCGCCGCTTCTTTCTACAAATTCTTTGCAGAGAGGCAATCCGAGTCCCGTTCCTCTTTCTCCGGCAGTTCCGGTAGATGAAGAAAGAGTGTAAATGTTGAACAGGTTTGATGATCTTTCTAAATCGATACCTATTCCGCTGTCTTGCACATACACTTCTATGTGTCCGTCTTTTTTAGTAGATGAAACAGTTATCTTCCCTTTGGCATTTGTAAATTTGATTGCATTTATTATAAGATTCTGAACAATCGAATGTACCATATCAACATCTGCATAAACCAGTGTTCCGTTGGCAACGTTGTTTGATATTGAAATATTTTTCTTAACAGCGCTTTGATTTAACATCTCAATTGTTTTGTTCACTACCTCATAAAGGTTGAGAGTTTCAGGTTTATACTTGAGCAGATTTCTTTGCATCAAAGACCATTGGAGTAAATTATCGAGAAGAGCTAAAAGATTTTTCAAGTCATCATGTAATCCGCTGCTAAATGATATTATCTCTTCCTGAGTTAAAGATTCAATCTCGGTTGAAAGCAGTTCGGTAGAACTTAGTAACGACTGAAAGGGGCTTCTTAAATCATGTGCAATGATTGAGAAGAATTTATCCTTTGTAGAGTTGAGCGCTTTATGTTCTTCAAAGGATTTTTTTAATGAATCTGATAAGCGCTTGTGTTCCGTAAGATCGATCAGCGCAATCTGGCATTTTTTTCCCGAACCCGGCGCTTCGTCTAACTCCAAACCTTCCAGCAGAACATGGAACATTCGTTTATCTTTGCTTATCACATTCAATTCGCAGGAATGTTTTTCAGGCAAATCAAAAATATTTTTAATAAAACGATTGAAAATATCCATGTCTTCTAACTGCACAAATGAAATAAATTTTTTACCGATTAATTTGCCTCTTTCAATTACAAACATTTTACTGGCGCTTAAATTAACCTCGCTAATTTTACCGTCCGGGTTTAAAGCAAAGTAAGGGATTGGAGAAAAATCGAATAAGTTCACATATTTATTTCTGGATACTTCTAATTCTTCCTGCGCAATTCTAAGCTCTTCGTTTTGATGTTCTAATTCTACTTGATGGACCTGAAGCAGGTGAACTAATCTTTGAACATCTTCATAATTTTCAAAAACCGGCTGCATGGCTTCCTTTTTGATTTTCTTTTCAACTTTTTTCTTAATGCTTTTATCGGGTTCATTTTTTTTATTTTTCATTTTTCTACCTCATCATTAAATTTTTTAACACTGGATTGCGAGAAGTATTAGATGGGATTCTTTATCTCCTTGAAATATCTCGCGGGCATTCAATAACAATTTTTTTCTGCCCCCTTTTTTGAACTTGTAATTTACTTCAAAATCCTCAAAAAAAGTTGCTTCGGGAATTATCTCCTCAAGCAGCTTCCGGAGGGCGGGGATATCCCAATTATTATCTTCAAGTTCATAAATATATTTGCCGACGGTTTTTTCGCTAACGGCATTAAACGTTTTATAAAACGAACGGTTAGCCGACAGAATTTTCAAATCTTTGTCAAGAATAAGCAGTGAATCTCTAACTGTATCAACAATATTGTTTGAGTACTCCCTTGCAAACTGCAGTTCATGGTTTAATTTATGTACTTCCGAATTGGCAATTTTTAATTTGTTTATATCTGAAAACGTAATCACTACTCCGTTAATAATATTGCTTAATGTGCGGTAAGGTAATATTCGCATCTTATACCAGATGCCATCGTTGGATTGCAGCTCGATTTCTTTATAAACAAGAGTTCTAAGAACCTCTTTCGCTTCATCCATAAAATTTTCAAATCTAAGATTTGTAGCAATGTGGTTCATCGGTCTTCCGATGTCGGAAGGAATTAGGTTGATGACCTTTGTTGCGTTATTTGTGAATCTTTTAATACATAAATTATTATCGAGAAAGATTGTTGGTATATCAATACTATCCATAAGGTTTTTCATATCGTTATTAATTATCGATAACTCGTCATTCTTATTTTGAAGTTCGGTGTTTACCGTAATTAATTCCTCGTTTAGCGACTGTAATTCTTCTTTGGAAGTTTCCAATTCTTCATTTGAACTTTGCATCTCCTCGTTGGTGGATTGCATCTCCTCGTTAGTCGATTTAAGTTCTTCATTTGAAGTTTCCAATTCTTCAATGGTAGAACGTAAATTTTCTTTGGCAGATTTTAGCTCGTGCTCGAGTTCTTTAATTATTTTTTCAGGCTTCTTTTCGTAATGAATTTTTTTTGTTGCCAATATTCGTTTTTGCGCAGCTACTTCCTCAAAAATAATCAATAGAGAGCCCGCCATTTCCGGCGGTTCTTTAACATGTTTAACCGTAAGATTTATTAACTGACTGCTGCCGTTAGTTTTAACTTTTATCCCCGTTGCAATTAAAGATTTTCCGTTAGCTGAAACTTTCCTTATCAATGTTGGAAGTTCCTGTTTTAGTCCCTCACGCGCCATTTCAAAAATGTTCATCTTCGCTTCGCCGTGTGTAAGCTCAAGGTATTTACCTGTTCTGCCATGGATGTACAGGATATCTCCAATCTGAGTAATTATCACACAATTTGGCGAGTAACTTTGCAGAATGATCTTTTCTGCTAAATGGGCGATGTTTTTTACTTCGTTTTTTTTCATAATAGATCCATCAGTTTTTAATACTGCAGGTGGAACCGGAAATTCGATAAATGGCTGCGTTGAAAAAAAGGTATCTCTTTTTTTATAAATTTTCCATTTGCTTTCTAAGATTGAAAACAGATCTACAAACCCGTTTATAGTCTCCGAGGAACCAAGGAAAAGTATGCCGTTCTTTAATAGGCTGTAATGGAACAGCGGTATAACTTTTTTTTGTAATTCTGCATTAAAATAAATTAAGAGGTTGCGGCAGGAAATTAAATCGAGCTTGGTGAACGGAGGATCTTTAATAACATTTTGCGGAGCAAAGATTAGCATCTCTCTAATTTCTTTCCGGATATGAAAAGTATTACCGCTGGAAGTAAAGAAACGTTTTAATCGTTCTTTGCTTAAATCGGCTTCAATTCCAGCAAACAAACCGATGCGCGCTTTATCAATTGCATTGCTGTCAATATCGGTTGCAAATATTTGTACGTTTACATTTTTCTTTTCTTCATCCATGCACTCGCGTAATAAAATTGCAATGGAATAAGCCTCTTCTCCCGTAGAACATCCGGGCACCCAAATTCTTATCTGTCCGCCATCCGGTTTATTTTTAATTAACTCTAACAATACCTTTTTCAATTTCTCAAAAGATTGGGGGTCTCTAAAAAAATTTGTTACGCCTATTAAAATTTCTCTAAACAAGTTGTCAATTTCTGACGGGTTTTCCTGAAGCATCCGGATATAATTTGGAATGCTATCCAATTGAGAAACATTCATTCTTCTTTCTACACGCCGGTAAATAGTGTTTTGTTTGTAAAGCGAAAAATCGTGTCCGGTATGAGTTCTGAGAAGTATGAAAATTTTTTGAAATGAATCAGAAATTTTACTATCGGCAATTTCCGGATTTAATAAAATGCCTTTAACTGTGGACGAAGTATATTTAATTAACTGTTCCGGCATTTCTTCCGGCGTCAGAACGTAATCGGCTAAGCCGGTTTTAATTGCGCTGCTCGGCATTCCATCAAACTTTGCGGATTTGGGATCCTGAACCATTACCATTCCCAATTCGCTCTTCACTGCTTTTAATCCCGAAGTGCCATCTGAAGCCATACCGGAAAGAATTATACAAATAGCTTTTTCGCCCAAATCTTCAGAAAGGGATTTGAAGAAAAAATCAATCGGAAGTCTGAAACCATGCGGTTCAAGAGGCTCTATTAATTGGATTATCCCATGAAGTATTGCTAAATCCCGATTAGCAGGCGCAACGTAAACATGATTTGGTTCAACTACCATTCCGTCTTCAGCTTGAAATAATTTCATCCTGGTTGACTTTTGAACCAACTCGGGCATAATGCTTACATGATTTGGATCTAAATGCGACACTACAATAAAAGCCATACCGGATTTTTCAGGCATGCTTCTAAAAAATCTTTCGAGAGCTTCTAAACCCCCGGCTGATGCACCAATACCAACTACATAAAACGAATTATCAGAAGCCGATATTTTAAAAGTGTTTTTGTTTTTTTTGACCGCTGTTTGTTTAGCGTTTATTTTTTGCTTCATAGCTCCTTCACTTCTTAACTTCTCTACTTCAAAAATTAATTAACAGATGTTACACAAACATGAAAAACATCATTCATAACTTAGTAACCCAGAACCAAATTATCACATTAGAATGATTGAATGGTTGTCCGTTAGCTAACGGATTACACGAACTTTAGTGTTAAAGTACTAAATTCTCGAACATTCTTTATAGTTCGCTCCTGAATGAGCTAAATGTGAAAACATGACAATTTCATTAGCCCCGTAGATGCGCCCTGTTTGTAATTACTCTAAGCAACAATTAGATCAAGCTCCATCGGAACGACCTTTTAGAATTTTCGCGTAACTTCAGTTAACTTTATAAGAATGAACCAACCTATAAAGAATTGCCAAAATAATTTACTATAGTTAATCTAAGCAAAAATTTAATTTACTAAAAGCAATAGTACACAATGGAGAATGCTGGCTCTTCGATCCGTTAGCTAACGGACATAATTTCACCTATAGTATTGAAATAATATTTTTGTTTTTTATGTCAAAATATTTTATGTGTTTACAATTTTTAATTTTACATTGTGCATTGTGCATTGTGCATTGTACATTTTTAATTGCGGCTTGCCGCACTATTGTTCTATATTCTTCCAGCATTCCCATCCGGAATGATTCTGTTTGTACTTTAATCGCCCAAAGCGCGCCGGACGGTAATATACTTCAACGCCGTTATTTATCATTGGCAGTTTATAAGCAGTAATATCAGCGCAATCGCAATGCTCCACTATTGTAAGATAAGACATTTTATTTTCTCTTAAAGGAATTAATGAATTATCATAAATCATTTGAACCGAGTTTAAGTAGTCCTTTACTCGATCTACATCGTAAACAGCAACGCTTACTGCAGTTTCTACGTCCATTGTCAGCCGGTTAAAAGTTTGTTTAGCAAATTTTTTTGCAAAAGCATAAACATCTCTTTCGAGCAGATTGATATCAAGCATTTCCAGTAAATAAAGATCGAAGTATGATAAATGAAGATTCTCCGGTGAGGCGATGATGTACTGTGCAAAAAGTCCAAGTTTGCCGATAGTGTAAGGCGTGCCGCCATAGCAGGTGGAGAGTATCATCAAATCAAACCTTGTAAAATCACGCGTTAGACTTTTCAAGCCAACGGCAAGATCCCGGACGGTGAATGATCGATCCGGATACGAGGCATCGTAACCCTCGCCGCCGAATTCCGGAATTTCATGACCAAAATAGAAAAACATATTCACTTTCTCATTTCGACTTTGCGACGAGAAGCGACGATACAATTCTACTTGGATATCGAAGTTTGATAGTTCCTGATCTCGCCAGTAGGATTCATTAGCGATAAGCTGCCCATTACGGTAGTAGTAAAATTCTCCATCCTTAAGAGGAAACAAAAACATAAACCGCCGGGCGGGCTTTGAATGAAAAATAAACACTTCTGCGCCGGGATTTTGCTGTGCTATTTTTTTTGCTTTTGTAAGTGCCTCTTCATCTGCTTTGTACCGGTTACCGTCAGCATCGTGGTAGAAATAGTCGCCATCACCGTGGATTACGAATACGAGTGAGTAATTCGTAGCACGCATAGTCTCTGCTGTCAGGTCATTTTCACGCTGAACAGGAATATTTGCGCTGCACGAAGATAGAAACAAAATGAGCGCTGCATATACAAAACTCAACAGAAGCCGCTTATTTGCAGCGCTCACAAAAGATAGGCTATGCAGATTTAGCATTATCTAATTGCCGGAATATTTACTCATGGAAAACTATATTACAATATGAGTACAAGCAGAATTATAATTAAAACTAATGCAACAAGACTTATGGTTATTGATGCCTGTTCCATATCCTGAACGACGTAATTAGAGAAGGCATTTAACTGAGTATCAGCAACACGTTCGTAGCCGTTGCTGCCGGCAAGCTCATCTTGTTTTTCTTGCAGTGCAGCTTTGAAGAGATCAATACCGTTGCTTTCATCTTTCGAGATCATACCGGAGTTTTGAACTTGATTTAACGCATTAGACATGCTCTGAAATGATTCGTTGAGGATATCACGCTTCTCGGCTGCATTCTCGGCTGCTTTAACTTTTTTTGCTGCATCGTTGAAGTATTTCTGTAGATCGCTTTTCCCTCCGGCAATTGTTAACGGAGTTAGAACAAACGCTAGAAGGATCGACCAAAAAATTATTCGTGTTTTCATTTTTATTCCTTTTATAAAGTTGATACATAATTGCTTAATGAAATAATAACCCATGAAGCAATCACCTATTAAAAGCTATGGAATAACCAGTGCTAAAGAAATAGACCGAAAGGATGAAAAAGGAACTACATCTATCGGTTCAATCTTTTTGCGATAACCGTCAATTAAAGATTAATTACTAACTCATGTTACGCAATATGATTTTAAAATTTTGTTGTGGCTGTTCAAAAAGTTTAAAAAGTCATTGTGCGTTGGCTAACGGAAAGCAATTGTGCTGTTGCCCTACTAATGACATCCTATCCCGCTTGCGGCATCACTGCGAGGAACTCAACAAAATGAATCAGATTGCTTCACTCGAAGACTCGTTCGCAATGACATTCATTTGGTCATTGCGATCCCGCATTGCGCATAGGCGTCAACTTAATATTATTTAGAATTGCTGTAATTCATTTTTAGTAAATGAGATACAGCGTTAGTAGTACTACAAATAAATATTGAACTCCTAATGGAGTTCAGTGATATTTTTAGGGTTGCTTAGTTCTACAAATATTTAACTCCTAAAGGAGTTATCTTCAGTTTGTCTTCACTCCAGAGGAGTGAAATATTTGTAGAAAAACAATCCCCGGAGGAAACAGCACTCCTTTAGGAGTGCAATATTTCCGTTTTTATTTTTGTTTCTATTGAACGAAGTGAAATCCCGCCCCGCGGGATAGGCAATATTGAAATTGAACAATTTTAATATTCACATCCTTAAGTTGACGCCAATGCGCATTGCGGGAGAAGCAATCTCAACAATTGAATCAGATTGCTTCACTTCCCGCATGCGGGATTCGCAATGACGATTAAGTCATTCTTTTGATAAATAAAGGCAATAGTCTTTATTGGTAACTCGCAATGACTTTTCTCTTGTGTCATTGAACGCATTATTATTTTATGCAGACTTTCTCAAATCACAAAAGTTGCAGCTTCTCTTCCGGGCAATTAAAAATTTTATTTATTAAAGTATCTCATCGCTTCAGGCATATTTTTTCTAATATCTGCAATTCTATTTTTATCCGAAGGATGAGTGCTTAAAAATTCAATCGGCGCCTGTCCTTGATTCTGAGCCGCCATTCTTTGCCAGAAGCCGATGGCAACATTTGGGTTATAACCGGCTAATGCCATAAAAATTAATCCAAGTCTATCCGCTTCACTTTCATGTGTTCTGCCATAAGGAAGAAGCACGCCAACTTGAGCGCCAAGACCATACACACCGAGCCATAAATTTCGTGTTTGCTCCGGTTGTGAACCAAGAGCTTCGGAAAGAGCCATTCCGCCAAGTTGAGTTAATAATATTTGACTCATTCTTTCACTGCCATGATCGGCAACTGCGTGAGCAATTTCGTGTCCCATAACTACAGCAAGACCGCTTTCGTCTTGAGTCAGCGGAAGAATTCCGGTGTAAACAACCACTTTTCCGCCCGGCATGCACCAGGCATTCACTTCAGCGCTTTCAATCAGGTTAAATTCCCAATTATAACCGTTCAATCGATCCGCCATATTATTTTCGGCAAAATATTTTTGAACAGCGTACTGAACATTGGCTCCGACCCGTTTTACCATGTTGGAATTATTTGCATCCGCGCTAATCTTATTAGCCTGCATAAATTCATTGTATTGCTGAAAGCTCATCGAGAGCATTTCCGCGTTAGAAATGATGTTTAATTGTTTCCTTCCGGTGATTGCAACAGTGCTGCACGATATTGCCGCGAAGGACAGAATAAAGAGAGGCAGCAGCATTTTGATTATATATTTCATTCTTAATTCCTTTCAAAAATATCAATTGATCAAATACTTCAATCCTAAGATGAATGATACATTTACATAATTTACATTACTGAAAAATATATTAACCTTCAATTGAGTTCAAACTTCTTTCCAGTTCTGTAAGATAGCTCTCAAGATGTTTTTCTCGTTCGTCCATTATTTTCCCGATGCAAAGACGATATAATTTTTTGAAAAAAGTTAAAAAATGAAAGTTTGGAATTCAATAGGTCAAAGGAATGAAAAAGGAACTACATCGTTTGGGTGAGTAAATAATCGGATTGAATTTTATTTTGTTATTGGAATTAAATTTGTGATTCTCGCTTATCTAATTTCAAATCTCTTCGAAGTTTACTTTTGCAATTTCAGACAAACGAAATGAAAACATATAATTCTCATCAGCTAATTGAAGAGTGCAATTGAGCGATTGATAATCGGGAAAACTATTCACAACAAACTCCCAATTGCAATAAGCCCGGAGATGATGATTAAAATACCTGCAATTTTGTTTACCCAGCTTAGTCCTACCAAATCCAACCTTTCTCTAAAAAATAAACTGCCCGAACTAAGTATTAAAAACCATAAACTTGAACCGATAAAAACTCCAACAACAAGCAGCGATGCAGAAAAATAACTAAGCCCGTCTCCCAAACCAAGCGCTGCAAACACAGCAATAAATGCAAATATAGTAAGTGGATTTGTAAGCGTTAGAAATAATGTCGTGAGATATGATCTTAACATTCCGCTGCTGTTAATATGACGTTTGGGATCGGTGGGCTTGGCGCGAAATGTTCTTATACCAAGAAACAGAAGAAGCGCACCACCGATAAGTCGTATCCAAAATTTTTGACTTATAAGAGTATCCGAAATAATCGTTAGTCCAAATGCAGCTACGCTGCCGTACAACAAGTCGGCGGTTGCTGCACCAAAACCTATTATCATTCCGCGTAGTCGTCCTTCGGTAAGTGTTTTGCGAATGCACATAATTCCGATAGGTCCAACCGGCACAGCCATCGCAAAACCAACTAAGATTCCCTTAAGAAAAAAAGTTACTTCCATGTTACGATATTTTAATCAGTATTTCGCTGTTAATAGTCATCTGTTCAGAATATAATTTTTGAATTTTTCCTAAAAATTACTTACTGTCATTTTCCGCTGGCTAATCCGTTAGTTAACGGACAATGACTTTTCTCTTGTGTCATTGCGAATGAGTCCTCGAATGAAGCAATCCCAAAGTAGAATTTTGAGATTGCTTCTCTGTTAGCTAACGGATCGCAACGACATCACACGTTAGAAATTATTTAGAGTAAACTCATTATTAATTCCCAATACGAATTGTATCAAGACTGCCAATAATTCCGAAGGCGCTTAATAACCAGAGTATCACAACGATAATCACTACCGCATTCAATATTTTTTTTATAGTAGACTGCATCGGAATGTAGCTGTTAATAAGCCAAAGTACGACACCGACAACCACCAGTACGATTACTAATCCAATCAACGACATAGTTTTTTCCCTTTCAATGTTTGTTTGTTCAACCGATCTCCTTTAAAGAGATTCTAGTTTCATTTATTATTCTACGCGGTTTGGGATTTATCCAACCGCAGAATACATCTCTACATTTGGTTTAATGTTTCCTTTGATATAATATGAAGTAATTCAAAGTTGCACAATCGAGCAAAGGAATGAAAAAGGGACTACATCTTTCGGGTGAGTAAATTTTCACACCGGGCAAAAAAGAAGCAATTCTTGAAGAAGCTCACTTTGTTGATTAGAAGAAAATTGAAAAAGCTTCGGCAAAAAATAAGAAGTATAATCAACTCTTAGTTAAGGGATAATTAATGTTTCACTCTTTTTTCTTAAGGAAAATTCTGTACAACCATAAAATAATTACAGCTCCTATAATTGCACCAAAAAAACCGGCAGTCTCACCCGGTTCATAAATCCCTAAAAATTTACCAAGATAAGTTGCAACAAATGCACCAGCAATACCAAGAAGAATTGTAATTATGCAGCCACCGGGATCTTTACCCGGCATTAATAATTTTGCAATGATGCCTGCAATTAAACCAACAATGATAGTTCCTATAATTTCCATAACTAACCTTTTATATTTTTAATTAATGAATCAGACAAAGAGGATGAAAAAATGAAAATACGTTTAATCCCGGACGCGAACAGAACCGGAACTTCATTGACTCCAAAAATGCTCTGCATCAAGTGATTATCACCAGCTCATTCCCTTGCAAATTTGATCAGCTCTGCATTAAACTTTTGAGTTTCCTCCAGAAACAAGCTATGACCGCTATTTTCAAAAGCAATGATTTGTGAATTTGATATTCCGGCTTCCATCTGTTCCGCCAAATCAAAGGAACAAATTTTGTCTTTTCTGCCGTGCATAATCACTGTTGGAATTTTTATTTTCTTCAAATCACTTCTTAGGTCTGTGTCACGCAAAGCGATTAAACATTGAGCTGTTGCATAAGAAGAAGCACTTAAACAAATCCCATTCAACCAACTACCGATTCCTTCATTTAATGAGGTTTCGGTTGCAGAAAATATCTTTGCAAAATTAGATAATAGCTTTGGTCTATCCTGATTGTTAAGTTCAATTAAATCATCAACCGCGCTTTTGGGAAGATTGTAAGGAAAATCTTTGCGCTGTGTCCAACTTGGGGCTGCTGCGCCGCATAAAGCAAGCTTAGAAACATGAACTCCATTGTATGCTGCCACAAAACGAATTGCTATGGCTCCACCCATTGAAAAGCCGACTAAAACAGCGGCTTCTATTTTAAGCTTATCTAAAACTTTTTGAATATCTGATGCGTGTACATCGTAATCATAAGCTCCGTATGGTTTATCAGATTTACCAAAGCCTCTTAGAGTAATACCAATTGCTCGAAAGTTTTTATTTATCAGATCGTTGTATTGGTATTCATACATTTCATCACTTAACGGCCAGCCATGTATTAACACAATAGGTTTACCTTCGCCTGCATCTGTTATGTGAAGACGCACATTGTGTTCAACCTCTATATATTCTGCCCTGGCTATTCCAGGTACTGCTTTGTCAATCGTTTTATTCATTTTTCTTTTCCACGTTATTATAAATTTTTTAATAAAAACACATTTGTGTTGATCAGTAATAATATTTCCGAATACTTAATCAATCCGGAATTTCAAAGCCCCGATAATTTTAAACGTTGCTAATGATTTTTCAAACGACCCTGAATTGTATTAAGAGAAGACCTTAACTTATCAACGGCTCCTGTTACTGCTTGTTCATGGGTGTCTGCGTGGTTAGTAACAGCAATCGGCTGCATTCCTTCCAGACGAGCTTCAATCATGCATCGTTTATCGTTCTGTCCGTGCTTATTGCCGTCCTCATCTGAAAGATGGACTTCCAGGCGAGTTATCTGATCACTATACCTGCTTAAGTCTTCCGATATAAAAGCTGTCATCGAAGTTTTGAGTTCTTCACTCCCAGTTACATTGTTGTCTGTATTAAATTGAATTTTCATGATTGTTATGCCTTTTCATTTAAGAAGTTGATATAAGTAACTGAAGTTACGCACTTTGTGATTTCTTAGTGTCTTTGTGACTTGGGGGCAAAAAGAAAGTATAAAAAATGAGCCACAAAGGCACTAAGTTTCACTAAGAATATTTTATGAAATTCAACTCATGCGTAACTTCAATAAGTAATATTTATTAGATCATTTTATCCTGAATGCAAGTCCTGAAATTTATATTCATAGACGGCATCGGGAGGATACACTCTTTAATAACGATATAATGCTGCAATGCCGGTTTTAGCAGGCATTTTCTCCGACGGAATAAACATAACTTCGCCACCCATCTTTGTTACTAATTCTCCAATATCATCAAGAAGGTCGTCTAATATTGGTTGTGTTGAATCTGCTTGTTTGAAAGTCCCGGTATTTTTATTTCTAAGTCTTTCAGCAATTACCCGGTCTTTCTCAATAAGAATCGTGTCTACTCTTCCTGCTTCAGCTGCTTCAATTACTTCCTTAACGTTATCACTGCCTGAATTATTTGCCTTTGCCTGTTCGAACTTTTTAACCAAATCTTTTAGCTTTTGTAAATAGACTGGTTCCAAAACCTCCCACGCCAATTTTGTAAGTATAGCTGTTGAAATAGAGGCAGGATTTATATTGATACCTTCATCCAGCAGCAGTGGATTTTTGCTTAACTTTTGAAAAAGACTATGGTGTTCAGGCAAAGCAGCAAGTATAAGCGGCAAACCCGTAGGTTTTGAATAATTTTCGTGAATAGTTCTGGCAATGATATTAAAAAATCTTTCCGCATCTTTGTCAACTTCATCTTTCTTGCTGCCATGACCATGGTGCATGGCTGAACTTTCTCCACTCGTTCCGCCATAAGATGCAACAGTTGTATGTTTGCCGGTTAATTCATCTCCAAGCGCTTCCGTTATGGTTCGGGGAAAATCAGGCGGGAGATCTACCTCAACGAGTGAATGACGGTTACCTTCGAATAGTCTTATCTCATGGAGGCTCAAACCCAAAACATGGTAACGGTCTGCGGACTGTAAATATTGTCGAAGTGGTTTTGTATGGAAATTATCAGCTACAACTGCCAATTCTTGAACTGCTATCGGTAACCTTATAACTTTGAAAAATTCAGACGAACCAAGAACAGCAAGTCCATCTAATGCATGCCCCCAAAATTCGCTGTTGTTATTTAGAGTTACATAAGGTTCAAGAAATTTCTTCACTTCGATAGCAGAATATTGTTCTAATAAAGATTCCTCTAATTGTTTAACGAGATTTTGAAATCTTATCGGATCCTGAAGGTTTTCCGGATGACTTTTATGAGTAGTCATGTAAAGTGAAAGACTAGGGGACTGGTTTACAGACAATAGTTCCTGAATCAATTCTTTTGCAAGTACTTCCATAATATTCTTTCCTTTAATTATTCAGTATTAATAGTAAACCGTTGAAACTAATGCCTCGATTTGGTTATTAAATTCTGAGGGATTCTCAATGTTGCTTAAATGACCCGCATGCTCTATAATCTTCAGCACGGAATCTTCAATTTTTTCATGCATCATCTGTGCTGCTTCAGGAGGGGTAATTTTATCCTCTTTCCCGACCATAATAAGCACCGGTATATTTATATCTTGCAGCCTGCTGCAAGTTTCTTTACGCTCGTAAAAAGCACGCAAGGTTTTATAGAGTGTTTCTTTATTGGTATTAACTATCATCTCCCTTACAGCAGCAATTTCCTCTTTCTTCGTGAGGAAAGATTCAGGAGCAAAAAGATTTTTTATACTCTCATCGGCATACTTTTCCACACCGAATTCTTTTATGCTTTCAATTGCCTTCATCCGTTTTTCTTTTGTTTCGGGCGGATCGGCAATGCAATTGGTATCGCTCAATATAAGCGCATCAAAACGATCCGGATATTTTTCAACAGCATTTAACGCAATGTATCCGCCCATGGATAAACCACACAGCACTACTTTATCTATCTTCAGGGCATCCATTAAGTCGAGCAAATCTTTCGCAAAAAGATCAATAGAAAAATCCGCATCCCCAGCAGAGGAATTCCCATGACCGCGAACATCATAGGCAATTACACGATAATTATCTTTCAGCGCTGTCACTTGCTTGTTCCAAGCGGTTTTATTAAAAGGAAAGCCATGAATGAAAATAATGATAGGAGCATCATCCGGTCCATCATCATTGTAATTTACTGTAAGATTGTCTACTGTTATCTTGATATTGCTTCCTAAGTTGCGCATAGTGTTGTACTTTCTTTTGTGTTGGTATTAAATTTAAACGATTACCTGCTTTGAAAATTATGCTTCATCTTTTGTTGTACGTATCAAGCCAATGCCGGCAATGAAGAATATAATACCAATTATGCCGTAAATGATAAGCGCTCTAATATTACCAGCACCGCCTGAGTTATTTACAAATAATACTGCAGCATAAATAAGACCGCCTATTCCAAGGACAGTAAGTAACCCGCCAAAGATTCTTTTCATATTCATAATATTCTCTCTTCCTATTTTGGTTAAATTATCAGATCATTTTTTTATAACTCACCTTACGCAAAAATTGTCCGTTAGCTTACGAATTATCGAAGCTTCGCTTCGATTTACAGTACAATTATGGAGCTTTGCACCCTTCATTGCATTGTATTTTCTTGATTAAAAAATAATTTGATATAGTTTACTTCTTAGTGCGCAAAGAATTATTAAACTCTTTACGATTATAAAATTCGTCGTCGAAAATCGTCATATCAGTTGTGTTATCGCCAATATACTGGCGGAACAAAATTAATTCGTAATCACGGTCAATAACGGCTCCTTTATTAAACCGCCTTGCTTTGGTAAATGTCGTATAGTTTATTTGGTTGGTGTGCACCTTCTTTTTTTCTTCATCCAAACTCACCATTCCTATAGGAACAATAAGGTGGTCATCACCATCCTTGTTTATAAATCCATGCACGCCATCGCTTGCAGGAACCTGATAAGTGTTATAGCTATCTTCTATCAAAGTTGTATCGACTTCAACATCCAGGTATACGACACGTTCTGCTATTTTATTAACCAGTAAATTGGTCACTTTTCCTATGATGCGGTTATCGGCATCCATAACATCCCAGCCTCTAACATCAGAATAATCGGCTGCTACTTTATAATCGGATAACTCTTCCAGGTAATAAAGATTTTTATTAGAGTCAGACATAATTTTAATTCCTATTTAAATTGATCAATTCATTTTTTTGAGTAACACAGCTGCTTTACTAAAGAAAGACTTAACTTCATCCCTCTGATCTAGGGTAAGTACCGCCGGATTAATTGATGCAGATGCATTTTTCAACTCGGTTACTTCATTAGTCAATCCCGGATATTTAGCCTTTTGAATGTTTTGCAAAACATTGGTTAAAATATCAGCAGCTTTTCTAATGCTGTCTGCATGCGAGGTATCAAAGGCATCTTTAGTGATCATTTTTGCATGTTCTCTAACCTTCTCTAAATCTGCCTTAACATCATAGCCAATTTCACCAGCCATTGCGTTTGCTGCGTCGGTTAGTTTTAAAAGCGCTTCATTTGTATATGTGTGATCCAGAGTCATCCTATTGGTATCAATTTCTATGAAACTCACATAAGCCTCAACAGTAGTGTTATTCTCTTTCACACTTATAAGGTCGGTAGTTTCGGTTACTTCCTTCACTTCTTCACTGCTCGTTTGAAATACCAGGAAATAAATAATCAAAGCAACTATGACGATGCCCAATAATATCCAAGGCCATAGCAGCTTTTTCTTTTCAATTTTTATTTCAGTCATGATAATCTCCTCAGTTGGATGATAATATTTTGCTTATTGAATTTTTTAGAAGATTCAGCTTACATTACCTTCAGTTTGATTAACTAAATAATTCTCCAATCCCATTTGTTCAATCTGCGCAAGTTGTACTTCCGCCCAATCAACGTGACCTTCTTCCATATTGAGTATTTTGGTTAGCAAATCAACAGTGCCTTGATCATCAACTTCACGGGCGAGTTTGATTGCGTCATTATAAGCCCGCACAGCATCAAGTTCATCACCATCATCGTTTTTAATCATTTCCATAACTGTCTTACCAATCTTCATCGAATTAAGTTTGGATACCGTTGGTGCGCCTTCAAAAAAAATAATTCTTTCGATGAGCCACTCGGCATGATGCATTTCATCCATTGCCTGTTTTCTGATAGCCAGGTGTAGTTTACCGTAACCCCAGTTCTCGCACATTTCCGAATGTACCATATACTGGTTTATAGCAGTTAGTTCATCTGCCAGAAGTGAGTTTAAAACTGCAATTAATTTTTCATTGCCTTTCATATTCGTTCTCCATTTAAAGTTGTTTAAAAATTGTACTAAGTTTATTTTTATTTCCAAAGAGCCGTAAACATTTTCATACGCCCCCCCAAAAAGGCAGCAATAATAGAATAACACATTTAACTTCTGCTGCCAATCGGATCGTTTTAATGCATCCTTTAATTCATCCCGCCGTCCATCATTGTCCCGTTACCGGAATACAAAAAAAATATTAAGATAAACAGCAGAATTATAACCGCTACTACTATGATTACCAGCTCGTTTTTTGAAATCTTCATATTATTACTCTAATCTTAAGTAATTGAAATTACTAACTGAAGTTACGCATGAGTTGAATTTCATAAAATATTCTTAGTGAAACTTGGTGACTTAGTGCCTTTGTGGCTCATTTTTTATACTTTCTTTTTGCCACCAAGTCACAAAGACACTAAGAAATCACAAAGTGCGTAACTTCAGTTAATTATGTTAATATTAATAAGTCGCTCAAGACATATAAAAAAATCGCAAATCAAGTTTTAATGCAAATAGGTATTAGATAAGTTAACTCAAAAATTTAATTTCAAAATCAGTCAGTTTCTTAAATAAAAAGGCATGCAATGAAAAAATTAGAACGCAGAGATTTTATTAAAGCAGCAACTTTTTCTGCGGCTGCATTTACTGTCGCTTCGGGAATTCCCGGGTGCGGAAACAATGAGAAAAAAAATAATACTTCCGGTTATAGCGGAAAAACTTTTAACTGGAGAATGGTAACTACCTGGTCGCCACATTTTCCGCTGCTTGGCGAGTATGCCGATAAGATGGCGGTATGGATTGACGAAATGTCCGGCGGAAGATTGAAGATACAGGTTTATGGCGGCGGTGAACTTGTGCCTGCATTAGAGACGTTTGATGCGGTTTCTCAAGGCGTTGCTGAAATGGGACACGGTGCACCTTATTATTGGGCGGGGAAAATTCCTGCCGCTCAATTTTTTTCCGGAATACCTTTCGGTATGAACACACAACAGACTAACGCATGGCTATTCGATGGAGGCGGAATTCAACTATGGGAACAAACTTATGCGCCGCATAATCTTATTCCTTTTGTTTGCGGAAATACAGGCGGACAGATGGGAGGATGGTTCAATAAAGAAATAAATTCGTTAGCAGATTTACAAGGATTAAAAATTCGAATGCCCGGTCTCGGCGGAAAGGTAATAACAAAAGCGGGAGCTTCAGCAATTCTTTCCCCCGGCAGCGAACTTTACACAAACCTTGAGCGTGGAGTAATTGATGCACTTGAGTGGATTGGTCCCTATCACGATTATCTAATGGGATTTCATAAGATTGCGAAATATTATTATTCGCCCGGGTGGCAGGAACCAACCGGTACTTTAGAATTAATTGTAAATAAAAATGCTTATGAAAGTTTACCTGCAGATCTTCAATCAATTATACGATGTGCAGCTTCTGCGGTAACTATGCAGTTGCTTTCAGGATTCGAGCAAAAAAACGCTGAATATCTTTTGAAATTGAAAAACGAAGACAAAATAAACTTAAAAGATTTTCCAGATGATGTGTTGAACAAGTTAAAGGAATTCGCTTTACAAGTGTTTAACGAAATTACTAATGCAGATGCGCAAAGTAAAAAGGTTTATGAATCGTACAAAGAATTTCAAATTCAGACGCATGAATGGACAGCAATAGCGGAGAAGAATTATTAAGTCATGTTACGCACGTTGTCTTGATCTTGACCGTAATCGTGCTCTTTATCGGATTTAAAACCGAGCAAGATTACGATCACGAGCAAGAGTGAGAACTTCATGCGTAAAGTTAGTTATTAGGTCACCTTATGCAGATTGGCGGCTGCCGGATGAAGTGATATCAATTTTGAATTAAAAACAAAAGATTGCTTCACTTCCCGCATGCGGGATTCGCAATGACACAAAAGAACAGTCATTGCGAGGGCAGCAGCACGAAGCAATCTCAACAAAAGAATCAGATTGCTTCACTCGAAGACTCGTTCGCAATAACACAAGAGAAAAGTCATTGCGATCCATTAGATAACGGATTTTTAGAGATGTCCAGAAGTTTATTTTTTCATGCAAAATTGTTTTGCTCCTGCTTTTTACTGATAGATTATCGAAAAAAAAATTATGCTTCAACTTTTGGGACAGTAAAATTGAAACTACTTCCTTCACCATGTTTGCTTTCAACCCATATTTTGCCGCCATTCTTTTCAACAAGCTCCTTGCATAAAATTAAACCAAGCCCGGTGCCAATTTCTTTTGATGTGCCTGTCGTAGTAAAAGAAATTGAAAGATCGAACAACTTGATTTTGTCCTTGTCGGAAATGCCAACGCCGTTATCTATAACGGAAACTTGTGCGAAGTGTTCATCGAAAGGCTGCAACTTTATTTTTATCTCGCCCCCCGGTCGGGTAAACTTTATTGCGTTAGAAACAAGATTCCTAAGCACTGTATGGAGCATATTTTCATCTGCAAACAATTTATCTTCTTCCTCACATTCGAGTGATAATGTAATAGTTTTATTTTTAGCCGAATCATTAAATAATTTTATTACATTTTTTCCGATAGCCGAGAAGTTAATTACTTCCGGCTTGTATTCAATTCTTCCGGTTTGAATACGGGACCAATCTAAAAGGTTTTCGAGAAGTCCATACACATTTTTTGCAACCATATTTATATTTCCAGCAAACTCTACTAATTCGTCTTCGGATAACGATTTGTAATCTGTGCAGATTATATCGGAATAACCGAGTAAAGCGGTGAACGGGCTGCGTAGATCATGAGCGAGGATTGAGAAAAATCTGTCTTTATTTGCATTAAGTTGTTTAAGTTCTTCAGTGTAAGATTTAAGTTTTTCTTCAATTTCCTTTTTGCTTGTTATGTCCCTCGATATTCCAAATGTTCCGATTGTTTCTCCTTTTTCATTTTGTAAAGGAATTTTTGTAGATGAAACCCAGGTAACCGTTCCATCCCGCCAGGTTTCTTTTTCTTCAACGCCAATGATAGATCTGCTTTGCTTCATCATCTCCTGTTCGTCATGGAAAGCTTGATCAGCATGATCGTGAGTGAAAAAATCGTAATCGCTTTTCCCAATTAATTGCTTCGGATTGTCAAGCTCCATTTTTTTTGCTGTTGCCTCATTAACTGCAATAAATCTACTCTTTTCATCCTTGAAATAAATTGAATCGGGAATATGTTTCATCAAAGTGGTAAAAAGGAAATGCTCTCGCGTGAGTTTTTCTTGCATCTGTTTTTTTTCTGTAATATCCTCAACCATTCCTAACGCGTACTCAGGATTACCCTCTTTCCCTCTGATAAGAGAGACCGTAATTTTAGCCCACATTACAGTTGCGTCTTTTTTTATGTATCTTTTTTCACTTTGATAATGAGAAATTTTCCCTTCAAGAAGCTCCATATACATTGCCGCATCATTTTTGGTATCTTCCGGGTGAGATATTTTTACAAAGTTCAGTATTTTCATTTCGTTAGCAGTGTAACCGAACATTTTACAAATAGAATTGTTCACATCAATTATGTTCCCCTTAAGATCAACAAGAGCAATTCCGAATGCGCTGCTGTTGAATATTGTTTGAAACCTCACAAAATTATCGCGCAGTTTTTCTTCGGAAAGTTTACTTTCTGTAACGTCAAAAACATTGCCTATCAGAGCGGGTTTGCCTTCAAACTCAAGATAAGCGCCGGTATAATGCATCCATCTTGTTTCATTGGTTTTAGTGATTATGCGAAACTCGTAGCTTGAGGGGACATTTTCTTTTCTTTGACGTGCAAATCCTCTCTCTTTAACCATTGCCCTATCATCTGGATGAACGATATCCCAAAAATGTTTTTGACGGAGTTCATCCAAAGTATAACCAAAAAGTCTTTCGCCAAATTTATTGATGTATAGAAACTTTGTTTCGCGCACAATAAAAATAGCCGACTCGATTGTATCAGTCAGAGTTTTAAAAGTTTCGCGGCTCTCTCTTAATTCATTTTCATATTTAAGTTGTTTTGTAATATCAAGCACCATCACAAGATCGCCTGCAATTTTCCCGTTTTCATTTTTAATTATTTGCCCGGAAAGTCTGCCGATTTTCAATTCACCCGAAGCGGTAATAAATTCAAGTTCATACGTACCTACTTCTTTACCCCGAAGTCTGTCAGTAAAATTTTTAAGAACAATTGCTTTACTTTTTATAGAAAGAAAAGGAAGCATCAGCAAATTTTTTCCAAGAACTTCTTCGGGCGGATAACCAAGCCATTCTTGAACACGAGTATTAATTTTTTGAATGTTACCTTTTAGATCAAGGAAGACAATTGCTTCGGGAGAATTATTAAATACTAATACGAATTGATTGAGTTGTTTCTCTAAATTAGACGCAGTTTGTTTTAATGATTCGTTCTCGGAAGTAAGTATTTTGATTTCTTCCTTTAGCCGGATAAAATCTGTTGTCGTGTTGTCTTCCTGTGGCTGCATAAGTTAAAATTATTTTCAGGTACTTTATAAATATTTTAAATCTTTCACATCGTAAATATAATGATAAACTTAAAACAGTTTATATAAAGTTTTAAAATTTGTAATATGAATTTATTTAGAATAGACGATACACTTTTCTAATCAAAGAAAGAAAAGCAGAGATTAAAAATTAGGAAACTGAAAACGAACAGACCACTTCATGCAGAAAAAATCATCAAATTCTATTTTTGATTTTTTTCAAGGATATGCATCAGCATTTGGGTAATTGTTTTTCGATCGAAAGGTTTTGACAAATAACCCGAGCAACCTGCATCAATAAAAGCCTCTTTATCTCCTTCAAGGGCATATGCAGTTAGTGCGATAATCGGAGTGTTTTCATAACCGGCAATTTTTCTAATTGATCTTGTAACATCTAAACCGCTTACGCCACTGTCTAAATTTATATCCATTAATATAGCGGAGTAAATATTTTCATTCACTAAACGAATTGCTGTGTCAGCATCTTCCGCAAAATCGAGCAAGCATAATTTCTTTAAAAAAAGTCGTGTAATTTCGCGGCTTGACCTGTCGTTTTCTACAAGCAATACTTTTTTTAAGGGATGATTAGTTTCATCCTTAATTGTTGACGGAGTATTAGCACGATACTCAGTTTTATCTGTTTCATTATTTTCAATATAAAGAGGAAGTTCAACAGTAAAAGTTGATCCTGCTCCTTCTTCACTTTCGACACTTATTTTACCATCCATTAGTTCAACAAATTTTTTACTTATTGTCAAACCAAGTCCTGTCCCTTCAAATCTTCTATTAATTCCTTCGCTCGCCTGCCTGAATTCCTCAAAGATTAATTCTTGAACCTCATTACTAATACCGATACCGGTGTCTTTAACGTTGATTATTGCAAGAGAGCCGGAGTTTTTTAATTCAATTGTTACTCCACCGTTATTTGTAAACCTGATAGCATTACTAACCAGATTGGTCAAAACATCTTTAAGCATTTTTGCTTCTAAGAAACAGTGTATGTGAGGCGCAGGGGAGTAGTTGATATACAAGTTCCTCAGCTCTGCCATTTTTTGGAATTGCTTTACAACTGATTGAATTACAGCATCAACATTTACAACTTTAGCTTCGATCTCTAATTTATTTGCTTCAAGTTTTGAAAGATGCAGAATTAGGTTTAAAGTATCCATCAGCCTATTGCCGCTTTCGTACAGATTTGAAGCCATCTCTTTAAATTCCGTAGCTTCCAACTCATGGTTTAGAATGTCGGCATAACCTAAAATTCCAACCATAGGCGTTCTTAATTCGTGACTCATATTGGCAAGAAACGAAGATTTTAATTTATTAGCCGCTTCCGCAGCTTCTTTAGTTTCTTTCAATTCGAGTTCATATTTTTTACGTTCGGTTATATCCTGCTTTAGCGCTATGTAATGAGTAATTTCTTCGCCGTCTATGCGTACAGGTGTTATTGTCATTTCTTCGGTGTACAGGTCGCCGTTCTTCTTTTTATTTATTATTTCGCCCTGCCAAACTTTTCCCGATTTAATAATCTCCCATAAATTATAGTAATATTTCTTATCCATAACTCCCGATTTTAATATCCGAACATTTTTACCAACAATTTCTGCAAAACGGTAACCTGTTAAATTTGTAAATGAATCGTTAATCCAGATGACGTCCGCATTACTGTCTGTAATCACTATTCCGTTCGCTGCAGATTCAAGAGCCGTGGTCAGAAGATTTACTTGATCTTCCCATTTTTTCTTTTCGGTAATATCCGTAACCACACCCATCAGAGCAATCGTATTTCCGTCATCATTTTTAACAATTGAAGTTGAAAGATAGGCTAAAAATTCGCTTCCATTTTTACGCTTGTTCCAGATTTTTCCTTCCCAGCCACCGGTTAAAGTAGCAATTCTTATTGTTTCGCCTAATTCTGCCGGATTTTTATCGGACCGTACATCTTCAATTTTCCAGCCTGCAAGGTCTTCGTTCTCGTAACCGTACATTCTTAAAAAAGCATCGTTAACGAAAAGAATTTTGTTGTGAGCATCAGTCACCGAAACTGCCTGTGCGATGCTCTTTAAAGCATGCGCAAGCAGACGAATTTTTTCATGAGTCGATTTGGTTTCGGTAATATCGATGAGTGAACCCATAATAGCGGGATGGTTATTTAAAATTGTTGCGGATCCTAAAACTTCAACAATTCTGATTTCTCCGGTAGGACAAACAATCTTAGCCTCATAGTGGAGTTTATCAATTTTGTCATCTAATATTAGTTGAATGTTAGACGTTACAACTTCTTTATCGTCGGGATGGATAACGTTTTCAACTAAAATATTATCTTTTACATTTTTATTTTCTAAACCAAAAATTTTTAACAGAGCATTGTTCGCATAGATAAATTTTCCGTCTTGAACTAAATAAACACCAATGAGAGATTCATCAGCAAGATTTTTAAAATTTACTACAAATTTTGATTCGCTAATATCCCGTACAACAGCCATTAACAAAATATCTTCATCAAAATTTAAGGTTTTTAATGAAACGGATGCATCAAATAATTCCCCGGATTTTTTTTTATGAGTCCAATCAAAAGTATGTTCACCTTCCTTAAGCGCTATGTCTATCATTCTCTTAGCTTTGTCGGAAGATTTTTCACCGGATGGTTGAAACTCCGGTGAAAACAACACAGGCGATGTATTTAATATTTCTTCTTCTTTGCAGTTAAAAAGCTGTAACGTATGCGGATTACATTCTATAAAAAGCCCATCCTTCATAACGAAGACGGCATCTATTGAATTATCAAAAAGCCATTTATATTTTTGATAAGCCCGGCGCTCATCGCTGCCAGCGGCGCTCATGTTTTTATCGGTTACGTTTCTATTCATCAATAATATATCTATTACAATATGAGGTTTTTACAATTACAAAATAAAATAATACTTTTATATATGGAAACATCCGGGAAATAACCTTTTTCATCACAATGTTTTTTTCGAACGTGTAGAAACCATTTCCTGCGGTTAGATTTTGTTGTCGTTCGTCGTTCATCGGACGACGTTAAAATTTTTATTATTTAAGAGGTTTTATATATTATAGTCGTAAAAAATTTAAATAAAATTAATCCTGGATAAACTTAATGACCGAAACAGCGAAAGATTCAGTTATTCAATTTCCGGAGCAAATATTTTCAAATGGCATGGCTCTAGGGACGGATGATTTGTATATTCTTATTCAAAAATTAGGGATAGCAATTCTTATCGGCGTATTAGTGGGCATAGAACGGGAACACTCCCGTCCAAAGGAAGAAAAGATGTTTGCGGGAATAAGAACTTTCCCATTAATATCAATCGCTGGTTTTTTAGCTGCACTAATTTCGTCATTCACATCATTTTGGGTCTATATTGCAGTGTTTACAGGATTTGCTGCGCTTGTTACAACCTCGCATGTTTTTTCGGCAAGGGGAGGAAAACCGGGCGGGACGAGTGAGATGTCCGAATTACTGGTTTTTATTCTGGGCGGACTTGTTTACTGGAATTTTATAATAATTGCCGCAATTGTATCTGTTATTGTTACAGTGTTTTTATCACTGAAGATACAGCTTCATTCATTTGTCAATAAACTTGGCGAAGAAGATATTTTTGCAGCGCTTAAACTAGCAGTTATTTCAATTATAATTTTTCCTCTGTTGCCCGATAGAGCGGTAGATCCGTTAAATATTTTAAATCCAAGGCACATTTGGCTAATGGTAATTTTCATTAGCGGAATAAGTTTTGCCGGATATCTAATCATCAAATTTTTTGGTAGAAATAAAGGAATACAATTAACCGGTTTGATGGGCGGCGCTGTTTCGAGCACGGCGGTTGCTTTCTCTCTTGCAAGAAGAAGCAAGGCAAATGAAGAACTAGGAAAGAATCTTGCTGCGGGGATTATTCTGGCATCTACTGTTATGTATCCCCGTGTGTTTTTTGTTATTCTTATATTGGATAGTTCTATGATTGCACACATATGGGTGCCTCTTCTTTTATTCACTGTTACAGGAACAGTCGTTAGTTATATAATGAAAAGTAGGTTAAATGGACAGGCTCATGAAGAAATTGAATTAAAAAATCCTTTTGAATTAAAATCGGCGTTGTTTTTCGGATTGATTTTCGGAGCAGTGATTTTTCTTTCAAAAGCTGCAGAGTTATACCTTGGCTCCGGTGGAATTTATGCCGCAAGCGCATTGGCTGGATTAACATCGGTAGATGCGATAGTGCTTTCGCTGCTTAAACTTTCTTCAAAAACATTGAGCGCAGATATTGCAGTAGCAGCTATAATAATTGCTTTGATTTCTAACACTATTGTTAAGCTCATAATTACATTAACCATCGGCAAAGGAGAAATTAAAAAATATACTTTGAGAGGTTTAGGAGCGCTTCTAATCGTTTCGGCAGTGTACCTTGCTTTTTTATTAGCGGCTTAAAAAAACACTAAAAATTAATCCTCTCTATATGCAGTTTTTAAAAACAATTCCTTTGCTTTGTGAAGATTAGCTGTCCCAATTTGTATTTACGCACATCGCTAAGAATTTTTTTTAGTTTTACTTACAAGTCATATTGTTTAAATGGGCAGCTTGCTGATAAGAACATTGAGGAAACGTCTAAATTCATTCTTAAAGAAAGAGACATCTAATGAAGGAAGAATCTTAGTAGATGAAATGCGGATTTTTCTATTTGGTATTTCTCTTATCATGGATTCAATAACTAAACGTGTTCTACAATAAAATTCTTAAATTATATAAACATACATTATCGAATTAATACTTGGTAAAAATTGAACAACTATAAGATCATAATAAGTTATGACGGCACGGAATACGCAGGATGGCAGATTCAGAAAAATGCGGTTACGGTGCAGCAAAAAATTTCTGACGCGTTACAAATACTTCTGAAAGAAAAAGTGAATCTAATCGGGTCCGGAAGAACTGACGCCGGAGTTCATGCCATAGGACAAACGGCTAATTTTTTAACGATGAATAAAATAAATGGATATAGATTTTTACACTCGCTTAATTCAGTGCTTCCTTTTGATATTGCGGTAAGAAAAATTGAACTGGTTGATGAATCATTCAGCGCCCGTTTTGATGCCGTGAGACGAAGCTACCTCTATTTTATAGTTAAAGGAAAAAATCCATTCTGGAACAAATATGCTTTTAGAAGCGGCAGAGATTACAACATAGATTATTTAAACCAGCTTTGTAAATCTTTTTTAGGCGAAAAAAATTATACCTCATTTTGCAGGACTCGTACCGAAACAGAAAATAAAATATGCACTATTTATGAAGTCTCGTGGCGGCGGAAGAAGGATTTTATAATTTTTAAAATTGAAGGGAATCGGTTTCTGCATGGAATGGTTAGAGCAATAACCGGAACACTGCTGAATGCCGAAAAAAATAATTATTCAAGTGATTACATCGAAAACATTTTCGCAAGTCGAAATCGTGAGACTGCGGGCGAATCGGTGCCTGCGCATGGTTTGTTTTTATATAAAGTAAGGTATTAAAAATGATTAATTTAACTGGAAAGAGTGTTCTAATTACCGGCGGCTCAAGAGGAATTGGAGCTGCTTGCGTTAGACTATTTGCCCGGGTAGGCGCACATGTGGCATTTACTTATGCTTCAAGTGAAGTAAAAGCGCAAAAGTTAATTGATGAAATTGGCGAAGAGAAAGTAAAATTATATCAATTTGATTTGGCAACAGAAACAGATGCGACGGACTTAGTAAACCGCATAATAGCTGATATTGGCGGTGTTGATATTCTCGTGAATAACGCAGGCGTGTGGGAAAAAGACGAAGCCGATTTGATGAGTCTTAAAAACTGGGAACGCACACTAAGAATAAATTTAACCGGAATGTACATCATCACAAAAGCGGTTTTGCCGATTATGAAAAAAAATAATTTCGGTAGAATAATAAATATATCTTCAACAGCCGGTCAAAGAGGCGAGGCAAACTACTCCCACTATGCAGCTTCAAAAGGAGGAATGATTTCTTTCACAAAATCAGTTGCCGCAGAGTTTGGCAAATATAATATAAACACAAACAGCGTTGCTCCGGGCTGGGTAATGACCGACATGACCGATGATGTTTTCTCCGATAAAGAATATATGGAAAAAGTGCGCAAAGAAATTCCTGTGCAAAGGATTGCAACCGCAGAAGATATTGCCGGACCGGTTTTATTTCTTGCAAGCGAAATGGCAAGGCACATCAACGGCGAAATATTAAATGTTAACGGCGGTTCGGTTTTATGCGGATGATGTCACAAAATCGATTTGTTTTTTACTATTTAACTAATCAATATTTATCATCCCATAATTGAAGAATCTTGAAAGGAACTATAATGGAAGATTTAGCTCTATTGCACGTCAAAGTAATTCATTTCCCGCTTGCTTTTTTGGTTTTATACATTTTGCTCGAATCAATCGGTGTGATTTTTAAAAGGGAGTTTTTCCTAAAGACCGCTCATCTTCTTCTCTTCCTTGGGGTGATTGCGGCATTAGTAGCCGTGTTCACCGGCAGCAATGCAGAAGCGCTTGCGCATTCGTGGGAAGAAAAAGGAGCGATCATTCCGTTTAATGCAATTGGCGAACATGAGAATTATGCAAATATTACAGTTTGGTATTTCTCGGTTCTGTTAGTAATTAGAACTTTTTTAGTATTTAAGAAAAAGTTTTCGGGGTATTTTATGTATGTCATTCTTATTTTAGCATTCGTCGGCGGATACTTTTTATACGAAACCGGTGAACATGGCGGCAAACTTGTTTACAAACATGGTTTAGGCACCGACTTAAAAAAAATGGAAATTGAAGAATAACAACTTGATTAAGAACATTTCAATCCTGCGGCTAATACTAATTATATTTATTGTTAATGCCGCAGGTTTTCTATTAAGATATTTCGAACTTCCAGATTATATAATACTTATTGGTTTTCGATTTCATCTTGCTGCGGTTCTACCTTTTCTATTTATAATAAAAAAAATTGAAGTTGAGTTTTTAATTGATGCTTTCCGCAATCCCCCTTATTTCCGAAAGTTGCTTCCCTTTTTAACACTTGTAATTCCAGTAATTATAACAGCCGCAGTTCTCTACTTTTTTACCGATGTTGAATTGAATGACCCGGAATATTTTTATGAGTTCGGTCTCTCATCTATAGTCGATTTCCCGCTTTATTTGATATGGAATATTCCTCAATTAATTATGCTTTTTGTTTTCTTATCCGTGGCAGGCAAATCATTCATTAACAATTTTTTAATCTTATTTTTTCTTTTTGTTTATTTATTTGTTCCAATTGACATAGCAGCATTTAGCTATTTAGAACCTGTTTCATTTGTCCTATTTATACTTAGCTTGAGCATCGCGCTGAACAAATTTAGCAGCATATATTTCTTTATAATCTATACTTTTTTTTCATTGTGGATTATAAATCTTGCCTTCGGTACTGAGTCTGCAAGAATTGTTAATCTTCTTTTTGCCTCAAGATACGATAGCTGGGAAGGGTTTTTTAGTGTGGGAAAAAAGCTTAGTGGATTTATTATGCCAGCATTCTTCTTTTTCTCTTTGATAGTAAATTCTCTCTTCGGCGCATTAACAAAGAAAAGTTAACTCCGGTTTTTTAAAACAAAGATAATTTTGTATTTTAGTCAGTAATAAAATTGCAATTAAATGATTAAAAAACTCCTGCTAATTTCATTGTTAACGATTGAATATTTATTTGCAGGCGGAATGCCGGCAGAAAAAGCCCGCGGTATTTTCATATCATTCGGAGTGGGACCGCGGCTGCCATTAAGCGCATTTGCAAATTCGTCAGATATAGGATATGGATTTAATTTAGAACTATCATATACAGATAATGAATACATACCGGTTTTTCTATTTGCCAAAGCCGGGTACGAACAATATCCCGGCTCGCAAAGTTTTTATCAGGCGACAGATTATTCAACTTTTTCTACCGTAAGCATACCAATCAATTTAGGTGCACGATATTACTTCAAACCGATTATGGAAAACATATTTTTATTTATGCCGCTTGTTGAATTGTCCGTAGCCTACAATTATTTTGAAAAACTTCACGAATTTAAACCATCTGCCAATAAAAGCAATTACGTGGAAGATAATTCGAAGTTAGGAATTAGCGCCGGTGCAGGTATCTCAATGTTCATGATGGAGATTCTTGCATCGTATAATTATTTTCAGACAAATCAATTCGTTTCTTTGGACTTAAAAATAAGACTTCCATTATACGTAATTTTTTAAGAGGTATTATGAATTATCAAAATTTATTAATCGACGTCAAAGATAATGTAGCCGTTGTTACAATTAACCGACCCGATAAACTAAACTCACTTAACATGCTTACGATGGATGAATTGTTCGGTGCGTTTACCTGGATTAAAAGCAATGGAAATATTGCAGTTGTAGTTTTGACCGGTAAGGGTGAAAAAGCTTTCGTTGCAGGCGCAGATATCGCAGAGCTAAATACTTTAGATATAATTAAAGGCAGAGAATTTTCCGAACGTGGGCAGCAAATTTTTAACTTAATTGAAAACCTTGATAAGCCGGTTATTGCCGCCGTTAACGGATTTGCTCTCGGCGGTGGATGCGAACTTTCTCTCGCGTGTCATATCCGGCTTGCCTCGGCAAATGCAAAATTTGGGCAGCCTGAAGTTAATCTTGGAATTATTCCCGGCTATGGCGGAACACAGCGTTTAACTCGATTAGTAAATTCCGGCAGAGCAATGGAATTAATTTTGACCGGCGACATGATTGATGCAAACGAAGCCTTTCGAATCGGGTTAGTTAATCATGTTTATCCGCTAAGTGAACTGATGGATAAAGCTCTGGAAATGGCAAATAAAATTGCTGCCAAAGCGCAGCAGGCTATTCGTCTTGCGGTTAAATCCGTCAACATAGTTGATGAAGTTTCTTCTAAAGAGGGGCAGATTTATGAAGCGGCTATGTTTGCACTTTGCTGCGGTACAGAAGATTTTCAAGAAGGGACAAAAGCTTTTCTCGAAAAACGGAAGCCCCTGTTCAAAAATAAATAATTAGCGCTTTCTAAAATGAAATTAAATTTATCGCGAACTAATGCGGCAGTGACATTATTTGTTGCTGCTATTTTTTTTATCGTCGCAAATATAGCTGCAGATTACTTATTGAAAAGGGAAGATAAGCCTTTACCCCAGTTAAGCGCCGATCAAATTAATTTAAATTTTTTATCATCTCTAAAAAATTTGGGTATTAAAGAAAGTTGGGTTAAGTCCAAAACTGCAAACAGGAATAAAAAAAACGATTCTCTTAAGTATAATTATAAAGTAGAAATTCCCGCTGACTTACCAATTGCTGTAGTTTTAAGTGAAATAAATGAGATGTTTGATTCGGAGTTAATAACTGTTTCTGTTGATGAGAAAGGAATTAACGGCAAAACGAATTTAGAAATGTCTTCCGGTAGAAAATTAAAACTGATTGCGCAATTTTATTATAATTCCGAAATTATACGGGAGAAGAAAACCGGCGCAGTTATTTTAACTAATATTTTTTCGTTAACTGCGGAAGAATTAGCTGCTCTGTTAACAACACCCGAACAGTTTGCTGCGTTAATTACTCCCGATAAAGAGGCTGGCGATATCATTAAGAAATTGAAAGGTAATGGCAAAGAATATATTGTTTTTCTTGACGATAATATTACCGATTTAGAATTTAAGTTAAAGGGTAATTTTAATAAAACACGCACTAGCGAAGTTCTAAAAAACATTGCCGGTAAATTTAAAGACGCCTCATTAATAATGGTCGATGAAGAAAGCGACCTGTATAATTCTTCGATATTTAATTTTATCAAAGATGAAATTACGGGGAGAAAAATTATGCTGATAAGAAAAGGAGACGCTGCTTTTCTTCAGGGCAGCAGCGAAGATATAAACGAAACTTTTCTTAGGGTTATGCATGAGGGGAACGAGGCGCCGAGATTATTTTTAATCGATGCAGAAAACTATTTTATTATTCAGCAAGCTATTGTAAAGTTGAGAAAGATTGGTTATAAGTTTATAAATCCTTCTCTCGCAGTTAAAGAAAAACTCAACCTTCTATAACCTCGCCATCAGAATTTATTTCTACAACGTCGGCAAACATGATGTTTTTTAATTGAGGTCGGATAATATTTTTATCGCCGGTAATAACATATTTTATGTTTTCAGGAAAAATATTATCAGCGGCAGCTTTATTTACGTCTTCTTTCGTCACTTTCAAAATACTGTCTATGTATGTGTTAAAGTAGTCGTTCTTCAAACCATAGACAACCTTGCCGATTAGATTAACGCTAATTTGTCTTAAAGTTTCAAAGTTCGAGGGAAATTTTCTAATCATTGACGACTTGGCAAATTTTAATTCTTCGCCGCTAATACCGTCTTTAATTTTATTTATTTCTTTATCAATCTCAATAAGAGCATTAGCTGTGTTTTCAGCGCCCACAGAAGTAGAAACATAAAAATGTGCCGCATCTTTATGATAATTAAAACGGGAAAGAGCGCCGTAAGTATAACCTTTGTCTTCTCGAAGATTTAAATTGATCCTGCTTGAAAACTGTCCGCCCAAAATCATATTTAAAATTGATTTTGGAAAATAATCCATTTCATTTCTTTTGCAAGTTAGATGCCCGCATCTAATTTCGCTTTGAACTGTGCCTTCTTTGTGAAGAAGATAAATTTTTGGGGCAGTTTCTTTTGAGTTAACCAAAGTGAAATTATTCGTTCCCTCTATAGTCCATGTATTTAATTTATCCTCGAAACTTTTTTTAAGATGATCCGCTGTAATATTGCCGACGCAAACAAGAAATCCGTTAGAGGGGAAAATAAAATTTTTATAAAAATCTTTTACTTCAGCATTATTTATCTGTTGAACTGTATCTGCATAACCAAAAACAGGATGACTGTAGGGATTATCGTCACCATAAATTATTCGTTCAAATGCAATATCTGCCAGTTCATCCGGAGCGTCTTTAATTTGTAAAATCCGGGTTAAGATTTTTCTTTTTTCTCTTTCAAAAGCAGCATCTTCAAAACGGGGCGAAAGCAAGACATCACAAAACAAATCTAACGATTTTGCATAGTGCTCAGTTAGAGTTTGAAGAGAATAGTAAATCGAATCGCTATCCCTGTTGATGTTCAAAGATGTACCGAGAGTATCAAGTTCATCGCTCAAAGCAAGCGTATCGTAAATACCGGCGCCTTCATCTGCTACCATCCCGAACAAATTAGCAAGCCCTTTTCTACCGGAAGGATCATATTTTGAACCGGCATAAAACACCAGGTTGATATTTATGATTGGCAAAGTATCTTTTTTTACATGAAGAACTCTTAAGCCGTTCGAGAGACAAAAATTTTCAATTTCGGGGAGTGAAAACGATATTTCTTCTTTCGGGAAAGGTTTTACTGCTCTGTTTAAACTCATTCTCATCCTTACTGATTGGGGGTAATTCTTAATTCAACAAATGGAGCAGTTAAATATTTTTCCGCTACAGTTTTTATATGCTCATTTGTAACAACATCATATCGTTTAAGATCATTGCTGAAAGAATTTGGCTCGTCTAAATAAAAATTGTAAAAATTTAATTGATCTGCGAGCGAATCAAGATTTTGCAGCGAATAAATAAATCCCGAACGAATACTGTTTTTGGTTTTCGTTAATTCCTTTTCAGTTGCCCCGTTTATTCGAAGGATATCTAATTCATAAATAATTTCTTTTTTAATTTTATCAAGGTCGTTGCCCGGCTTCGCTGTTGCAACAACCATCAAGTGCCCGGCAAGTTTACCGGAGTATTGAAATACACTTATATCCTGTGCAATTTCAAGTTCGTGAACAATTTTTTTATATAACCTTGAACCTTTTGAACCGGCGAGAATATCGGATAAAACATCAAGCGCCGCATCATCCGCACCAAAAGCTTTGTCCGAGTTCCATGCAAAATAAATTCTATCAAGTTGAACATTTTCTTTACGCTCGATAAAAATTTCCTTTTTAATATTAAACGGTTTTACACTTGGGTGTGAAACAGAATTAGTAGATTTTATCGAACCAAAATATTTATCAATCATTTCTCTTGCTTTGGCTTCTTCAAAATCGCCTGCAACAACGAGCGTAGCATTAGAAGGGGAATAAAATAAATTGAAAAAAGTGGAAACATCCTCAAGGGAATAATTTTCAATATCATTAATAGAACCGATAGTAGCCCAGTTGTATGGATGAACATCAGGGTAGATATTCGATATTAAAATTTCCCATGCAAGCCCGTATGGTTGATTATCATACCTTTCCAGGCGCTCGTTTTTTACAACATCTTTTTGATTGTTTAATTTTTCTAAAGTAAGTGCAGGAAGAAAATATCCCATTCTATCTGACTCAAGCCAAAGAGCCAATTCCAAAAAATTTGACGGCACTTTTTCATAATAGTTTGTTCGGTCAAAATTAGTCGATCCGTTTAATACTCCGCCGGCTTCTTGAATGTATTTAAAATGCATTTCTTTCGGCACATTCTGCGAGCCTTGAAACATCATATGTTCAAATAAATGTGCAAGCCCGGTTTTACCGCGCTGTTCATCAGCAGAACCAACATGATACCACAGATTAACAGAAACGAGAGGAACTGCATTATCTTTATGAAGTATTACTTGCAAACCGTTGCTTAGCTTATATTTCTCATATTGAAGATCAAGAATTGGCATAGTTAATTCAGTTTAATTTTAAGTAGGCGCAAAAAGTTTACACCGGTAATTATCGTATAATTTTCCTCGTACAAAATATTAGTTCAACAATTTTAAGACGCGGTCTAGCCGGATAGAACCGAGAAGTCTGAAAAAATCTGTAAACGGAATATCTCTGTCCCAAGAGAATAAAGTAATAAAAGCTTGTCCAACAATTAAATCTCGCGGAACAAGTCCCCAGAAACGGCTGTCGGCGCTGTCGTCACGATTATCTCCCATCATAAAGAAGTAATCTTTTTTGAACGTATATTTTTCTGCAGGCTTGCCATCTATTAGCACTTTGCCATTTTCAATTTTTACAACTCTTCTGCCAAATTCACGATCGATTGTAGTTGCCCAGTTGTATGCCGATTCCGGTGTCAAATTAATTGTGTAATTTTCTTTCGGAATAATAATTGGTCCCCAATTATCTTCGTTCCAGCTCATTCCCCGTGGAAATATATCCGGGCGTTTAACGGTTGGAGGACGCAATTCATATCCGTATCTGATGTGCGGCGGGATCCAATTTTTTTCTCCGTTTACATAAACTACTTTATTAATGATTTGAACCGTATCGCCTGGAAGTCCGATACATCTTTTAACATAATTAACTCCCAGTTCATCCGCGCGAAGCTGATCCCGGTGACCCGGGTATTCAAAGACAACAATATCTTTTCTTCGTGGTTCTCTTAAAGATGGCAAAGTGAAGTAGGGGAGTTCGATCTCGGTAAACGGTATATATTTTGGCGAAGAAGAACCATAAATAAATTTATTGACGAGAACAAAATCACCCACGAGAATCGTGTTTTCCATAGAGCCTGTTGGAATGCGTGTGTTTTGAATAACAAACGTAATTATGAAGAACGCGGCAATAGCTGCGAATAGGAGAGATTCGATAAAATCCCGCACTTTCTCTTTCGGAGTTTTTTGCTTGTTCAGCTCTTCTTCTGTTTTTATTCCTATAAATTTTTTAAAACCTGATTTGAAAGACAATTTATTCTCCTTTAATTATTTTTTAGAGAGTTTAACTTCTCATGTAAAATTTTATTTGCTATCTGCGGATTCGCTTTTCCGGCTGTTTGTTTCATTATTCTACCGATAAAAAACCCTATTACTTTTTCTTTGCCGGAGAGATATTCTTCAACCTCCTGCGGGTGCGACGATAATATTTCGTCAACAGTTTTTTCTATAACTTTTACATCGGAAACTTGCAAAAGATTTTTCTTTTTAACAATAGCGGCTGGGCTGATATTACCGGCTAACATTTCCGGAAAAATATCTTTCGCAATTTTACCACTTATAGCGCCGCTTTTTATAAGATTAATTAATTCAGCAAGAAATTCCGGTGAAATTGAAAAGTTGGGTATTTCTTTTTTTTCTTCATTAAGAATTTTTAGAACGTCTCCCATAATCCAGTTGCTCGCGCTCTTGAAATCATCTGTATACGACACAACTTTTTCATAATAATCGGCTATCGGTTTTGACTGAGTTAATATTTCAGCGTCGTAAACTGGAAGCAAATACTGCCGAACAAATCTTTCTTTTTTTATATCGGGCAGTTCAGGCAAACTTGCGGAAATATTTTTCAACCAAATATCATCGACAAAAACTGGCATCAGATCCGGGTCGGGGAAATAACGATAATCATGAGCCTCTTCTTTGCTGCGCATTGAAAACGCTTCATTTAAATCAGCATTCCATAAAAGCGTTTCCTGAACAACTCTTTCATTGTTTTCAACAAGATCTATCTGCCTCTCAATTTCGTAGTTTATGGCGCGTTCAACATTCCGGAATGAGTTCATGTTTTTAATTTCTGTTTTAGTCCCCAACACTGAGTCGCCTTTTAATCTTATCGAAATATTCGCATCGCATCGCAAAGAACCTTCTTCCATATTACCGTCACAAATTCCAAGGTACCGAACTATCTGCCTTATCTTACTCAAATATAAATAAGCTTCTTCAGCCGTTTTTAATTCGGGTTCACTAACTATTTCCATAAGCGGAACACCGCAGCGGTTAACATCTACAAGCGTTTCGTTTCCTCTATCGTGAATAGATTTACCTGCATCTTCTTCCATATGTATCCGGGTGATGCCGATTTTTCTTTTCTCTTTGTCAGTTGTTGTTACTTCTATCCATCCGTGCTCACAAATTGGCAACTCATATTGACTAATCTGGTAACCTTTTGGAAGATCTGGATAAAAATAATTTTTGCGCGCAAAAACAGATTTAGAATTGATTTTGCAATTTGTTGCTAAACCCATCAGCGTTGTAAATTCAACAACTTTTTTATTTAATACCGGAAGAACGCCAGGATGCCCAAGACAAATGGGGCAAACATTAGTATTCGGTTCGTTGCCGAACTTTGTAGAGCATCCACAAAAAACTTTTGATGTTGTAAGCAGCTGTGCGTGAACTTCCAGCCCTATTACAG
>Ga0210027_1000589_pt1 | contig 36928 bp, 45 predicted proteins | sample CryGeymeta201510_FD_183978 | JGI IMG/M metagenome (GOLD analysis project Ga0210027, IMG submission 183978) | Groundwater microbial communities from Crystal Geyser aquifers in Utah, USA - Crystal Geyser metaG 2015-10 (SPAdes) (version 2) | ecosystem: Environmental > Aquatic > Deep subsurface >...
GCGGGTGGATCGACTGCAATATCGAAAAGAGTGAGTTTGTCTGGCAGTTCGTCACGCAAGATGGCATCAATGATGTCCGGCGCAAGAATGGTCAGGTTGACCATCCGGCTGACGTAGCTGTTGTCAATTCCCTCCCGTTTGGCAATTTCGGTCATGGTGCTGACCTCACCAGACTCCAGCATCGCCAGCCACTTGTGGCCCCTGGCCAAGGCCAGTTGCAACGAAGTCGCCGCCGTATCCCACGGTCTGGGTAGACTGGGTTCACCGTTGGGCAGCGTCACCTGCTTGCGCCCAGCACGCCGTTTGAACTGAATGGGGACCGACAGGGTCAACCTACCATCGCTCGATTGGATGACTTCTGGCTCGCCCGTTTTGTGGATACGCACCTCATTCATGCTATTGCCTCTTCATGCTTTTTACTTGCAGGATTAGCCTGCAGTTCCCGAATCAGTTGTTCAATACCGTTCGCCCGCAGTCTCACCTCAAGGTCATTCGCCGACACGATCACCTTCTCGATCAGCATTTTCACGATGCGAGTCTGCTCTACCGGGAAAAGCTGGTCCCAGATCGCGTCCAGGCGCGTCATGGCCACGGTGACTTTTGCCTCGTCCAAAGTTGGATCCAATTTGATTGCTTGTGGCACCAGATCGCTCAGCAGGTTTGGTGCGCGCAGGATATTTCGCAACTGGTCGAGCACTGCTGATTCCAACTCAGCCGCTGGCATACGCGGCAATCCGCACGCACCGGCATGCTCCTTGATGTCGCGCATGGGCAAGTAATAGCGGTACCGCTTACCGGTGGTCTTCTTGGTGCTGTGCCAGGGTGTCAATGCCCGACCGTCATGGCCAAAAACGATACCTTTGAGCAGGAATGGCGTTGTCGCCCGTGTGGCATTGTCGCGCGAACGTCCATTGGTGGCCAAGATGGCATGCACGCTGTCCCAACTAGCCTGATCGACGATTCGATGAGCTACGACCACACCCAAGCCTTTCGGGCGGTGGTGGCAGACCGGGTGAAGCCGGATCTGATGCTGGAGTACGTGCCATGACGCTGGTCATTTCTCCTGCGCACAAGCTGGCGCGGCTGACCGGGACTCTATCGTTTGCGGATGCGGGCGCGCAAAACAGCCGCATTCGACTCTACGCAACCACCCAGCCTGCAACCGGTGTCGACCCAGGTGGCGGGCTGCTGGTGGAAATTCTGCTGGCCAAGCCGTGCGGTGAGATCAATGCCAGTGTGCTGACCCTCAAACAGTCAGAACCATCAGGTGACCTGATTCTGGAGACAGGAACTGCGCTTTGGGCGCGCTGGATCAACGGGCGTGACGAAGTGGTGGCCGACGGTTCGGTGTCGGACGCTGCGGGTACCGGAGATTTCAAACTCTCGGGCACCAGCGGTACGGTGCTTTACGCCGGTGCGCGTGCGCTATTGGGGGCCTGTTCGTTGACGTAACCCGGGTTATTGGGGTCAGATTCCAAATTTGCCCGTCCTTCGTCCGGCCCTTCGGTTGCTGCGCAGCAATATTGGAATCTGACCCCAAAAACCCTACGCTGTTGTGAAAGGCGCGCCGTGCCAGAAAACATAGTCTTTGCACAGCCGCCCAGGGTGCATCCGACCCGGTTGGTGTTTGGTGACAGTGACACCAGCACCCACCCGGACTCGATGCTCGAAGTCTCAGGGGCGCTGCCAGAACTTGTCGCACGTTTGCACCTGGTCATTGGGGTGCCGGTGGCATTGCAAGCCACATTGCCCGATCTGGTCGGCACAGTCGCGGTGAAGTACCAAAGCCAGACGCAACGGCCGACTGTGGCGCATGTGCAATCCTTCTCACAGGTGTCGATGGTCACCGAGTCCGGCTTGACCCAGCCGCAGCAGCACGCGCAGGCAACCAATGCTGGCGTTCAAGATCAAGCGCAAAACGCTACTTCGATCCGCCAGGGTGCGAGCCCGAGTTATGTTGAAGCGATTCGTTCCAGTCGAGAGGTGGGATCGCAGTTTCAGGATGGATGCACGACGCGATCACGCTTGCATGCCAATTGGTCGGATGGGCTGGCTGATCGACGAGTGAACAGCACCAGTCCCTTCCAGGAAGGCCACCGTGTTGAAGGGGTTCGCGCCGTGGGCCGTTTTCAGGACGGGTTGCATGACAGGCGCGAAGGAATAGAGAACTCTTGGGCTGGCGCGATTCCTCGCAACAAGGGATACACGGGTCACGCTGGTGCCGCCATCCCGCTGAAAAGGTTTCTGCCGTCGGCCTTTCAGGAGGCTTGGGTGCCGCGACCCGGTGTGCATTTGACCCCGGTGACCCCGCCCGTCGATCCCACGTACTGGGGCTCAGCCTTGCTGTTTGCCTGCCCACCACTGGCAGCACCCATGTTGGTGTTCGGTGCGCGCCAGTGTGAATTTCCTGATATTCCGCCAACCGGCGTTGTGACCGTTGCGGTCAGAAAGGTGTACTTTGTGATCAACGATGTCAGTTTGCGCCGGGCATCCAACGGGGTGGAAGTACCGGTCAACAGTTTGTCCCTGTCTCTTGATGCGTCCTCCTGGGCTTGGGGATTCGATGCCGTGCTGCCGCACAGTGCGCAAAGCCTGATCGAGCCAAACGGCGCTGGCGTAGTGGAGCTGCTGGCCAACGTGAACGGCACCACTTTTGCAGTCCTTGCTGAAAACATCAGCCGTGAGCGCAGCTTTGGGCAGACCAGCATTCGATTGACCGGTCGTGGCAAGAACGCCGTGTTGGCTGCACCCTATGCGCCGGTGATGACGTTCACCAATTCTCAGGCGCGAACGGCACGCCAGTTGATGGACGATGTGTTAACCATCAACGGTGTGCCTATGGGCTGGAACATGGACTGGGGTTTGACCGACTGGAACGTGCCAGCCGGGGTGTTTTCGCATCAAGGGACATGGATCGAGGCTTTGAGTGTCATTGCGGGGGCAGCCGGTGGCTACCTGCTGCCACATCCCAGAGACCAAACGATCCGTGTTCGTCATCGATATCCAGTTGCACCCTGGGAGTGGTCTACAGCGACCCCCAACTTTGTGCTGCCGCTCGATGCAGTTGAAAAAGAGTCCCTGCGCTGGTTGGAAAAGCCATCCTACAACCGGGTGTTTGTCTCAGGTATGGATGCCGGAGTGCTGGCGCAGGTGACCCGGTCGGGCACCGCTGGCGACCTATTGGCACCGATGGTGGTGGATGCACTGATCACTGAGGCGGCAGTTGCCCGCCAGCGTGGCTTGGCAGTTTTGAGTGATACCGGTCGGCAGATTGAGGTCAGTTTGAATTTGCCAGTGCTGCTTGACACCGGAATCATTGAGCCCGGTGCCTTTGTCCAGTACCGAGACGCTGGTGTTGACCGCATCGGGCTGGTGCGCTCCACCCAAGTGCAGGCCGGGTTTCCAGAGGTCTGGCAAACCTTGGGAGTGCAGACCTATGCATAACGTCTACGAGCAGTTCAGGCAATTGCTGTCTGACCCACCGTTACAAGTCGGCACCGTGTCTGAGATTGGCACCGGCGTGGTCATCGTTCAGTTACCCGGTGGCGGCACGGTCAAGGCCAGGGGCAGCGCAAACATGGGAGCGCGCGTTTTTGTGCGCGATGGCGTTGTGGAAGCCGTTGCACCCAACCTGAGTCTGGAAATCATTGAAATCTGACCCCGACTGAAAAGCAATTTTTAAGCTTTTTAACCCTTTTTTAACTAGAAACCCGCTTCGGTGTGCATCACGCGCATCTGGCGGGTTTCGCATTTTTGGAGCATGAAAAATGGAAGACCTTCCAATTGAACGACGCAAGACGGTCACGATGCCGCAGCCTGATTTTGAGCAGATGCTAGAGCTTGCCGCCCAAAGAGGTGCCCGACACGCCTTGCAAGGGGTGGGGCTTGATGGCGAAGACGCGGCTCACGATATCCGCGAGCTGCGCAATCTGCTTGATGCATATAACGAAGCCAAGAAGACTGCAGGTCTGACTGTCGTGAAAATGCTCGTCACCGGCTTGGTGATGGCGCTACTGGCCGGAGCGTTTGTGAAACTCAAACTATTCGGAGGTGCCCAATGATCGAAACACTGCTGGGTGGCTTGTTGGGTGGGGCGTTTCGGCTGGCTCCAGAATTTCTCAAATGGCTGGACCGCAAAAGCGAACGTGGCCACGAGCTGGCCATGCAAGACAAGGCACTGGAGTTTGAGAAAGTGCGCGGCGCATCGCGCATGCTTGAGATTGGCGCAAGTGCCGATGCCGCCTGGAACGCCGGTGCAATGGAAGCTTTTAAGGAAGCCATTTCTGGCCAGGGCAGGCCATCGGGTGTTAAGTGGGCGGACGCACTGTCCACCAGCGTGCGCCCCATCATCACCTACTGGTTTATGGCCTTGTACTGCGCTGCCAAAGCGGCTGCCTTTGTGGCGGCGCTGAACGCTGGTGCGGGTTGGGGTGCGGCGGTGCTGGCGGCTTGGTCTGATGCTGACCAGGCGCTGTGGTCGGGCGTGCTCAACTTTTGGTTTGTGGGCCGGGTGTTTGAGCGGGCGCGGTCATGACGCAAGGGGGCATTGCACAAGGGAGCAAGGCAGTGCCGCAAGCAGCCATTGATCTGGCCAAGCGGTTTGAAGGTTTTCACCGCGTGCCGCAGTCTGACCCATTGCGCCGAGCACACCCCTATGTTTGCCCGGCGGGGTATTGGACGATTGGCTGGGGGCATCTGTGCCCGTCAGACCACCCGCCAGTGACCGATGCAGAATCTGAAAACTATTTGGCGGCCGACCTGGCAATAGCGCTGGCCGCCACGCTGCGCTATTGCCCAGTGCTGCTAAACCAACCAGAAAACCGACTTGCGGCCATGGTGGATTTCACCTTTAACCTGGGTGCCGGGCGGCTGCAGACTTCAACCCTGCGCCGACGCATCAACCAGACGGACTGGGCCAGTGCCGCGCTGGAGTTGCGCAAATGGGTTCATGGCGGCGGCCGGGTGTTGCCTGGCTTGGTGGCGCGGCGGCAGGCAGAAATTGCACTGTTGGGTCTGTAAATTTGACATCAACCAAATTTGCGAATTCATACGATGCGATGAACACTTCCGTATGTCGCCGCCTAAACTGCCCACCATGCACTCCTTCATCCCCTCGACCATTCGCCGCTACCGCAACCAGCGTCGTCCATTGAGCGCATTGCCGATGCGATGGAACTTGCCGTGATGCTGGTGCCAGAACACATGGCACCTGACATTCGCCGGTATATCGCATCCCAAGGCCGGGTGTTCACATCCACGCAGTCAACCAAGGAAACCAGCCATGACGATCCAGCTTAATTTTTCGGTAGATGAGCACCTTGACGCCGAGACCGACAAGCCAGTTCAATACGGCACGTTTTCCAGAGAATGGTCCGAAGAGGAAGAGCTTGACGAGCTGATCGACAGCCTGGAAGCAGGCCGCATCAGCCACAAGCAGGGCCTGCTGCGCGCGCAAAAACTGTTGGTCAAGTTCCCCGGCCAGTTGGAGATTCAAAACTTCATCGCCAATCGGCTGTGGAGCCTTGAGATGCGCGATGAAGCCACTGACGTATGGGGAAAAGCCTACCGGCAGGCAACCGCACTGATCCCGCCAGGCTTCAAGGGTCAGATCAACTGGATTGAAATCGACAATCGGTCTTTCTTGCGCATTGCCCACGGCTTTCTGCTGGGGCTGATGCACCGGGGTGACGGCAAGGCGGCCAAAGCCTTGGCCAAGAAGCTGCTGGCCTGGTGCCCTGCGGACAACCTGGGTGTGCGCATGCTGCTGGGTGACATTAGCATGATGACGGGTGACACCCAAAGTGCCATGAAAAGCTATTTGAAAGAAGCCGCAGATTCACCGGCGCACTGGTTCCAGGCGGGGCAAATTGCATTTAGGCAGGGGGATTTTGTGAGCGCCTGCACCTATGTTCGCCGGGGCATTGCGGCCAACCCCTACATTGCAGAAGGGCTCACCGGCCGCACAAAGATTAACGAGCACCTGTACTGGCATGCCAGCAACCGCAATGGCCCAGAATGGGCGACAGATTACCTGAGCGCACCGGTGTGTCGCTGGACACCCCAAGAAATCGACTTTGTTGACTGGGTGTTTAACTCAAGCGCGGTGCTGCGGGAGCGGGCTAACCTGATGGAGCAGCATGAAGGGTTGACCTACGAGCGAGACGCTGTGCGCAGGGAGCCTTTTGCGATGCGTAGCGCATACTTCGTCAACGAGTTGACCGATGAATTGTCCAAAGCAATAGTGAAAAGGCTTCAAAACCGCTATAGCGTGGAAATCTGGCCTTGGGAGCGTGCGGGATTTAACCTGTCAATATAACGAACGGATGCATCCACACTTTGTGGACACATCTATCTTTCAGGCGGTCAGTACGCCACAAAAATCCAGCGCCCCACGTTCACTCAACGCTGTTTTCACAGAAATATCCAAAAACACCCGATGCTTGACCAGCACGGCAAAAACATCAGCCGTCTTCAATGCATCATCAAGTGTCACCAGCGTAAAACGATCATGCGACTCAATGTTGGGCTCCACTGCCACCACGTCGTAACCTTCCGACAGCAAAGCCTCGGCAATGTGTACTGCTGGTGACTCGCGCAAATCATCAATATCGGGCTTGAAGGCCAAACCCAGGCAAGCGACTTTGGGTTTGCGGCCTGTGCGGGCTGATGCATCTGCCACTGCAATCTTTATTTGATCAATCGCCCAAACGGTCTTGTGGTTGTTCACTTCGCGGGCGGTGCGGATAAGCCTGGCGTTTTCTGGATCGCGCGCCACAATGAACCAGGGGTCAACGGCAATACAGTGACCACCAACGCCTGCTCCCGGCTGCAGGATGTTGACCCGCGGATGCCGGTTGGCAATCTGGATCAAGTTCCAGACGTTGATACCTTCTTTTGCGCAGATCAAAGACAACTCATTGGCAAACGCAATGTTCACGTCACGAAAGCTGTTTTCGGTCAACTTGCACATTTCAGCGGTCTTGGCATCGGTCTCCAGCACGCCACCACGAACAAACGTGCGATAAAAACTGCTCACCGCTTGTGTGGCCTCGGGTGTTAGGCCACCCACCACCCGGTCGTTTTCTACCAGCTCGGTCATGATCTTGCCTGGCAACACGCGCTCTGGGCAGTACGCCACGTGAATTTTGGCCACATCCACACCCGCTGTCGCCAGTACATCCGCCATCTGCTGGGTAGTGCCCACTGGCGATGTCGATTCCAAAATTACCAAGTCACCTGGCTTTACAAACTCTGCAATGCTGCGTGTGGCCGAAAGCACGTAGTCAACATTCGGCTGGGGAATTCCTTCACCTTCATGGAACGGTGTGGGCACACAAATCATGTAAATGTCTGCCGCCTGTGATTTTGCGTAGGCTTTTAGCCGACCCGCCGCCACGGCAGAACGCACAAACGCATCCAGATCAGGCTCCACGATGTGAATGCGCCCTTGGTTGATGGTCTCTACCGCGTGGGCGTTCAGGTCTACCCCCACTACATTAAAACCATTGCTGGCCAGCAAGGCCGCAGTCGGCAGGCCAATGTAACCCAGGCCCACCACACACACTTTTTTCTTTTGCATTTTTAAATTTCCCTCAGTTTTGAAACGATTCGCGCACATGCCATGCCGTCGCCATAGGGGTTATGTGCCCTGGCCATGGCAGCGTAGCTGACGTCATTGTCAAGAAGCTCGGCCACGTTGGCCACAATTCGGCCACGGTCTGCCCCCACCAATCGCACCGTGCCCGCCGCCACTGCTTCTGGCCGCTCGGTTACGTCGCGCATCACCAGCACCGGTATGCCAAGGCTGGGCGCTTCTTCTTGTATGCCGCCACTGTCGGTGAGCACAATGTGGCTGTGTTTGAGCAGGTACACAAACGGCTCGTAGTCCAGCGGTGCAATCAGATGCACATTGGGCACATCTGCCAAAATGGCGTTTACTGGTTGCTGCACGTTCGGGTTCAAGTGCACCGGGTACACAAACTGCATCGCCGGGTAGCGCGCCGCCAGCTCTTTCAGGGCATGGCAAATCTGCAAAAACCCATCACCAAAGTTTTCTCGACGGTGGCCGGTCATCAGCACAAAGCGCTGGTTCTGCCAGTCGAAGCCAAGCTGCTCAGTTAAAAATGCCACCAGCCCTTGACGTCGGGTTTCGTCTGCGTCGATACGGCCCAGCACCCAAAACAGCGCATCAATCACCGTGTTACCGGTCACGGTGATGCTGTCCTGCGCCACCCGCTCGGCCAGCAGATTACTCTGACTGAACTCTGTGGGGGCAAAGTGCCATTTGGTCAGCTTGCTGGCCACCTGCCGATTAAATTCTTCGGGAAAAGGCGCCTGCAAATCATGCGTGCGCAGACCCGCTTCGACGTGACCCACCGGCACCCCCAAATAAAACCCTGCCATGGCAGCAGCCAGCGTGGTGGTGGTGTCGCCATGCACCAGCAGCGCGTCGGGCTGGTGCGCCTTCAGCACATCGCGCATGCCTTTCAGGACCGCTGAAGTTACATCAAACAGATCTTGCCCCGGTGTCATTAAGTTCAGGTCAATGTCGGGTGTCATGTCAAACACCTTCAGCACCTGGTCCAACATCTGTCGGTGCTGCGCTGTCACACACAACAGCGTGTCAAACACATCCGGCTGAGCTTTTAGCGCGTGATAAAGCGGCGCCATTTTGATGGCCTCTGGCCGGGTGCCAAAAACCAGCATGATTTTCTTCTTTTGCATTATTGTGTTTTCCTATTTAAATTCATCAACACCTGCAGCATCGTCTGTGCCAGGTTTTTGCGGTCGTAACGTTTGGCAGCGGCCAAACCGTTGCGCTGGTAGGTTGCAAACATGTCAGATTGGTCGCGCATGCGCAGCAGGCCTTTCACCAGTTGTTGCACATTCTCAGATTCAAACACCTCCCCCACCTGCTCGCGCCGCACGATGTCTGCCGACTCACCCGCCACGCCATGCAGCACCGGCAATCCCATGCCCATGCATTCAAAAAGTTTTGACGGGATCACTGTGGTGAACAAATCTGTCTTGCGCAGATGGATCACCGACACATCCAACAGCGACCAGTACCGCACGACCTGGTCTTTGGGCACCGAATCTAAAAACATCACATTGCCCAGCCCCATCGCGCGTGCTTGGGTCTCAAGGTCTTGCTTGCGCGCACCATCCCCCAAAAATAGCAAGCGCACGTTTTCAGCCCCTGGGGTCTGTTGCAGTGCTAGCGCAGCTTCCAGCAATGTCTCTAGCGCATGCGCCATGCCATGTGTGCCGATGTAGCCCGCCACAAACATACCTTGCAAGCCGAATTTCTGCACCAGTGCAGCATCTTTGGCTTGGGGTGCGAAGTGACTCAGGTCCACCCCGTTTGTCACCACGTCTACCTTGGTGCCATCAATTCCGCGGCGGATTAATGTGTCTTTAAACGCATGTGTAACCGTCACAATCCGCGTAGCCTTACGGTACAAAAACATCTCAATGCGCTCCAGCACCCGGATCACTGCTGAATCTTTCATGGCTCCCACGGCCTTGATCGACTCCGGCCACATGTCGCGCAGCTCAAACACAAACGGGATGCGTTTCATGCGGCTCACCAAATAGGCTGCACACGCGGTAAAGAATTGGGGCGATGTCCCCACCACCACATCCACACCGCGCACAAATGGCGCTGCCAGCGTGGCACTCAGCATAAAGCTTTGGTAATCAAGTATCCGTTTAATGAAGCCTTCATTGGCGGTGATGTACGACCACACCCGTATTACCCGAATGCCGCTCATTTTCTCTTGCTGCCACAGCTTGTTCCGGTAGCCATCAAACACCTTGCCTTTGGGAAAATTTGGCGCGCAGGTGATCACCGTTACCTGATGCCCAGCCCGCACCCATTCACGGCAGTGCTCAAAAGTGCGACTAGCAGGCGCGTTGCTCTCAGGGGGGAAGTTGTCAGTTAAAAAAAGAATATGCAAACGTCAACTCCAAAATAATAGGTACCACCCAAGGCACCATACCGTTACTCGACCCATGAAATTGCTACCTCTGCCACGCCTGCGGTCAAATCAACCACAAGCGCCTGTGTTGGCAACTGCATGCCAAACTCTGGTGCATAACTGGCTGGTGCCAGATAGCCTCGTCCGCGCAACACCGTGATCTGCAAAGGCTGGCCACCGGCAAGTGTCAAATTCCATGTCATACCTTCGGCATGAGTAATCTGCACAGCAGGGTGAAAGATGTACCTGGTCACTGCCGTATGCATGCCGCCTTGTACCGTGTCGGTCACTTGCAAACCATGTGGCTGCATCTGCCAAGCCCGGCGGTGCACTGGCGCGCCTGGTAGGCGGCAATAGCCATCATGCGAACATGCTACCCGACCAATTTCAGGTTGCAACGCCAGGTCAAACGGATATGCCCGCCGTGCCACCCTGAAACCACCCCACACCTCTGATGAATCGGCACCGGCCACCTGCACCGTGCTGTGTGAAGCCGTGCCACGCTCACGCAACCGTTCCGGTCCCAAGCCGTAACGCGACGTACCACCATTCACCACCATCCGCTGGCCAAACACCGACAACTCAAAAGAAAGCGTGTCGGCATGGGCATGGCCTGGTAAGTAGTCGGGGCCAATGGGGGCCACGTCCAGGAAAGCAACGGCATCCCGATTTTGCAGACGCACATAGCCGGAATCCGCGAAGTGAAGTAGATCCGGTGTTTTTTGACTATTTGTAGGGTCGACTTCAGTCGACAATGGCGAATTGAAGTCCGCCCTACAGGGATCACGGTATTGGTGCGGATTCGTCACCCCCAACCGCTTCGCATAAGCCTGCAACTCATCTACCCCGGGCGCCACGCCGAATGCCGCGTCATTAAACAGCGCAATCCCACCATCCGGGTGGGTCATACCTGCCAGCCAACTCAACATACGTCCAGCAGTTTCACGCCAAACCGCCACCTGCGTATCAGGCACCAACCCTGGCCAGCATTGCGTGGCGTTGATCAAGTCCAGCACATCTTCCAAAAAAATAGCGTGGTACATCGGGCTGCGCTCAAAGTTGCCGCCATCGGCCAACACCTGCTCAGGCAACTGGTCCTCAATGATCTTTAATCCTTTGGCCAACCAGGCAGCTGCTTGCGGGCCTTCAAAATACAGCCCAGCAAATACCAACGCTTTGGCGTTGGCAAATAGATGGTTGCCTAAAAGGTGCCGCTCCAGTCGCCCAGCCAACCAGCCCGACTGCAGCACAAGGCTGTTGCCCATGCCAGCCAGAGGAACATGCCCAGTAGCCAACCACTTCACCCAGTTCACCAAACGCAGCGATGTTGGATACGGCTCCCACCCATTGCCACTTGCGGGTGAGTTTTCTGCAATCCAACGTGCAATTAGAGATTGGTGCCAATCCAACCTTGCAGAGGCATCTCTTGCGTTCAGGTCGTCAAAATAATGCAGGTTGTACAGCCACAGCTTTTCAAGCGCGGCATCGTTCCAGCCACCTTGCAGTGGCAACACCTGTGTTTGGTTTAAGAACCTGAACGCAGTCGACCCCAACATCGAAGGTGCCCGCGCCGCGGGTGTTTGCCATGCACCTAATGGCAAGCGCACCTGCGCATTATGCGTCGGAACACCCATACGGGGTCGGTACAGCCTGAACCAAACCCGGCCATAAAACTGCACTGGTTTCAGGTGTCGAAGCGTGTGCCAATAACGCGCGGCTTTGTCAAACAATTTCAACTTACCTCAATACTCACCCGCGCCACTTCCAAAATCTCATCCAGCGGAATGGGCGCGGGCCCACCGGTGCTGATGGCCTGCACAAAGGCAGCAGCGCAAGCCTTTTGACCTTTGTCTTGGCGCCAGAGGTTCATTTTGGTAAAGCCGGGCCAGCCAAAGCCTTGCAATTTTCTGAAGTTGTCCAGCTGCAGCACGCGCCCAGCGGCAAACACCTCCAGCCGCTCTTTGGGGAAGGCCTTGCTGCCGTTGGCCAAATAGTGCACCAAGCCGATAGACCCGTCTTCAAACTTAAGGCTGATAGAAACCGAATCCTTCGTGGCCGAATCCATTCTTGTTACATGGTGACTGACGATGCGGTTGCCAGCCAAAAAGCGCAACAGGTCAATGAAGTGGCATGCCTCACCAATAATGCGCCCGCCACCGACCTCTGGGTCTTGCGTCCAATGGTCGGCGGGTATAGCACCTGCGTTAACCGTCATCACAAACGATTTAGGGCCAGTTACCCCCTTCAGCAGCGCGCTTACCTTCTGCACCTGCGGCGCAAATCGTCGGTTAAACCCCACCATTACCATTGGTGGAACTGTCATTGCGGGCTGCGACCCGCAATCCAAGGCCCCCTGAATTTCATCCAACTCTGCCAGCGTCAAACACAGCGGCTTCTCCACAAACACATGCTTACCCGCCGCCAGCGCCTGAAGCACAAAACGGGCATGGCTATCGTGCTGCGTGGTAATAACCACGGCATTCGTGTCCGCGTCTGCAAAAAGGCGGTTTGTATCTGTGGTGGTCTCGTCAAAGCCAAACTTGCGCCCAGCGTGCAAACCACTCACACCAGCACTAGAGGCCACACTGCGCAAATGCGCCCCGCTGGCCTTAAAGGCCGGTATCAGCACCGCAGTAGCGTAATTGCCCGCCCCGACAAAGCTAACCCCGACATTAGCTCCCCTCTTCCCCTGGGAGAGGGGCTGGGGGTGAGGGCTTGGCGCAAGCGCCACCGTCCGCCCCTCTGGGGTTATCTCAATGCCAGGGTATGTCAGCAAAATCCCCAGCGATGGCCCCGAGCCGCCAACCAGTGCGTACGCTTGTTCGGCATCTTCAATTGCAAACCTGTGCGAAATCAGTGGCTTTACGTCCATGCGCCCGTCGGCCATCATGTCCAGAACAGCCTCAAAATTGCGCTGCTCCGTCCAGCGCACAAAGCCCACCGGGTAATCCTGGCCCTTGTCTTCATAGTTGGGGTCGTAACGCCCCGGCCCGTAAGACGCCGACACTTGAAACGTCAGCTCTTTCTTAAAGAAGTCGTCCCGCGACAACTCCAGCCCGGTCACACCGACCAGCACAATGCGCCCGCGTTTGCGGCACATCAGTGCCGCCTGGTGCATGGGCTCGCTGCTCTTGGTTGCAGCGGTGACGATGACTGCATCCACACCACGGCCGCGTGAAAAGCTCTCTGCGGCCTTCACCGGGTCTTGGCCCGCAGCCAAGTCCACCACCTCGGCCCCAAACTGGCGGGCCAAGTCCAGTTTGTCCTTATCAAAGTCCAAGCCCAATACGCGGCAACCATTGGTACGCAGCAACTGAACAGTCATCAACCCAACCAGCCCAAGGCCGGTGACCACCACCGTCTCACCCAGCGTTGGCTGCACCAGTCGAATACCCTGCAGGGCAATGGCACCCAGCACCGTAAAGGCAGCTTCTTCGTCTGCCACCGTATCGGGTACCTTGGCACACAGGTTGATGGGCACGCACACCACCTCGGCGTGTTTGCCGTTGCTAATCACCCGGTCACCTGCAGCAAACCCAGCAACACCTGCACCCATTTCGGCCACCCGGCCTACGTTGCAATAGCCCAGTGGCAAAGGCTGATCCAGCTTGTTAAACACCGCCTCTATGGTCGGCTGCAACCCGTCTGTCTTGATCTTGTCCAGCACCATGCGCACCTTGTCGGGCTGCTGGCGGGCCTTGTCAACCCAACCCGCTTTGCCGAACTCGACCATCATGCGTTCGGTGCCAGCGGACACCAGGGTCTGGCTGGTGCGTATTAAAAGCTGTCCACGTTTTGCAGCAGGGCAAGGCACTTCAGCAACTTCTGTTGCACCGGTTTTTAGACTCTGTAATATTTGTTTCATTTGTTTTCAAGCGCTCTTTCAAAAAGAGCGTCTTTCTCATCGCGAGATGGGTAGTTGATCAATACAGCTTTGTATTTGCCTTTAAACACAAACAAACTACCAGCTGAGGCACCGATGGTGCCAAATCGGCGCACCAATGCTTCTAAATCGTCTAATGAACCGGCACCGCCAAGCACTGTCATCGGAAGCGTCGTTGCTTGCCGAACACGCTCTACTAAAGTCAGGTCGTAGCCCTTCATTTCACCGTCTTGGTCAATGGAATTAAGCACCACTTCGCCCGCGCCCAGTTCTTCTACTTGTTTGGCCCAACTGACTGGGTCCAGCCCAGAAGCCTTATTGCCATTGTGCGTAAAGACCTCATAGCGCCGCAGCAGCCCAACCTTCTTCACGTCCATTACCACCACAACGCTTTGCCCACCTACCCACTGAGCAGCTTTGGAGATTAATGAGGGGTTTGCAACAGCAGCGGCACTTAAAGCCACTTTTTCAACCCCCAAGCTAATGATGCGCTGCACCTGCTCAGGCGTTGTCACGCCGCCGCCGTAGCACAAAGGCATGCGGCACTCTGCCGCCAAATTGGCAATCAGCTTGTAATTGGGTTCGCGGTTTTGTGCGGTTGCATCAATGTCAACAACCATCAACTCATCAACTTCTTTTTCGTTAAAGATGCGCACCGCGTTCAGGGGGTCGCCTACATATTTAGGCTTGTCAAAACCGACAGTTTTGACTAAGCCATTGTTTTTAACCAACAGGCAAGGGATGATTCTAGGGCGCAGCATATTTTTACAACTCTGCAAAATTTTTTAAGAGCGCAATGCCCCATTGATGACTTTTTTCCGGATGAAATTGCGTGCCAAATACATTGGCATGACGTGCCACAGAAGCAAAGCTTCCGTTGTAGTCGGTCACCCCCAATACGTCGTCTTTACTAACCGGGGAAAAGTAATAGCTATGCAAAAAGTAAAATCGGGGTGAGAGCAAACCTTTAAACAAACAGTTGCTGTCACGCGGGTTAACGTCGTTCCACCCCATGTGTGGCAAATGCGTTTGCTGGCTAAAACCGGTTTCATCAAAGCGCTTTACCACTGCATCTATCCAGCCAAGCCCAGGTAATTTGCCCTCGTCACTGCCCTTGGCCATCATTTGCATACCAACGCAAACCCCCAGCACTGGCGTTTTTTTAACCATTACCAAGTCGTCAAGGCAGTCACGCATGCCAGACTCATTGAGCCGAGTCATGGCCCAGTCAAAAGCGCCGACACCAGGCAATATGATCTTTTCGGCATTGACCAATTGGCTCGCCGTAGCGGCTACCTCAACAGGTAAATTTAGGCGCTTGTAGATATTGACAAAAGCCGCCACGTTGCCCAGGCCGTAGTCCAGCACCGTGATCATCGCTTGCCACCTACTTCAAGCCCCAGCGCCTTCATGGCCTTTGCACCCCATTCGTAAATTTGACTTTGAGACTTGTAATCCCTGTAAGTGTGCTTTGGCAAGACCAGATAGCTGTTCAACTCATCAACAGTTATCCCCAATTTATTGGCAACATACTCCATGTCATAGGCAATAGTCGCCTCGTCGTAGGGGGATTGCTTTAACTTTTCAAGGGCTTCCTCTCGGGTCATTTGCCCTGTCAAAATCAAACTTGAATATTGAACACGCCTCACGTCGTAACCAAAACGCGTGGGTAACCAATAGCTCTCATAAAACCGGGTAAAAACAGATTCAAAATGCTTTTGTGGATACGGCTGCCATCCAAACTTATCCATCAGCAGCTTCATGGCATCATGTTTTATATATGGTCCGTAGTCAAGTGGCCTGATAGCCTTGATTCCTTTAATATAAGGTAAATAAATTTTATGCCAAAGAATTGAAGTTAATGGGTAATTAACTAGCGGACGTTTTCCAAATTTATTATGTATATCTTTAATTTGGACTGCATCGGACTGGTAATACATCCATTCAACAGGATTTCGAATGCATTCCGTTGATTGATTGCCACCAGTTAAAATATATTTAACTTTATATTGCTTTGCAAACTTGTACATCGTTGCAAAAAAAGCATTATCCTGTGGTGAGTCAATATGCGAGACACCGGATTGGAAAAAAGCAAGTTGTAGATCTCTCATCTCTTCCCAGTCAATGACCTCGGTATAAAGATCAAGACCTAATCCATCGACAAGCTTTTCAATGTTGTTGACAGCTTCCTGTGAATTCCAACCCGCATCCACATGGAAGACCAATGGTCGCAATCCAAACTTTTCCTTAGCAAGATAAGTGAGATACGAACTGTCTATACCACCGCTCATGCCAATGATGCAATCAAAGTCGTGTCCTTTTCCGGACAATTTGATCTTTTCAACCAACGTTGCGAGCTCACGGCTACCTCGTTCGTCAGTGTGCCAGTTAGGCACAACTTGCTCGTCAAATGTACGGCAGTGATCACATACGCCGTGGATATCGAACGAGATACGTGAATCAGATTGATCCATGACACATCTGGAACAGATTTTTTTATCTATCATGCTTTATTTTCCCTTTCAATAATTTCCAAAAATTTACTTACATCATTAAAGTAAGGGCCTAGTCGATGTAGATCAGCATCGCTAAATGTCCACCAGTGACAGGCGAGTAGCCTCTTAACTACAACGTCATCGAACCGGTAACGGATTAGTCGCGCTGGATTTCCAGCAACAATGGCATAAGGCGGCACGGATTTGGTTACTACCGAACCGGCTCCCACCACCGCGCCATTTCCAATTTCGACACCAGGAAGCACGATGGCAGAACGACCAATCCAGACATCATGACCTATTCTCACGCGGTGAGCGGGCGCGCGTACATGCTGCGAAAACTTGGCTTTGACGCTATCCCGTCCCGCATAAAAGACGGGTGACATACCGACCCATTCCATTGGGTGACGGCCACCACCAATTACGACGCTATTTGCAATTGAAACAAAGCTGCCAATATCGGCATTTGCAATGTCGCAGTCATAGCCGCAGAATGAATGTCGATCCATTTTTGAATCATAAAATGTCACACCCGACTCAATCTTTGATGTTGCATGAATAACTGAATTCTTAATTGCAACTAATCTTGATTTTTTCAAGATTTTTGAAAAAAAATAGATGATATATTGAAGCACAATTCAATCCCTGCAAAATTATTGCTGATAATTATTAACACCGCTTTGTTTTATGTAAATAAAAAAGTACAAGAAATAAAAAAAATCCAATAATGTAGGGAAAAAAATTGGTTCCGATCCAGCTCTGATCGCTGCTAATGAAATGAAGGTAAAAAAAACCAGCCGTAATTTAAAGGGTTTTTTATAAAACAACACCAGCAACGGACTGGCTATCGCAAGCAAGGTTAAAGGTAACCCAAAAAACGAATGAGTCCGGATATATGATATATGAGGATTTCCATTGTGTTTATATTCAATTACTGTTCCATGGTATTCAGCCCCAACAAATACAGTCCATGGATTTAACTTATTAATATATTGATTTAGAATATTCAGCCTATTACTATCCTCTAGACCGACGCTGAGTTTGGTGTAGCTAGTTAATAAATCCAACAGCTCCGCTCCGTGTTGCGTGAGTATTAAAACTATTAGACAAAAAATAAAAACAAATATCGCCTTCCGTGCGCGACTTTGCTTATTGTTTAATGCAAGATTAAATATAAAGCTAACTGAAATAATAATGCCAGCAACAACTAGTGATCCACGTCCGTTGCCAAAAAATGCAACAGAACCAGTAAGAATAGGAGACAAAAGTGGTAATTGACCTCGAACCAAAAAGTGACAAAGAGATAATCCAATTTGAAGAACAATAAGATAAGCCGGTATTCCGTTAGTGCTTGAGCCTTCAATTACTTCTCCAAACGGCTCTGGATGCCCCCAATACGCATAAAGTATCAAAGCAATTGCCAGTATGGAAAATATAAAAATTATGCGAAATGCCGCTAAAAAAACATAGTTAGAATAATTTGAAATTGCTTTTGCTGCAAAAAAAACTGATACAGTAGAGAAAGCATAAAATATTGGCGAAAATCCATGCTCTGGTTTAATAAAACCTGGTAAAAATAGCGTTAAACAAGTAAAAAATAATATCAATTGACCATTTTTTACACCTATTGGCCAGTAGCTGTAGATGGCATAGCCAGCACATATTAAACTTCCTGCTATAAGCACTACAGGGTGCTGCAGTACAAACATTAGCATGATCAACGCAATGAATACTACAACCCGCGATATCGACAAATTTCCATCTGAGAAACGCTTCTGAGTTATCATGCTTGGTTACTTTCTTGAACTGGCAATTTAAATGTATCCAGCTTGATGTCGGCTTTTCTTTTGTGCTGCCCAATCTGGTTGCAGAGGGACAATAGTAGAGTTACAAGCCCGTCAATATTAAATATTTCCTGAGACTCGTCAAATACTATTTCTGGATAAATTAAATTTCCACGCACCAGCACCTTTCTTCCCTTGAAAGCCGGATCAATTTGGCATGTGGAATAAAACGAAGCAAATACAGTACCGGTATGGCCGTTCACTTCGTCTAGGTTTGGCAGCAATTTGAATCCCTGTGGGACAACAAGCTGTTGCCGATTAGGGTGGGGGCGATAGAGTAAGCTCACCTCTGGCGTGCAGCAAAACTCTCTATTTAGTCGCTCCAAAAGAATGGCCTCATTGCTGGCAACCAATTTGGTAACTCCTTCAAAAACCTGACTTAAAAAGACAAAACGAATTCTCGGTGGAAAATCTTGCGATGTCACCGTGCCGGATGAGGAGCCGCGGTCATTAAGTGTACGCAAGGTGTAACGGCATGGCCGGACTGCGTAGTAATACTGTATTTGGCGTTCAGTAATAACATGAAATTCTTTGTATGCATGCACTGGCAAGTATTTGCCCACACCATGCGCACTATTCACCACATGCACATGATAACGGGCAAGGGTGCGTGCAAAATCTAGGCTTCCAATATCAAATTCATCTGAAAGCTGGACAGTTTTCAAACCCTGGGCTGCAATTTGACGTGCGCGTAGTATTTGTGCTCTAGATTCAAGTCGTTGTAACGAGCGCACATCACGCTTCAAGAGGAATTGCAGCAGGTCCTTAACGATGTAGGGATTGCCAGCTAACTTGTACAAATACCCCTTGGATTGCAAAAATTTGAGGTAGCGCAACTGCCGCCCAGTGTTGAGTGGAAAAGGATAAACAGCCCGAAAAACCCCTACCTCTGCTGGATCAAATACCATTTCAATATCGTCTACGTAGCACTTTCGATAAGTTGAGAAATTATTTAAATGAATGCTATAACTTGTAACGCTACCAAATATTTGAAAGAGCCAATGTGCAGTCACTTTCATTAATGCCTTGAGCACTTGCTTGAATTGAAGTTTTTTTACAAAGACATCTACAACTTCTGGCGCAACAAACAACTGCTGTGCAAGATACGCATCCGGGTCGGTGCGAAAATGACCAGCTTCTAATTCATAGTACCTTTCATCGTAGCGTTGTGTCCAATTGACACGACGATGAAATTGGTAACACACATCACCAAAGCGACGTGAGGCCGCAATCAGCCGTGCTGCAAAAACAGCTGACGAACGCAGCATGGGTATTTCTTCTTTGCTCATATCAGCGCCAAAGTCTCCATGGCATGGGTTCAGCCTGGGCAGCTACAACCCAGACTAGCAAGAACATCAAGGCGTTGTTCACTGCAAACGATGCCGCTGCGCCCTGCAAACCAAAGGTCGATGTTAGTAAATATGAAATCGCACAACCTACCACTGCAGTAGTACCTGTAACCAATGACAAGCGGCCAGTTTTCTCTGCATAAAACATGTAATTCACCACGGAGTAATACATGCCCTGTAGCACATAACCAGCAACCATCCATGGGATGAGTGACCTAGCTTCTGTAAAGTTGACACCAATAAGTGCGTCAAAAAAGAAATGTGCAGCGCTCACCACAAGCGCGCCCACGATGGCTAAGGCGAGGTAAAGCTGGTATGTGCGCTTCACAATCATGCGCCGTACCCCGGGTTCATCCTTGGCGAGTCGATCAAATAGCCAAGGTGCCAAGGCCTTGTTTAACGGTTCGATTAGCGCGATCATACCCATGCCAACTTGCATGGCCACCATGTAAACACCAAGACTTTCTGTGCCCAGTAATGAAGAGACGACCAGGCGATCCATGTAGGTGATCGCCGTTCCGGCCATAATATGTGGCAACATCGGTACGCCAAATCTCATTAAGTTTCTCAAGGGCGCACGCTCCACACCGTAACCAACCTGGTTTTTGCGAATACAGTAGTAAAGCCCAACCAAGGCGCTGACGGTGATAGCTACAACATAGGAGTAGATACGTGCGTCAGCATCTGCTGCTACAAGGTAGATCAGAGCGACACACAAAGTAAATTCGAATACGCCTTGTACCAAACGTGACCGAAGGTAAAGCAGTGGTTGACCCGAAGACTGAAAGATCGCCAGAAATATTAAATTCAAATTTAAAAACAGCGCTGCAACTACTGCAAACAAGGCATACCCAAGTGAGAGTCCCAACGCATGCGCCAATATGGGAAAAAGCAATATCACAATCACTGCTGTGGCTACGTGTGTTGCACCTATCGCAGCGATTGAACTGGTAACTATGGCTTTGAATTGCTCAGCGGTTGATTTAAAAAAGCGCACTGCTACATAGCCATGTGCGCTCAAGCCTGCCAAATTGCCTAACAGTGCAGTAAGCACTAGAAAAGAAGTGATTTCGCCAAACTGGGCTGGTGTTAGCTTTGTTGTGAGAATTGGTAATAGCAAAAAAGGTGTTACCCCCACCACAACGAAGGCACAACCATAGATCAGTATGGACTGCCGTACTTGAACTGTCATAGCCAGTGCAACTGTAAAATGACACACCGTGAAGTTGCTTTGCACATGTAGCTACCAAGTTCACTAACTAATGTAAATAGTGATAGTGCTTTCATGTGGACTTTGCAGATCGCAGTTGAGCTGTAACCAAATCATCAGGTCTACCAACATCAAGCCATGGCTCATGCATGGGGTAAGCCACTGTCCGTTGGTTGTGTAGTTGCAGCCGCTCGAACAACGTCGGCATATCACACCTCACATTGGCGTTCAGTTCTCGTAATGCCGATGGGTCAATGGCATAGACGCCGGCATTAATGTGGCTGCGAGCTACCGGCTTTTCCTTAAACCCTACGATGTCGATACCCTGGGTTTGCACGACGCCAAATGGATGTTGCCATTCATGTACCCGCACTGCCATTGTGGCAGCCGCGTTGTGCCGCAAGTGAAAATCCAACAGTTCACCGTAATGGATGTCGGTAATCACATCACCATTCGTCACCACAAATGCTTCGTCCGGCTGTGGCGCGAGCAGGCCCAGCGCCCCCGCCGTGCCCAGCGGAGTTTGCTCACGTAGGTACTCAATCTGCACCCCCAGGGCGCTGCCGTTGCCAAAGTGATCTTCAATCATGTGGCCCAGGTAATGGATAGCTAAGACAAATCGGCTGAAGCCCTCAAGTTTGGCACGCTCGATGATGTGTTCTAGCATGGGCTTGCCGGCTACCGGCAGTAGAGGTTTGGGGCAATTTTCAGTATGCGGGCGAAGGCGCGTGCCCATGCCACCAGCCATGATCACCATCAAGTTGGGCCGCTGCGGGGGTGTGGTGATGTCATCCCACAGATGCAAACCAAGCACTTGTCGCTGCACATCTACCACGGGGATCTGCTGAATCTTGTTGGCTACCATCAACTGCATGACCAACTCTCGCGGCAAATCTGGAGGCACCACCAGTGGATTATGGTGAACGATGCTTTCGATTGGGCTATCTAGGCCCAAGCCCTTGAGCAGCCCACGGCGAATGTCACCGTCGGAAAGGGTGCCGATCAACGACCCGACTTGATTCACGATAAGACATATCTTGATGGCAACCTGGTCTAGGTTGCTGATGGCCTGCTGGATGGTAGCGTCAGGCGGAAGGACAGCTTTGCGCCAGATGGTTTCAGTTGTGTTCATGGGTGAAATCCGCTGTCAGTGCGCTGGTAAATCATAAAAAGACTTTTTAGCCAAGCCTTCAAGCGGCATATGTTTGATGGTGGCAAGTATTTTTTCACATGCGCCGCCATCGCCATAAGGATTGCGCACGCTGCTTAAACTGTTTTTAAAACGAGATGAATAAAGAGTCTCGATCGCTGCGCTAATGCTTTGTCGAGTCGGGTCGCACTGGATAACGCTTGCCGCTTGCAAGCGGCCCCTTTGCCGATCACCAATGTTGATGGTGCCTTTCTTGAAACTGGGTACTTCAGCCAGACCGCTGGAAGAATTACCCACCACACCGTCGACCTGCGCGATGCAGGACAAATACCGCAATTGACCGAGTGACGTGTAAGCGCGCGCGTTGGCGTGCTGTTCGACAAACGCACGCACCATGGCGATCAACTTGCGACCGTCAGTGTCTGCGTTAGGCATGGTGAAGATGAGTTGTGTATCTTCAAGCGCTGCCAGGGCGACTAACAGTTCGGCTAGTTGGGCTTCGGCCGTTGCAGTCTCAAGCGTCACCGGGTGGAACGTGATCAGCAGGCTCTTGGGGCCAAGTTTGAAATCCAGCGACTCTTCTAGCGCTGCACGGTCAAGCAGTTGCAGGCGTTTGATGTTGTCAATACCCAGCCCACCGACCAAGAATACGCGCTCTGGCTGTTCGCCAAGCTGAAGCACACGTCGGCGGTATTCTTCTGCCGCTACAAAGTGCAAATGGGACATTTTCGTGATCGAGTGGCGCAGTGCTTCATCAAAAGCGCCCTCAGTGGTTTCACCACCGTGCAAGTGTGCCACTGGTATGCGCGCCACCAGGGCAGCTGACACAGCCGCGAAGATCTCGAACCTGTCGCCCAGGACCACAATCAGGTCTGGCTTCGACTCGTTCAGCGCATCGGCAAAGCCAATAAGCGCCAGACCCATGGACTTAGCGATGCCCACGGATGTGTCGGAACTGGTCAGCATTTCAACCTTGCGGTCGATCTGAAAACCGTCTTTTTCAATCTCGCGGTAGGTCAGGCCAAATTCTGGCGAGAGGTGCATACCCGTAACAATAAGTTGAAGCGTTAGATTGACATCGTCTTTGATACCTTGCATGACCCAGCGCAGCAGCCCGTATTCAGCTCGGGTGCCGGTGATGACGCAGATTTTGCGGCTCATAGTTCAATCAGCTCGTCGGTGGCAAAATCGCGCGGAGCGTGTCGGCCAATCACTTCGTCCCAGCGCATCGGAGAAATGCCGGTGCCAGGCCGTTTGGTGCCAAGATTTTCAGTGCTAAACAACTCACCCACCTTGATGTCCCGACTGGCGACAACCGACTTGCGGGCAATTGGCTTGTTTTTCAGCTCGCTGCTGCTGGGGCGCTTGATGCCGTCACCCAGGGCACGCTCGATATTGCGTATGCCATCAACCATTGCCCTTAGCTCATGCGGTTCGAGACTGGCTTTATGATCGGGTCCGGGTAAGTTGCGGTCTAGTGTGAAGTGCTTTTCGATAACCGTTGCACCCAGTGCAACGGCAGCAATAGGTATCTCGATGCCCGGCGTGTGGTCTGAATACCCCACTTGCACGCCAAACGCCTGCTTCATCGACACCATCGCACGAAGGTTCACATCTTCCATCGGCGTTGGATATTCTGTTGTGCAATGCAAGATCGTGATCAAGTTACGAGGTGTACCCTCAGCCTCGATCACTTCGATTGCAGCTTCAATTTCCCCAAGGTTGGCCATTCCAGTCGAAAGCAACACGGGCTTGCCGAGGCGAGTCATGTAGCGGAGCAAAGGCAGATTGGTCAGCTCACCTGAAGGTATCTTGATCAGATTCAAGCAACCCAGCTCCGACAGCATGTCAAAGCTCTCTGGATCAAAGGCGGTTGAAAAGAAACCAATGCCATGACGACGGCACTCTTCGATCAGTGCCGTGTGGTCGGCCCGGGACAGTTCCAACTTTCGGATCATCTCGTACTGGCTCTCTTCCGTGCCTGTAGTGTCTTTCTGGTATTGCGCTTTAGGGGCGTGGCGGGTAATGATCTTGCTGGTGAGGAAACTCTGAAACTTCACCAGGTCAGCACCGGCAGCGGCGGCACTGGCCACGAGTTGCTTGGCAAGTTCAAGGCTACCGTTATGGTTGACGCCTGCTTCGGCAATGATTAGTGTCTTCATTTGATCCTCCTTGCTGGAATTCCGACGTAAACCGCATCCGGCTCGCAATCTTTGACAACAACCGAACCCGACCCAATGACCGTGTTGGCGCCAACCTGTAGTTTGCGTGTATTGCTGCCCTGATTGATTGCCGCGCTCGTTCCAATCCAGCAACCGTTACCAAGATGAACGTTGCCTGAGATGCATGCGCCGGGCGCAACAGTTACAAAATCTTCGACGATGACATCATGTGAAATTGTGGCGTTCAGATTGAACAAAGTGAAATGACCGACGCGGGTGTTGTTCGTAAACCGTACGCCAGCGCACACCACCGCACCCTGACATTCTTCGATGGCACGTCGCTGGCGTTGACCGAAACTGGCGCTGGGATGAATCAAGGTGACGAAGCGCAAGCTGTTTGCAAATCGCTGCGCAATCTTTTGGCGCGTAGCACCATCCCCGATGCCTATCGTGAAATCGATGTCACCATGTCGATCGCCTTCACTTTCAAGTATCACGTCGTCCGGGAAAGCCCAGGCATCGCGTTCGGTTTGATCGCGGGCAACATAAATGGGCAAATAGCCGAGTTCGACAGCGATGTCGCCGACTTCGCGCGCATGACCTGATGTACCAAATATGCCAATCCGCTTCATATCGATTTGGCCTCAGGCAGTACGCTACTGGGCAAGTTCACGACTCTTGCTTCAAGCCATTCGGAATTAGTCAATTCTCCATGGCGGCATTGGCCGTACATCGGCAAATGATTCATCAACGCCCAAATCGGGCGCGTCATGACACCCTTGTCGTTGGTAGCTTTCAGTAACGCGTCACGATGTTCAAGGCTGTCGCAAATCACGGCGTTAAGCCAATAGTTCGAACGACAGTCTGCCGGCTCGGTGACGAACTGGAGGTCGCTGCCTTTAAGGTGCGCAGCGTATCGGCCAGCCAGCTCCCGTTTGTTGGCGATGAACACTTCAAGCTGTTCAAGCTGTGCGCAACCAAGAGCGGCGTTCAGGTTGGGGAGCCGGTAGTTGTAACCCACCTCGTCGTGGACGTATTCATAGGGATGTGGCTTCTTGGCTGTTGTGGTCAGGTGTTTTGCACGGGCGCCCAGGCTCTCATTTGCGAGGATCATGCCGCCACCGCCGGTGGTGATGATTTTGTTGCCGTTGAAGCTCAGGGTGCCGATCGCGCCAACGGTGCCAGTATGACGGCCCTTGTAAAAGCTGCCGAGTGATTCCGCCGCGTCTTCTATCAGAACCAAGTTCCACTGCGCGCAAACCGCCACCAAGCCATCCAGTTCCGCAGGATGGCCGAAGGTGTGCATGGGTACACAGGCACGGATCACTCGGTTATCGACCTTGGTGCGGCACAGTCCATCGTCGGCTACCTGTGCACGCTCCTCAAGCCAAGCTGCCAGCGCCGTCGGTGACAGGCCGAGGGTGTGGCGGTCCACATCGATAAAAACTGGCTCGGCACCACAATAGGCGATCGCGTTGCAGGTGGCGACAAAGGTCAACGGCTGGGTGAGCACCAGCTCACCAGTTTGCACTCCGGCCAGTTTCAAAGCGATGTGCAGTGCAGCCGTGCCATTCACCGAAGCCACCGCACGCGGACTGCCGGTATAGGTGGCCATGTCGCGCTCAAAGCGGTCCACATAGGCGCCAACGCTGGAAACGAAGGTGGACTCGATCGTGTCCAGAACATACTCGCGCTCGCGACCTGGAAAGACCGGCGCGTGAAGGGGAATGAAATCGTCGCTGCGGTATTGCTCGCGCACGAATTGGATGAGGGAATCAAACATGGCGCTCTCAGACGTTGTAGATGTCGGCCTTGTATTTGGCAAGGTTCTCGGGGCGGGTGAACCATTCGACGGTGGCCTTGAGCCCATCGCGGATGCTGTACTCGGGTTCGAAACCAGTCAGCTCGCGAATCTTTCTGTTGTCGCACCACAGGCGGAAAACCTCGGATTTTTCCGGGCGCAGGCGCTGCTCATCAGTCAAAAACTCGACATCGCTGTTCATCAGCTCGCGGATCAAGTTCAGAGTGTCGCCCACCGAAATTTCGAAGTTGGAACCGATGTTGACTGTTTCACCGATGGCCTTTTCGCAAAGGGCCAGTTCTAGAAAGCCACGGCAGGTGTCGGCCACATAGTTGAAGTCGCGTGTGGGAGTGACGTCGCCGAGCTTGATCTGCTTTTTGCCATTGGCAATCTGGCTAATGATGGTCGGGATCACAGCGCGCGCTGACTGTCTGGGACCGTATGTGTTGAAGGGCCTGGCAATGGTGACAGGCAAATTAAAGGCATTGAAGAAGCTCATCGCCATTGCGTCGGCACCAATTTTGGAGGCGCTGTATGGCGATTGCGCTTGCAGTGGGTGCTTCTCGTCAATTGGCACATATTGGGCGGTGCCATACACCTCGCTCGTCGATGTGTGGATGACGCGTTTGACGCCGTTCTCCAATGCGGCCTGGCAAATGTTGAGCGTGCCCTTGACGTTGGTGTCAACGTAGCTGTCGGGTGCGACGTAAGAGTACGGAATAGCGATCAGCGCAGCCAAGTGGAAGACGATGTCCACGTCTTTGGTGATGTGCTTGCAGTAATGCGGGTCACGCACGTCGCCGTTCAAGACTTCGATTTGATCCTTGCAGCCTACGTCTTCCAGCCAGCCCCAGTAATTGAAGGAGTTGTATTGGGACAAGGCCTTGACTTTGTAGCCTTCCTTGACGAGCAACTCGGTGAGGTGGGAGCCGATAAAACCGTCGGCGCCGGTAACGAGTACGTTCTTGTTCAAAATGATTCTTTCAAAAGCAGTTCTGCAAATTTCCAGTCGAGCGGTGTATCCAAATCGACTGAATGTTCTGTTGACATTTCATATGCCAACGTTTCAGCAGTCACCAAGCTGCCGCTACGGCGCAACCAATTGGCCTCTGCAAAGTACATTGCTCCATTGAGTGCATACGCGGCAGGAAGGTCTTGCCTACGCGCAATTGGTGCAGCATCAACAAACCGAGCCATCGTTTGATCAGCGTTCAGGCGATAAGCCCAATAGGGATGAATGACTGCTTCAGTGACTGATACCACTGACAGTGCATTTTTCTGTGCGACAAGGTTTAAACAACCGTCAATATCTTCGGTTGTACGCAATGGCGATGTTGGCTGCAGCAGTAAGACCGAATCGTATTGAGGCAATTGGTCAAGCGCATGCAGAACCGGGTCTAAGCCTGGTGTTTGGTCTTGTGCCAATTCAGCAGGGCGCATGAAAGGAACCTGGGCTCCGGCTTGGCGAGCAATATCGGCAATTTCAGGGTCATCAGTGCTAACCACAACAGCACTGAGTAATGAAGACCGAAGCGCAGCCTCAATCGTCCACACGATCAATGGCTTACCCGCAATAAGTTTGATGTTCTTGCGCGGAATGCCCTTTGAGCCGCCACGCGCGGGGATCAATGCAAAGGTGTTCACTGGACTGACCTTTGGATCAGGGATGAAGGAGGCATTTTCATGAACCCGATTGCGCTGGCGCGGATTGCGTTTGTTGATCCGTCTCAAGCTGTAACGCTTCGATTTCTTCACGAAGCTTCTCATACTCAGCCATCTTGCGTTGCAAGAATCGCTTGGTCAGCGCTGCTTTACCAGCCACACCAGTGGGGGTGAGCAGGTAGGCGTAACTCAGTTTGTCAGGGTTTTTACTGAAGTTGCCCAGCTTGATCCAGCCTTTTTCAACCAAGGCCTTCAGGCAGAAGTTGATGGTGCTGACGTTGATGCCCACTTCTTTGGCCAAGGTGCGTTGCGTCACGCCAGGGTTATCCTGGAGCACTTTAAGCGTCCAAAACAGTGTGTCGTCGTTGGCGGTCTGGCGGCGTGTGGTCATTTAAATAGTGCTGAGGTACGAGTGCTAGGTGCTGAGTAAAGCAGGGTCTGGAATAGCTACCGCAGCCAGTGGGCGCCCAGATGGACGTGTGACAGATTGGCCGGTAACGCAATTTTGTTTTAGTTTTAAACAATTCTAGCCTCGGATTTACCCCATTTGGCGCGATGCAAAAAATAATTTCGCGCCTGACAACTGTTCTATCCAACATTTACCCCTCCGCACTGAGCAATGTTTCGCTCTGTTGCTGCTGCACTGCCTCTTCCATGCTGACAGTGTTGGCCACCAGCTCCAGGTGACTCAAAATCTCCGGCTCTTTCCTCTCGATGTAGCTTTTGACGGCCGCGTTGGCCAGCAGCTTGGTCAAGTAGCCTTCGGCCACCACCAGGTTGAGCAGGTCTGAGCCGTAATGGTTTTCTGCCTCCTTTATGTACTGCGATAACAGTTATTTTGAAAACTTTCAGCAAAAAACATGGATGCAAATGCAGTTCCTGCGAAATCAATTGGTGCTTTTGGTAACACTAAGTGTGATATCATGGGGCACATTTTGGAGAGTCTGAATTGCGAGTTTTCAGAAATGCATGGTTTGGACGCTTTGCCCGGAAAGAGAAAATCTCTGCTGCGGCGCTCTGGGAAGCTGTGGAGCGAGCAGAAAGGGGCTTGATCGATGCTGACCTTGGTGGCGGCGTCATCAAGCAACGCATTTCACGCCCAGGTGCGGGCAAGTCTAGCGGCTACCGCAGCATTGTGATCTACCGTAAAGACGACAAGGCGTTTTTCGTCTTTGGCTTTCCTAAGCCGGACAAGCCGGAACCAAAAAGGCAACACAAAACCTCGGTCGTGCGCAAGATTTTTGGACGTTCAGCCGATTTACGTCCCCGCAAATGTTCTTGGGTTGACCAAGAGAAAGTTTGTAACCCATTGGGTTTAAAGGCATTTTGCCCATGGCGAAATAATCGCCGGATTCATTTTGACACATCAGAATTCTTCGCAGGAAATGTGAAGACTGAACTTGTTAGAGACTAAGAATGCGCAGGGCAACATCCGAAGTGATGAGGAAGATCAGTTTAAGAAAGCGGCCAAGATCACATTGGCTTTGACGGACGAGCAAATTTGTTTGCTTATTGCAAATGGCCAGTTTGAGGAGGTTTCCAGAGATGACTAAAAAATACCGTAGTGATGCTTTTGCGGCCATCCACGAAACAATGGAGGGTCTGCATGAGATTGGTGCAATCGACAAGCAGACGATGCGCGAATTTGACGAGGCCTGCCTGACGCCAGTGCAGGTGCTGGCCCCTGATGAGATCAGGGCGATCCGGCTGCATGAGCATGTCTCGCAGCCCGTGTTTGCCCGCTACTTGAACGTATCGAAAAACCTCGTTTCCGACTGGGAGCGTGGCATTAAAAAGCCGGGTGGCCCCGCGTTGCGCCTTTTGACCGTGATACAGAAAAAAGGCTTGGAAGTCATTGCCTGACCAGTTCAACCACCTTGCCAGTACCAACTGCCCGTAACCTGGCGATTTCGTCGTTGAGGGTTTGCACAATGGAGGCCAGCCACGCCACATCTGCGTTGAGTTGAATGTTTTCTTGCTGTAGGCGCTTGTTGGTCGCTTGCAATGCCAACAGGGTTTCGGCCTCTTTACTGCGTATGGCAGTGGGTGGGGACACCTTGAATTTTTCCTGGCACCCGGAGTACACTTCCAACTATGAAAACGACCGCAGCTAAACCACGCTCGCAAGCCCTGGAAAAAGTCGCCAAAGCTGGCGGCTTGTCGCCTGCCCAAATCAAGTCACAGGCGATGCGCGTGTCAGCTTCTTCACGCAATCCACCCGTCATTGATGTGCGTAAATCGTTTGGGTTTATGCCTGCTGATATTCAGGGTGTCGTGATCCATTGGCCATCACTGTAGGCATCAAACGCCTGAGCCAGATCGTCAAAGACGCTGGCATCCAGGCATTTACCAGAGACGACTTTTATCTGGTCTGTAATGGGGTTGCACAAGACCCAGCAAGATTGGTACTGGTCGGTGGACAGGCCATAGAAGTCTGGGGCGTGTTGCTTGATGTCCCAGCCCCGACGGGCGATCAGAACTCACTGACCGAAGACACAGACTGGCTCGGCAGTGCTGCAGATGCCCAATGGCTGGCAAACTTCTTGCAGTGCGAGAATGCCATTGAGTTGACCAAGGCAAGACTTGATGACAACACAGCCAATACTGCTGTTCTACTTCTGCAGCGGCCAGATGGGCGCATTCTGTTGATGGATTTTTTGCACAGCATCACCGGATTGGGTAACGCCGCAATCAACAAAATGGCGGTGCTGCTGGAACTACCCAACCAGCATGGAAAGTTGCTCTCGTTGCGGGTATTACACCCATTGCATTGCCTGCAAAGTCGCATGGCCAACCTTCAAATCTACTCAAAAAAGCGGGCTGGTAATGGCCCGTTGCAAGCGCAGTGGGCGGTCGACATCGTGCGAGCCTATTTGCATCAAACCGCCTTGCACAATTCCAGCGATGAGGTCGCCAAGGCTTGTCGTGAGCTGGCTGAGATTTCTGCCAGTGATCCAGCGCAGTACTGTTACAAGAACTACGGTCTTGAACCATTACAAGCCGTCACGCCCGATGTCTTGGTGGCAGCAGGCGACAAGTTCGTGCAATTGGAATGGCCTCACATGCTCAAGCGCCTTGAGGTGAAACATGCCCGATGGCGAACCCAGCAAGTCCGATTGCAGCAGCGAAAACTTAACGCCAAGCCTGGTTATCGACCGTAATTGCGATTGCTTGTTGGCGGATGCGGCTCTTTATCTGAGCCAACAATTGCTCAAGCGGTTTTGCGTAGACTGGCGGTGTCGATGCGCATGGCCACCGGCTTGCTCAGAATATTGAGCAAAATCATCGAGCGACTTTCGGCATCCGTGTTTTGGTAGATGGCTTCAAGCCCGGCAAATGGGCCGTCGGCGATGGTGACGTTGTCACCTGACGTGAACAAGGGCTGCGCATGGGTGCCTTGCTCACGCGAGCGAATCAGGTCAATCAGTTGACCGTCCACCTTGGCTGGCTGGCCACCAAACCGAACCAACTGGTTCACACCCAGGGTGGAGCGAATCGGTGACCAGCTTTGACCGGAGCCGCTGGCGTCGAGCCGGATGAACAAATAACGCGGAAACATGGGCTCGGCCACCAGTGCCGTTTTGCGCTGGCGGATCTTTTGCAGCCTGAGCATCGGCATGTAGCACTCAAAACCCTGGCGTGACAGATTGGTCAGGGCCAGCGCTTCCTGGCGCGGCTTGGTGTGGATCAGGTACCAGGCAAGCGTGCTGGGAGTAAGTGCTGAGTTGCGAGTGCTGAGTGCTGAGTCACAGGCCAATTCATTCATGCTGCTGACATTTTTCTCAGCACTCAGCACTCGGTCCTCAGCACTCGTCCGCGCAGGAAGTGCGATTGAGATCGGCTGCGGCGTGCTGGCGTGTGTGACCGGAGGTGACAGCATCGCAGTTGCCATCGCCCGAAGCATTGGTAAGGGCTCCATTTCTGGAAGCGGCCGGTCACTGCCCAAAAGCCAGGCGGACAACGAGTCAACGTTGCGCCGCTCATAGTCCTGCACATCCGCCAACCGATAAAACACCCGCGTCCCTTGCTTGAAAAACGGTATGCCAATCCCCTGGCTGCGCCAGATTTGCAGCGTAATCGCCGCAATGCCCAGCCGCTTGGCCAGTTGCGCTGTGGTCAGCAAGACCATCTCCATGTCAAATCTCCGTGTGTGGTGGAGCTGGCATTAACTCGCTGGGGGGAGGGGAAGTCAAGGGAGAAATTACGTCTACAAACCAATGAATCACCCATTAACACCCATTTGGCAACACCTCCGAGCAGTGAATCAACAAGGCAGTGGGCGTGGTCTTTGAAATAGACTTGTGCTAGCACAGTCGCCCGTCCGAAATCGCCAAAGTCTTGGTCGATGTCGACAGGCACGACTCTTCGAATGCTTCGATATCGACCTGTCGGTAGAGCACGCGGCCGCACAACTTGAGGAACTTCGGGCCAATGCCCTCGCTGCGCCAGCGCTCAAGACTGGCCTCACTGATGCTCCAGCGGGCTGCCAGTTGTTTTTGCCCCAAATGTTTGGTGTCCACGGGTTTCCTTCCGAATGAGTTGGTGAAACTCCATGAAGGCGTGTTTTCGTCCCAAATCCAAGTAGTGAAAAAAATGCGGACGGCGGTTCAAGTGTGGGATGCGGATTTGAACTTGGGTCAGCAGCTTTTGATGGGTTGCCCCATCAGCCTCTGATAGACTGCCAGTCAAGTTGGAGGTTTCCGCAGCTCTTCGATGCAGCCATTGGCAGCAAAAACGAGCCCAGTTCGCTGTGTTTGACAGGAGGTGCGACCCCACCTCTAAATACGCTCCTTTGCTTTCCATTACGTTCTGTTGCGCAGGACTTCGCTACATGGTTGTTTTTGGGCTCGATTTACTTCCATTGGGACTCGTAAGCCAGAACGTCGTTCATGGGGTAGCGAACGGTTTGACCTCTGAGCTTGACAAAATTGGGGCCGGTTTTACGTTGACGCCAACCTTGAAGCGTGCGAATGCTCATGCGCCAGCGCTCGCCGAGTTCCTGTTCTGTCAGTAAAGCCAGTTTGATTTCTGGCACATCACGTACAGATTGGGCCTGGGTGCATCTCCCACGCGCCTCGCTGGCAGGGCTAATGCTGGAGACGGATGCATTGGTTTGAATCATGATGGTTGTACTTTCCGAATTAACTTGATGAAGAAGTCCTCCGCCGGTGTGAAAAAGCAGCTAAACGTAAGCACCGGCAGTGAAAAGTATTGCAACCGTTTTGATCACAGGATGCAATCAGGAGGTTTGGGGTAAACAATGGTTTATGCGGGTGATTTACAAAATGGTGGCATTGCGCACCGATGAAATCACGCGCGAGCGAGAGTGGACTCGATGTTTGCCGGTTTGCTTGTTGAGGAGCGCAGGCTGTCCTCCTCGAACTTTTCAATGTCGACCAATCGGTAAAGCACGCGACCCTGAAGTTTCAGAAATTGCGGGCCGATTCCCTCGGTGCGCCAGCGCTCCAGCGATGCTTCGCTGAGGTCCCAGCGACTGGCCAGTTGCCTTTGGTTGATGTGCTTTGTTTCCATTGTGATTTTCCTCTCGTGTATGTTGGCGGACCTGAATGAAGGCGCTGTTTGGCCGAACAGTCAAGGCGTTCAAGAAATACGATGCGGGTGTTGGCGACGCCAAGTGGAGAGGAATGTTCACCAAGGTTATGGCTCATGGCATGCTTGATGTCTGCTGTCAAATACTGGCGGGGCGGCTAGTTCCGCTTCAATTCATTTTCGACCGTAGGTGCTGTCGTGGTCGGGTGCCACGGTCAAGAACCGCATGAAATCCCCTTCTCGATATGCTGTGCAACGGCGGGACTGGGTGATTCTCAATGAGTAGATGGCGTCCACACCCTGTTGCGGCTTGACGCTGACGATTTTTACCCATTTCAAACCGGCGTCACGGTAAAGCTGTGCCCAGCTCAATAGCCGGATTTCTCTGAGGGTATCAATGGCTGCGTTACGTTCCGGCTTTTGCAAGCCAAACAGGTGTTCCTGAAAAACCGGGTTGTTCAAGTCAAGGCGAATCAGGTGGTCGTTGGTGCACATGAGTTCTACTTGTTTTGGGTCGCAGCCGCCAGGATTGAGTCGGTTTGCGAGTCAGAGGCAGGATGTAGTGTTGACCAGGCAGTAACCCGCGCCAAGTCAAATGCCGCTTGTGTTTCATGCAGCCAGCGTTCGTTGTCTGGAATGACGGTTGCTGTGCGGATCAGCCAAACGCCTGTTTCCTGTTCCTCAACCAAAACTTGGCGACCAGCAAATTGTTTGCCGAGCGAAATCTGTCCATTGGCACCGATGACCTTGACTGATGGATGTGACGCGATAGTTTGCATGATGTTCTCCTTAGTGCTTTAGCAAATTAGTGCAGCACGAAAATATTGTATTTCACCGTGTCCGTCCGTCAAGGGGGATGTCGTGGCGTATACGATCCACAAGTTAGAAAGCGACATTCTGCAAGCGATTTGAGGACTCCCTGGCCTGTGCAAGAAGTTGTTTCCAATCGTCTGGCGGATGTCCGCTTTCCAGCATCTTGCGAAATACACGATAGGCATCGTCGCCACTTTCATAGGCACGCTTGGTGTCCTCGTCGTTCACCCATGCGAAGACGATCACCTTACTTTTTGCGTGGTACCGGAAAAAGAGCCTGTACTGTTGAAAAAACTTGGCTCGAAACCAATGCTTATGTTCTTCACCGAGCGTGTTTCCCTGTCGATATTCGCCACGCGCCGGGTCCTGTGGAATCACTTCAAATGCCAGTTTGGCGATGGCAGCCAAACGTTTCGTGGCATTTTTCTTGACGAAGTTGACGGCATCCTTTTGCCGAAGAGCCTCGACCTGTTGGCTCAACAACTCAAGTTGATCAAGAAACAAGGGGTGCGCAAAGATTGTCCAGCCGTTAACGACCAAGGAAGGTGGTGTGACATGACTCATTCATCTTCTGCCGTCAACGCCGCATCAAAATCCACATCAACATTGCCGACGAGGCCCTGGATACGCTGATTCAGCTCGGGGTTGATGGCGGTAAGTCGCTCGGGATGCGCAGCCATGTCGTTGGCCAAAAAATTCAAGAAGAGTTCTATCACAGGGTCTGCGCTTGTTGTCACCACCGCACGCGTCAGCACGACATCACCATCTGGGCGGATAGTGAAGCGAATTTTGTCCCGCTTGCCCAGCCTCAAGGCACGGCGAACAGTCTCTGGTACCGTAGTTTGGTATCGCTCAGTAAGCGTCGATTCGGCTTCAAGAACGGCGTGCATAGTGCTTTCCTTTGCTCTGGATGGGTAGGCTGCATGGTAATGCATTTGCATTGCCACGTCAATCTAAACACCACCGAGAACCTGCGTCGGCCATGCGGACGGCGGTTCAAGTGTGGGATGCGAATTTGATGTGAGTCGTCTAAATGGATTGCTTGACAGCAAGGTTGAATTCGAGTACCCCAATTGACGCCGAGTGCGTTCTGATCTACAGTAAAGGCATGGCTATACACAGCAGTTTTCTTGGTTCGGTGACGGTATCTGGCGATGAGGCGAAGGCGCTCACTCGCAGGGTGCAGCACGCGCGCGGGACCAAAGCTGCTAATGAAGCAGCCGCAAATGGTCGAAAGTTGGTTTCCAACTTCGCAAAAAAAGGGGTGATAACGATCAAACTTAAGGCTCCCAAAGTCTTGGCTGAGGCCTGATTTTCGGTGTCTTTCGAGCTTCGTGAACTCCGTCAAGATGACGGCTGTAATGCTCTGAGTTTGGGTGATCCGGTGCTAACACCACTGAAGACCTTTCTCCGCAAAGAGGCAAAAAAGCTTCATGCGGAAAGTCTTGCGAGAACGTTCGTTTTGGTTCCACCTGGTGAGACCAAGGTTCTTGCGTATATCACCACCCTTTGTACGCACGTAGCGATCCAACAATTCGACCAACAAACGGTTGTCGATGGATTTCGGTACCAAGACTACCCCGCAATCAAGCTCGCCCGACTGGCAGTTGATGCTTCACTTCAAGGACAAGGTATTGGCAGTCAGCTTGTTGACTTTGTAATCGGCTTGGTTGCAGAACACATCATGCCCTATACGGGTTGTCGGTTCTTGGTGGTCGATGCCAAGTCAACATCCGTGTCGTTTTACGAGCGCAAAGGGTTCACAAAAATTGGGCAGCTTGATGGGGACGATCAAGGTTTGACATCGATGTTCGTCGATATGCGGAAACTCAGCAGTAAACCTGTGTGATTCGAACGCCTCGGGAATGCGGACTGCGGTTCAAGTGTGGGATGCAATTTAAACTGGGATCCGCATCTTTCGACCTTGCGTTTATAGTTTCCAAAACTACAGGCGCATCTGAACGATTCATCCCCAAATTTATCCGCAGTTTTCATTTTTTGTGCGAACTAATTTGCACATGTGTTCGGGACTTCTTATCAAGCAATGTCAAACACGAGCAAGCTTGCGGCAACAATTAGTCTCTAACAAGTTCAGTCTTCACATTTCCTGCGAAGAATTCTGATGTGTCAAAATGAATCCGGCGATTATTTCGCCATGGGCAAAATGCCTTTAAACCCAATGGGTTACAAACTTTCTCTTGGTCAACCCAAGAACATTTGCGGGGACGTAAATCGGCTGAACGTCCAAAAATCTTGCGCACGACCGAGGTTTTGTGTTGCCTTTTTGGTTCCGGCTTGTCCGGCTTAGGGGTTGAGATCGGGCTGTTGGAGGTCGGTTGCGGTTCCACCCAATCGTTTTCGAATTTTTTCGATCCTTTAGGCGATGCTCCGAATTACAAGTGCGTGTGCGACGAGACTCATTGAATATCATTGAATATCATTGAAACCAATAAACACCCATTGATAGCAATTGCGGGTTCTGAGGGTGCTGTTGGAGGTCGGTTGCGGTTCCACCCAATCGTTTTCGAATTTTTTCGATCCTTTAGGCGATGCTCCGAATTACAAGTGCGTGTGCGACGAGACTCATTGAATATCATTGAATATCATTGAAACCAATAAACACCCATTGATAGCAATTGCGGGTTCTGAGGGTGCTGTTGGAGGTCGGTTGCGGTTCCTCCCAATCGTTTTCGAATTTTTTCGATCCTTTAGGCGATGCTCCGAATTACAAGTGCGTGTGCGACGAGACTCATTGAATATCATTGAATATCATTGATGCGTATTCCGGCGATCGTGACCACTGATTCCGGTCGATCGTGACCGGTTGCGCAGCGTGCAAGAGTTGCGCTGCGCAAATTGTAGAGTGAGTGTTGCGCACTGCATCAAACGATGCCAAGCGGGGGCCCGGTTTTGGCTGTTTTGGAAGTCCAAAAGGAAATTCAAGAAGTCTGGGGGTGGGGCCACCGGGCGTAGCCCGCAGGGGCGGGGCAGGACGCTGCCCCGGGCAAGCGCAGCGCGTCAGGCCGAAG